>Ga0163148_10007381_pt1 | contig 10347 bp, 10 predicted proteins | sample OliLakLV19MP7P2_FD_148606 | JGI IMG/M metagenome (GOLD analysis project Ga0163148, IMG submission 148606) | Freshwater microbial mat bacterial communities from Lake Vanda, McMurdo Dry Valleys, Antarctica- Oligotrophic Lake LV.19.MP7.P2 | ecosystem: Environmental > Aquatic > Freshwater > Lake >... | reverse complement strand
TAATATTATGGATACGAATCCATTATCTGTTTCTAGAATTTCTATCTTTGAGCCATCTGAGTACTGATACCTATATTTCTTCTCTTCCATCTCATATTTATTCAAAGACCCTGCCATTTCGTTCATAATCGGAATGAATGTACTAGAAATTCCTTCTTCTTTTGCTCTTCTTTCAATATACTTTTGTTCTTTTTCCATAACTATACTATAACATAGTACATTTAATATTCCACAGAAAGGATAAAATGGGGAGGATAAAATGGGGACAGACACCATTTAACTACTATTTCTTTGGTCTTCCAACTCCTCGCAATGTCTGCTCTAAACCATATTTCTTAATTATCTTTTCCACCCAACCATCACCACCATAGGGAACATCTTTTGCAATTGATCTCTCTAATGCCTTCTCTTCTTTTTCTGACTGCGGTTTGTTTAACCAACCAAGATAGCCATCGGGAACTAAAACTGGCCACAACGAAAGAAACTTTTTCTGATCAGCTGTTCCATATTCCCTTCGATAGATACTGGACCATTTCCAATCTTGTGCTTTTTTAACAACATTCGCTTTTAGAGCATTCCGTTCAACATATCGATTAAGAGTAAGTAAGTGTTCATCTTCTTGGCATATAAATGATTTATATCTACCTTGATAAAGATGACCTTCACCGACAGTATTTTTCTTTGTATGCCAACGTCTTGTGTGAGTATTGGTAAGCCAACCCATAAACAATCCCATATCACCATCATTTTTGGGATAAAGTACTAAATGCCAATGATTAGGCATAATACAGTAAGACAAAAGCCTCATATTATATTTTTCTACTGCCTCCTCTAAAATTATTTCAAATTGTTTGTAGTCATTTTCATCATCAAAAATTTGCACTCGGGAATTAGCTCTGTTTAAAACATGATATGCATATCCTCCAACATCTGTTCTTGCTGTTCTCGGCATATTCTATTTATTATATCAAATTAAATGGTGGCTGTCCCCATTAATTCCAATCCCCTTAAAGGAAGACATCTACTTAAAAATTAAACCAACAGCTAATGCTTGGTGGAAAGATCAATCCAAAGTTCAGAGACTTATGGCTCTTTTACATGTAGGACTAACAGTAGAGAAAGCTTGTAAAAATATTGGTATTTCTAGAAGAAAATATATGTACTTTGTACAGATACACCCTGAAGTTACCCAAATACATAAAATATATAAAAGTGGATTTTTAACAACAGCAGAAAGGACTGTGAAAGATCGGGTGGAAAAGGATCCTAAATTTGCTCTAAAGTATTTAAGGAAAAAGAAACCTGAAGAATTTCCTTCACCTCTTCTACTAAATAAAATCGTTTCGCTCGAAGAATATGCTGAAGAGCAAAAACTGGGTTTTTTGAGAGAGGTACGTGAACTCAAAATAATTATTGGAATGTATAAAGAAGTTTTTGATGAGCTCAGACCAGATATAGGACGGTGGTATAAAGAACGTCTTAATGAAGCTGATCAGGTAGTGCGGAATTACAATAAACTCCACAAGAGAAATAATGAAAAAATCTTAAACCACAAAAGCGGTTTAGGACTCTAGTTCTTCCAGTTTTTCGTTATCAGGACCATAAGGTGTATTTTTTAGTTCTCGTACTGATTCCTTGGTTGGGTACGCACCATTAATATTTTTTGCAATGTTTTCTAATGTAACTTTACAGTCATGAGAAAGTAGGAGATTGATTCGATTCCCTAATAGGTTAGACATGGTCATGTCTGGGTAATTATCCATATAGAATTTAACATATCGATAAAGATAGTCGTCAATTTCCGCGTCTGTCTGTTTTTCGGGACACACAAATTCTTTATCTAATTTATACTTTTGCCAGTTTGTAACAACAAAGTTTTTAGAAGTACCTGAGGTAATTAAAATCAGAAGCAAGATTGCTATGAGTATGCCATATTTTTGTAGATTGGTTTTCATTGTACAGAAAATATTTATTAATTAAATTTATATTCTAATAAGGGTAAATAGGGGTTAGTTTCTCCAACTAAATTATGAAGTAATTATACCATTTTCACTGGTACTTTTATACTGTAGCTTAGATCAAAAACATTGCGTAATCGAGTTATCCACTACTACACCTTGTATTTACTTAACAAAAGTAATGATATTTCATAAGACATATTTTTTATTAAACGAGCATACTCGCGTTTTGAAATAGAACTATGAGCTCCTTGATTTGATGCCATGCCATATAATGAACCTAAAATTTGTGATTCTTGATTTGAGATAAAATTATTATCTTCTAAATATTTCAAAAAGATGGAGTCTGTCGATGACTCAGAAATGGATGTATCAGAATTTTTTGTAGCTAATCCTAAAGAAATTCTCTTGGCAATCACAATAAGTAATACCCGTATTCTCCCAATACAAGTAGCAAATTTCGATTCACTTAATTCTCCCTCACGAAAATAATCATCTATTTCTTTAATTAAAGAGGGTACTTCTGAGGTTGTGAATTTTTCTCCCCAGATTTCAATAACCTTATCTCGATCAATATTGATCTCGGGATTAACATCATTTAAGTCTTTTTCGAGGTGTTTCAATAATGCGAGATTTGTTTTTTGTTCAAGCCAGAATTTATAGTCTGGATCTCCTGTAAAAATCAATTTAATATCTTCGTACGTCTTAGGATCTATTTCAAGATATTCCCTAGAAATTATCATCGAAAAAATTGCCAAGATATTGCTATGGCCATGATTTTCATCCTCGGTTAAGGAACGACGTATATGAGTAAAAGCTTCCATAACTTTTCCTATCTTGTATAAAACAAAGAAGATCAAATATCCAATGCTGACATATGGTGAATCATTCCTTACGTGCCCCAATAGGTAAGTTTTAAAATCACTTTTTCCTTTTAAATCCAAAGAGGAATAAAGCTTAATAAGTATATTTGAATTAGGTGATTGAATGACCGTTTTATCACTTGTATCAAATAGAAGACTTTTTGCTTGCCCTTCATTTGTCCAACCATTATTAGGCTCACTTTGAATACCAATATTCATACTACCTAAACCGCCCCTTCGACGACCGTTGGTTGAATACAATCTGACTTCTTCATTTAGAACGATATTTATTTTTTTATGTAATTCGTGAGTATCCATATTTATAATTTCTTCTTAAGTTATTTAGATTTTATTAAATTATTCTTCTATCAATCTCATGGAAGAGATTACTGACCATAATAAGACGACCTAGTGCATCATGATGTGGGAGCTGGTCTGCATCACCATGGCTAAGGTTGTTTCTCCACCAGTGCATGATACCCATTGTAGTAAGTTTAAATCCTATCTGTTTATTTATCTCCTGCGGTGTTGATAGTGCATTGAATTTTATCTTCGGATTTTGTTCATTGAAAACAGTGGCCATCAAATCAGGCCCTTGCTTGTCGTGAGTACTTGTAAGGTCTTGAATTGTTTTCTCGAATCTTTCAAGAGCTTTTCGCACTGATTCATTAATGTGACCCTCAATAAACATCTTTTTACAATCAGGAAGAAGTGAAGGATGAAGAACATACGCATCCAAGATCTTCTGAATCGCTATTGGTGGCGGAACAGTTTTAGGTCTTTCTTTCGGAAGATTCATCTCTACAATTTCCGATTCAAGATCAATATTAAGAGCATTAAGACGAACTGAAAGTTCAAGTGCTTCGGCCTCCAATACAGGATCACCTTTTTCGTGTCGCTTTTCTATCGCCTTTGGCAGTATTTCTCTCACGAGTATTTTTATTGTCCTTGGCTTCTGACAATAAAGATTTCGCAGAAACTCATAGAAAGATTCCTTTTTATTTGAAGCTTTAACAGGAAGATATTTCGACAGGCCTCTTTCTTTTGCAATAGTTGTCAAAGAAAAAGAACTTCGAAACCCTGATAAAGCGATCAATTTACCGAGCTGTTCAGCAAGAGCACGAATTGCCTGTGCCTGCGGTGCTGTGACAGTTACTCTTTTCTTCGTAATCTTTTTCTTTGTTTTCTTTTTCATAAAATTATTTAGTCGTGTGAACATAAAATCCACAAGCTCGGCAGATACCATTAGTATTCGCATCACCATTTACATGGAATTCAAAATTTTCCTTACTGCAAACAGGGCAAATCACACGACCACTCGTACGTTTAATGGAATCAATCGTGTCTAGTACATCCCTAACATCCCTAACATATTTATTTACTTGTTCCCTATCATTCAAATATCCCTGCACCCAGAGATTTGTAGTTATCCGGCCAGCTGATGTTTCTTTATAGTGAATTTTCCCCTCATTAAGGAGCTTTTCCCAGTACTGTCGTGTCTTACCATATTCTCGAGCAACATCCCCTGAGGACATAAGTACTGCATTATGCGGAATGTATCCTTGGCTTTCCATATTTTCCACACAAGCTCGAATACCCTCAGCGAGAGCACTTTCTTTTTCCTCTTTTGAAAATTCTCCGGTCAAGTCTAGGCCAAGACTTAAGGTGCCCCCACTACTCGTGTTTGCGTGCCAATAGAATTTTCTTTTGTCGTCCTTTGTTGCAGGCATAAGGGAAGTATACACTTATGGGTTTCTAAATGCAACCTATTCTCTTCGAAAATTGACTTAATTGAAATCATACTCTGTATCTCTGTTTGCAGTAGACTTCGTTATTGTTTGGAGTATGTTGTGTACTGTATGGAAAATACACTTAAATATGGGGCACAAATAGGGTTCCCAGCAGTATTAGAACAAGAACAGCTTAAGTACTGCTTATATGCCCGTAAATCGAGCGAGGCAGAGGAAAAACAGGCTTTGTCAGTAGATTCCCAGATAAAGGAAATGCTGACCCTCTCCCAGCGAGATAACCTCAATATTGTGGACGTTTACAGAGAATCTCACTCGGCTAAGGATTGTGGACAACGTCCAGTTTTTAACAGACTGATTCTTGATATTAAGGAAGGAAAGTTTAATGGAATACTTGTATGGCATCCTGATAGACTTTCAAGAAATGCCGGGGACCTTGGAGCGATAGTGGATTTATTAGATCAGAAGAGATTAATTGAGATACGAACATACAGTCAACGATTTACAAATAATCCAAACGAGAAATTCCTGCTAATGATCTTGGGATCACAGGCGAAACTAGAGAATGATAATAAAAGTATAAATGTAAAGCGTGGATTAAAAACACAGTGTGAGATGGGTCTTTGGCCCAGTGTTGCACCAACAGGATATTTGAATGCAAAGAATAAAGATCAGAAATGCCAAGTGTTTGTCGACCCAGATAGAGCTTCAACTATAAAAGAAATGTTTGTTAAGGTCGGTCACCAAAGCTGGAGTGGCAGAAAAGTATACAGGTGGTTAAAGGATGTGAAGTTTGTAACAAAAAGTGGAAAACCTCTAACACTAAGCAATGTATACATGATTTTAAACAATCATTTTTACTATGGAACTTTTGAGTACCCAAAGAAAAGTGGCAGATGGTTCCAGGGTAGACATATACCAATTATTACTAAAGATTTATTTGATGATGTTCAAAAGCAGTTACATTTGCAAGTAAGATCACAAAATAAAAACAAGGAATTTGCATTTACTAGAATGCTCACCTGTGGTGCATGTGGATCCGGTGTCTGCGCACAAGAGAAATACAAAAACTTAAAAGATGGATCTATCGCAAAGTACATTTATTATGGATGCACAAAGGCAAGAGACATTAACTGTAAAGAAGGCTATATTGAAGAAAAAATACTGATTCAAGAATTACTAGGTATTATAGATAAAATAGATCTAGATAAATCCGGTATAAAGAAAAAACTTGAAGTTGAGATTGAACGTCATAAGAAATTCCACTCAGGTATTATGGGTAAACCAAAAGAAGAGTATTCTGCAAAAGATGCTGATATTAGAAATTACGCAAAGTACTTATTAACTGAAGGATCGATATTTGAAAAAAGGGACTTGCTTGGGTGTTTAAAGAGTAAACTATTTCTGAAGGATAAGAAAGTAAGTCTTATGTAATAATGGGACGAGACTTAGCTTCTGATTCTTGAATTTCTTTTTCTAAAACTAATATTTCTGATTTTAATTCTTCATCTGTTATTGGGATATTCCAATTGCTGTTAGTATTTGCATACCAAATTCCTTTATCAGAAAGTTTTCTCTCCTATTTCCTAAATGCTGGCTGACCTTATTTCTTCATTTCTACTCTGCTTAGGCCAGCCTTCTTTGTAAACTGTCCTTGATTTTGTTAATCTCTTTTTTTGCAGCTGGTGGAATTTCGAATATAGAAATATCATTTATTAATAGCCATTCTATACATTCCTTTCTTCCAAAATTAGTATCCCCAACATATTCTGAAAGTTCAATAGCGGTATGTCTACTTAAACCAATATTAATAAGTGATATCTGAGTTCTTTGTGAGACACCAAATTCAACCCACACATTCAACTGTGGTACTGACTCCAAAAGCTCAGGGTGTTCCTTGCCGAGATAGTATTTAAGAATATCTATGTAACACGAAGAATATTTAGCAAACTTAAATCTTACATATTCTTCAATATCGCTCATCGTATCTCTAATAATTTTAGAAAGTATCCTATTTGGTTCTTTTCTACTCCAGTATGTGATGTTGGATCGGATAATTCGAGCTAGCGGATATCCATTCATCCAGTTAATTATCAAAATTGCATGGTATGGCGCAAGGCTCTCATGATCACCTGAAAGGATCCTGCTTATTCTTTTTACAATAGCAACATAATGACCTAGTGCTGCATTTTCTGTATCTGGTAAAACAGGGACTAGATTTTTAACATCTTTGTCGTAATTCTTGAAATATTCCAAAAGCTTTTGTTGTGCAACAGGACTGATGCCCGGGTTTCTATGAATAATATCTTCAGGTAGTTCCAAAGTTTCCTTGATTCTTGCACACTCAACTTCAAGCTCAGTTATGTAGCTTGCTTCTAGGGGCTCACCTTGAAGCGATTGATTTTTAAGAAACTTTGTAAAATAGTAGCTGAAGGCATATTCAAGATTTGATTTAAATAATTCCCCTGAGGTATCTTTCATGTATTCTAAAAGCTCTTTTCTGCTTTCAGATATCTCAGCAATGGCTCTCTTAATTAAATATTTAGTTTTTTCCTTGACTGGCTTGTTATCCCATTCTTCAGGATCAATACAGACGATATTTCCTTGAAATTCTTTCTTCAACCGACCAGCTCTCCCAGCAAGATTCCAAAAATCTGATTCCGCCATCGGCAAACGATTGCCCCTTTTGGGTTTTCTAATGAAAATTGATTTCGCAGGAAGATTCACACCCTCAAGCAGGGTTGACGTACAAACTAAATATTTTATGTGGCCCTCTGTATATAATCTTTCAATTTCTTTTCTAATAACTAAAGGCATATTACCGTAGTGAAATGCAATCTTTCTTTTTAGTACTTTAGCTAATAAATAGTCTGTATGTATTAACTTTTTAGTTAAGTCGATAAGTTCTTCAATTTCTGCATTATCGACTTCTTGCGATTCTCCAACCAAATCAAAAAGTCTTTCAGAAACATCCTCGGCATCTGCTTGTCCATTTACATAGATCATATTACCGCCATCTTCAGAGCCAAGCATGTGACAAAATAGAGGTAGTTTTTCTTTTTCTCTTAAAATGCCCGCGACGGTTACTGCTCCCAGATTTATTGAGGAAGTTTTCAGGCAAAGATCAATACTCCACTGACGTGGGTGTCCCGTAGTTTGCGAAACCCAAATAAGATTTTGATTAACTGCCACGTACTCCGTAACGATTGTAGACTTTCTCTCAGGGTTAGGTAGTCCGTCCAGAAGAATTTCTGGATTCTGTGAGAAAGGACTACAAAACAGCATTTTCAAATCGGGTAATCCATTAACTAATTCTTCAATCTTTTGCTGTAGCAAGACACCTCTACCTCCATCACCAATCTTATGAGCTTCGTCAACAATAAGAAAGTCAATTTTATAGTCCTTATTCTCATTAAGAAACCAGTGCAGTCTCTCTTGTGTAAATATAAAAAGGCTTGGCTTGTCTCCGTCTTGATCTTCAGGTATTTGAGGCACAGAGCTAACATATACCGAGTTATTGTCGTCTTTAGAAAGTTTATCTAAAAAATCTTGCTCCACCTGATTAATGAGTGCTCTCGTAGGGACTAGATATACAATCTTTTTAGGATTTTTTTTATCACTCAATTGCTCCAGTACAAATATATTTAAGATAAAAGATTTTCCCGAAGATGTTGGTGCAGAGGCACTTACATAACTTGAACTATGGGCCTTATTGTAAAAGTCTTTTTGGAACTTATTAAGGTAAATAGCCTCGTTAGTGTCTTTGGTAAAAACTATATGTTCTACATCCCGTTGAGTGTTTTCAATCTGTAATGGTAAAGGTATATCACTCTCGTAATCTGGTGGTAAATATTCTTTTCTTAAAGCAAGTTTTATTGCTTCCATATTAGTAAGTTTATGGAAAATAACCGAAGATGCTACTTTCTGATTTTTTGTGGCATCAGGATGCGTAAGACAACATTGTGCAATTCTTAATGCTGCGTCTTGACAATCAGGATTATCGGAGTAAGCAAGGGCGCTTGCACACATCAATAAATTACTCCAATTCACAGAAGAAAAAAGATCATCTTGCTGATTCAATGTAGGGAAAAGTCTCGTTACGGAATATTTAATAACTTTTAGTAAATCCCTCTGGAAACTAGGCAAATTGTAAATTTTTTCAGGAAGGTTCATGGTTTATTCCAAGTGCCTCCAAAAAAAATTGTCTAAATTCTTTTACTGATGGGAATGGTAGAAGAAATACGTGTATATCGAAGGTATTAAGATCTGTGTGCTTTGAGATTTGTCCAATTACACTTTTCGACCATGCCTTAATCTCTTGTTCAATCTTATCTTTTATCTGTTGTGTAGTTTCACTATTTGGAGTTGATGGATATTTATTGTAGTCAAAGCCAATAAGACACACCCCTTTATAAGTGACTTGATTATGTAGAGGGTCATCTTTATCTAGGTATCTAAGAATCATTGCTCCAAGCTTTTCATCTAAGACATCTAGGTTGCCTTGCAAGAGTTGAAGATCTCTTTCAGCTGGTCCATTTGCTCCGCCATCAGATAGTAAAAATTCTTTTAGACTTTCAAAACAACTAGAAATCGCAGGGCTAAGATATTTGTGAAGTTTTGCTTCTCCCCAATATAGCGACAAAATATCTTGCCCGCTTGCATCTTTCTCAACTGACACATGTATGCCGTCAGTACCATTTACATGAAGCTTCGAATTTGTTTTGAGCGGCATCTTACAAATCAGTTGAGGTAATTTCAGGAATTCTTGAACAATAATGTAAAGAAGCATTTCACCACCTTCGCCAGTCTTACTTAGTGAGGTGAAAAGTGATTTTGCTTTTTCGATAAGTTGTGCAGTTTTAATGGTAGTGTTGTTTTCATGATCGTATTTCTGGGCTTCGGCAATCTCTTTTCTAGGGATAGCATAGTCTACAACATGCCACGCAACGAATTTAGCAAAATCTTTAGTCTGAGGTCTACCATTTCCATCCAGCGCAAGAAAATAGCAATGTGATATAGCCTTTGTATCTTTCAAACTTACATTAGAAACAACCTCAGTTATATAGCTGTTAATTTCTTGTTTACTAGTCCTAAGAAGTTCAGTAACGAGTTCTTTTAAGTTTTTGTTTTCTTCTGTATCCATGTTATTGATTTATAAGCTTAAGAATGTCAGATTGTTTGTATCGACGATCCTGTCTCGTACCAAAACGAATAGGCTTCAGAAGTTCCTTTTTATCCCAATTTCTTAGAGTGTTTGGATGGCAATTCAAAATCTCGCAAGCTTGCTTGAGACTTAATATCTCAGAATATTTATTGTAGTCATTTTTGGTCATATATTAGACTTAACATAAGTTAACAATTAAAGCAACCATGGCAACTAAAAATCACACAATTGTGTGATTTTTAGTTCTTGAATACTGCGCTCAGCAGGTGTGCAATAACTGTATAGTATCCATTTAGTTTTTTGACCCGTCCTGGTCCTTATGAACTAAACTAGACTGCTGCGAGACCTGGACTATGAGTACATTTCTCGACCTCGACTAAAACTTTTTCGTCAAAAAGTTTTGTCTGGTCACCACCTCACGATTTTATTTACTAATAAAATAACGTTCCGGCGTTCTCGTCCAAGGCATAAGCCAAGAAATTGGCTTATTTCTCGCAGCAAAAAAGCAGAGCTTTTTTGCTGCGAGACCTGGACTCGAACCAAGATAACCTCCTCCAGAGGGAGGTGTCCTACCATTAGACGATCTCGCAATATTGTTTATAGTCTCTAAAACC
>Ga0163148_10007377_pt1 | contig 10350 bp, 8 predicted proteins | sample OliLakLV19MP7P2_FD_148606 | JGI IMG/M metagenome (GOLD analysis project Ga0163148, IMG submission 148606) | Freshwater microbial mat bacterial communities from Lake Vanda, McMurdo Dry Valleys, Antarctica- Oligotrophic Lake LV.19.MP7.P2 | ecosystem: Environmental > Aquatic > Freshwater > Lake >... | reverse complement strand
CTGCCCTACTGCCATCAGCACTACTACCAGGTAGTACCTACTGTTAGGCTACTAGCTACCAGTACTACTAGCTAGTCGATAGTAGTTACCACTACTGGTTATTTTTCATAAAAATTGTACAGGCAATATCAAGAATATCTACTACCACCACCACCACTACCACTACACAACTCTTCACAAAATCAGCGTGGAAACGAAAGCAACAACAAGCTTTTGAAGACACTCTCATCATATAACTCAAGATTGTCCATTCATTGAACAATACTGAGTGCATTGACTTCCAAGACGAAGTCAGTTAGGATAATAGCAAGCCTTGTTGAACGATCACCAGCTACTTTCGGTAGCTACTAGTTGTCGTCTTCCGAAGTTAAGAAAAGCATTCCATCCATGTAAGTGTTCCCAACGACAGACGCAAGCAGCTCACACGATCGTTGTTGTGGATTCTTCCCCTGATGAAAGCGTGGAATGCTCTCACGTTAATGTGCTCTTTTCTCTTTTTCATTGACAGCTGAAGGATAGTTCACGAAGCAAGGAACTCTTATCCACCAGAAACGTTCAGTTTTGTACTCACAAAACGTACCAGAAGCATTCGAGAACCCCCCTTCAAGTCAAGTCCAAATCGAACCAACCAAGTGTTATCATGCTCGTCAAGGTCAACCCAAACCGATCGCTCTTTGGAGCCTTTGGTTTTCGCCTCCTCCAAGTTGTGGTGGTCTTTCATGCCTGTCTTGTTGTTGTCTCTGGCCAGCAGAGTCTTGCCAATGACGACAAGGGCATCCGCCTGGCCAGTGGCAGTGGCAGCGATGCTACGACGAGGAAACTGCAAACTGTGGACTACGCCCAGTACACTTATGATGTCAAGCTTGACTGGCTTATCACCGGACTCGAAAAAATCAGGACTACAGCATTGCAGTTCATTCCCAGTGATGCTCATTCGGATGCCATGAGCAAATCCCTCCCCTTTATCGGCAAGTCCTTCAACGAGATGATGGGTGGAGATGGGAAAACAGTAGCTGATCTCTTGAATTTTACAGACTTGGTGCAGTATGTCAAGAACGCCAACAGTAATCTGCTCTACTATAACAAGACAGACTTGCAAAACAACTTGACGAGTTACCTTGTAAGCAAAGCTGCAGGTCCGTCTGGCGCTTGTACGGGTGGCCTTGTTTCCATTTCCGTAGACACACTTCCAACTCCTAAGGTGGCCATCACGTTTTGCGCCAAACTCGCGTTTACACGATCGACCAGCTTTGACACGGTTGGTCTGTTTGACGCCTTGGATGGATTTGTGGAAATGGAAACAGCGGCGGGAGCAGGAGCAGACTTTACTGCCACATTGACCTTCAAGGCTTCTTTGAAGTTTGACAAGGCCAATCCGTCTGCTCCAGAAGTGACTATTGACCCTCTGAATGGCTCTCTCTCCTGTAATGCAAATGCTGACTTTACAGTGGCATTGGGGGTGCTTGATGTTTCCACCACCGCCAATGTAAAAGCGTATGCAAATTTCACGCTTGATTACTGTGGAACTGCTTGCAATCAAGCTGACAAAAATCTTATCAACGCATCTAAACTGCTCCTTACCCGACATGCCAACTTCAGCTTGACGGGTGATCTTACGTTGGCAACCGGTCAAGAGGTGAAGGGTATCACCGAACTACTCGCCGGACTATCCGCTTCGACTCCCAGTTTGACTCCCAGTTTGACCATTGATGTGGCTGACGTCTTTGACCCAAGTCCTAGCGTCAAGGTCACACCGTCCAATTTTACCTTTTTGAACAACCTCAAGGAATTCTCCCCCTCCAACGCCGTGAATCTACTTCGGATGGCGGACGCTGCCTTGGTGCGCGCCCAAGAGAATACCGCCCTCGATATCAACTTGCCCTTTACCAAGAGGCGATTCTCTCAAATCTTGGCCACGGGGTCCGTGCTTACCAGCAAACTTCTCAAGTATTTTGTGATCCCCGAGCCATTCGAAGATCGTCTTAAAAGGTCTCTCGTGTTGAATGCCTCGAGTGTGTTTGTAAACGACCCCAAGAAGCCTTTGTCATTCAATATTTCCAATCCCAAGGAATTGGAGTTTATGATCTTCAAGGGCTCTACTACTAATACATTGGAGACAAATCCCGAAATGTACAAGGAACTCCTCCAAGATGCGGGTGTTACAAAGTGCAAGTTTAACCTCACCTCGACCCCGGCAAATGCAACTCACTTTGCTAGCCTCTTGGTGGCAGGATTCGGCAATTGCCCTACCACCATAAAGGCTTGTGGCACAGGGTGTACGGCAGACTCCGCTGGGGATTATAAAGGTTGCGGCGACTGTGACATTTTCATTTCCGTAAATGGCACCGCAAATCAGCACGTGTTCATAGCCTCTGTTGCCTACGATGGATCTACCGCTAAAGATGTCCATCTCATGGGTCTTTTCGACACCGAGAAGAATTATAATGGTCCAGGTACGTACATACCGAATGAACTGTCTGTAACCGACAGAGTCTGGTCGGCCCGACTCGGTCCTTTGGATTGTGCAACAAAACTAAAGTTCTTACACTGCTGCTCTTTTATCATTTCCTTTTCGCTCCTCTTGCAGGCGAGCTCTTCAAGTTACCTTTGAACCAACCAGTGACTCCTGGACTTATTCCTAAGTTCCGAAGCTTCAATGACTTGACGGACAAGATGGAACAAGTCCTCGAATCCCGGTTCCTTCCTGCAGGCGTGACTGTAGACTTCACGTACGTTCCAGAAGTGTCATCCCCTTACGAAGCAGCACGATTCGAGGTGGATCTGGGTTTTGCTACTGATTTTAACGTCAGCGCAGGTCTCGATGCGTCGTTTGGCTTGGGAGACTTGGCCGATGTCACCGTTGCTGACGCTTACATCAATGCCACTGGGGCAGCAAGCTTCAAGGCCAACTTTGGCGTCATTTTGGGAGCCAACGATGATGAGGAGCTGGTGTTGATTGGGAATTCCTGCTACGGCAAGAACTTCACTTGCGCGGCTCCAACTAGTGCCTACAAGGTCAATCTAACATATACGTTTCTCAATGGCACTGAGGTATTCAAGACATTGACGCTCACTGGGAACGGCACCTCTACTCCTGCTACTGTTCTAAACGACACGTTGAAAGCAGCCACGGGTACTGACGTTCGAATGGAGACGCAAGGAACAGCGCTGTTGGTAATCAGGTTTAATTCCACCATCCAAAATTACACTCTTACGGTCCCCAAGATCAACACGACTGCAATTGCTACCGTCTACGGTTTCACAGACTCAGTCTTATCGAAGAAGAAGTTCCAAATGGCAATTGGAACGGTCTCGGCCGAAGGAAGGATCAACGTCACTGGTGGCGCCGACATCGCCGCAAACGTAGGAGGCGTCATTGCAGTCAATTCGAGTCTGGGTGCTGCGCTTTCAGGATCTGTCAATGTTAGTGTCGGTGACGATTTCATTCCCGCTGGAGATTGGATCGTTGCTCTTACCAAGATCTTTGGCGATGCGTCGACGGAAGGTTATCGGGCAGGGTTTCTCACCGCCAACGCAAGTTTTGACGGAAACTTCAGCGCGAGCGTACAAGCGTTGAAGCCTTTTGATTTTGCCCGAGTGAATGCGACGGGCCAATTCCTGGAGCCTTTCGCTATTGATTTCTTAAATGTGAATGCTTCCAAACTCCGCCCGAATGTTACTTTTGTAGTTGACCTTCCAAAGATTGGAAACTTGAGGGACATGACCTTCAAAGACGTAATTGAGCTTTTACAACTGGCACTAGAGTTCTTGGTTGGCGCTGATGATGGCGATAGCGTTGAGACGTGTTCCGGCGGGCTGCTTGGTCTTGAGATTGGCGGGTCCTCAGTGTTCACCTACCAGATCCCAGGTAAGTAAACTTGCAGCTGCATGAGCAGTTATTGCCGTGTACATACATATACAGGTCTTAACATTTCCTTTTCTCTGTTGTCAACAGTTGTTGGGTTCAGCGTGTGTAATACGGTGGCCTTTTTGCAAGTGGTGGTTGATGCCGTGGCAGAATTAGCAGGCATTGATGATTCCGAAGCGGAGGGATCCACATTCTCTGCTCTTGAAGCCAAGCTGGAATCGCTCCTCCAAGATGAGGTCGGAGGGAAACCCGATGTCAACATAACATCGTCCAGTAACGGATTCTATTCGGACCTGATGATAGAGCTTACACTCAATTGGACTTTCAAAGAAACTAAACAACTTGGATTGGACCTAGGAGAGCTCTTGGCGGAGGTTGATGTAACGGGCGTGGAAGACTTCAAGCAAGAACTTCTGCCACCTGCCGGAGAGGCTGGAATTGAAGTGGAGGGCGGGCTACTTGTTACTCTTGCTCTCGGTCTTGAGTACTCAAATACAACCAAGAAAGTCACGCCATACGTCATCGGGTCAACGGGGATGAGGGCTTACTTCATGAGTAAGGGTTTTGTCCAGTTTGAAGCCTCCTTAGGGCCGCTCACTGGCGAAGTTGTGGCTAATTTCACCGCCGGTACCAAGGCGATGCCGTTAGCATTGCAAGTGGGGTTGAATGAATCATCAAATTATTATCTGAAAGACCCGAACGCAACAGCGAATAGGACTGGCTTTACTTACCCTGGCAAAATCACAAAGATCCTGAACTACGTTGAAGCTAGTTTCAGTGGGGCAGCTAGCGCAAACATCAAAGCAGAAGTTCCCTTGATTTTTGCGGAAGCTGAATTCCAAGTTACCATCGCAGACGTGAACGCGGTCTTCAACAAGACGGCAAACGCGACACACGCCGAAGTGAAAAAACTTACTGCCGGAATTCCCAAGCCGAGTTTCCTTAGCATCCTCCTCGCGGACCCTCAGGCCATCGTTGATGCGCTGGACAATGTCCTTGCACTTGCGGAAGATGCGTCACTTGGGCTCAATGGAATCGTCACCAAATTCGATGTGCCGTTTATTAAAGGTGCAATCCAAAACGGTTTGGGAGCAGGAACTGGAGAGAACGTTCTGGGGCAGGCCCGCCAAACCATGATACCAGCCATGCAAGAAACTTTGAACAAATATGAAGAGGATTCCAAAACAGTCGCTGACCTACTTGGCGTCGTCATCACAGAAGTCTTACAAGACCTAAATTTGATGGGTCCCGAGAACCAAACATTGGTCGAATGCTTCGAGTACGATAATACAACGATGACGCAAAGACAACTACCCGATTGTACGCACGAGAATGCCACGTCGGTCCAGGTACGTTCGTGTGCGGAGAACATCGATCCGCAACATACCCGAATACCGTTGCTTCAGTTTTGGGCTCAAACTATTTCTTCTGTGTTTTTTATCTTGCAGTGGACGGTGCCTTTGGGTGACACATACAGCATCGAAATTCCTCTGGATTTTAGCATTGACGCTAATTCTTTCCCCCTTAAAATTTCCATGGAAGGTAAGCCTTTAAATGAGTCTTTTTGCAGCTCTACTCGATCCTGCTATCCAAACATCTTCTCACCCATGCCGGTGGAATCCTAAAACTGCGTTGCAGGAGAAGGAGACGAAGTCCCGACTCTTAGTCTTAGTTGGGAATTCACTTTGGCGTTTGGCTTTGATGAAGCCTCCGGGTTTTTCCTGCAGACAATCATGAAGGATGGTGGTTCCGAAATGAGCGTCATGGCGCTCCTGGATGTCCCTTCAAGAGAAATCGAGGCACAATTGTTCTTTTTGGCGGCCAACTTAACTGACTTGCGTTTGCAAGCTGGAGCTGCGATTAATGTGGACATTAACAAGGCGTCTGCACTTCGCCTCCCGAATGATGAAGAACCGGGGCCAAATTACGGTCGACTCTACGGCTCTGATCTGAAAAAGATTGTGAAAATATCAGGTACGTCCCGTTAGCCCATGCAGCGTGCCGGATACTGGTCGCACTCGTTCTTCTCTGCCTCGTTTCTCACCCTTTGCGTTGTCTATTTGCTGGCTTTTCTATTAGAGCTCTTCGAGATATCCGCACTTGCAGGTGCTGCAGTTGAATTGAGCGAAGAGTCTTCAATCGCTTTCAAGAGTGAGGATCTTGCGGCTCTCGAAGACTGGATCCCAAAACTCGAATTTGGAGCCGCTGTCCAATTCCGAGAGGAAGTGAAATTCGGTAATTCCACTAATTCCACGGGAGGAGGAAGACGACGCCTCTCTTCTGACGATGGACACAGGAATCTCGTCAGAGCTCAAGATAGGAGGAAGTTGGTCCATCCTCTCTTTGGTTCTTCTCACCGCGCCCTCCACGAGACAAATCACTCCGCATTGCCCTTGCTCCGATCCCTAGCCTCCTTGGGCGATGAGTACGGTAACGTAACCAAGACAGACTATAATTTCACTGCTTGTCCGGTGAATACGACCACCGAATCGGCCTGTGCGAAGATTAAAAATCTCAGGTTGGATATCGGTGCTATCGCTGATATGATCAAACCTGTTTTAGAAAAGATAGTCGACGGCAAGGATGGATACCTGGACAAGGTGGTTCCGCCTCTGAAACCACTTAACGAACCAATAGAGCCCATGGAAGCCCTTACAGGACAATCCTGGACCATCCTTGATGTTGCAGATATCTATGTTGGCAAAGCAAAGGCAGGCACCGATACCGTGCGCAAGATTATCGAAATCTACGATGGCATTGTGTCACTGTACGAGAAGTTTGCTGGTGGAGACGATATTATTCTAGCCGATGAGTGCGATATCCTGGCTGGCTTTGCTTGCACTGGTGGACTGGCAGAGGTAGTCAAAAATGAAACAAGACGACTACGTAGACTTCAAGAGATCGAGACCTGGGAAAGTATTTTCGTGCCGGTAGATCGGGCAGGCTTCAATGTGACAACTGCCGAGTCGGCCCATCATAGGTATTTGGCGGAGACACCATGCTACACAAAACAAGCCGACTGTAATTGGACGTGTACTCCCTGTTCCGGAAAAGCTAAGAAGGCAGGATGCAACGCCGCAAAACTGAAATGCAATGGACAAAACATCGAAGGGCTTGAGTTGCCCTTTCTCAGTGACCCTATGTCGCTCTTGGAATTATTGAAGGGAGGGGACATTGTACGTCTTTTTGTCATTCTATTGTTCGCACAATGGCCTCTTTTTATTTTCTAACACCCTTTCCTAATCTTTACCACTATCGCCTATAGAGTATTGTCCGATTTACGCCTCCAGTGGTAGCTTTTGCCTTTGAGTATACTATGATAATCACTTTGTATACCCCTCCCACCGTGAGCCTTGAAATTGGCTTTGGATTCGCAGCGGAACTAAAGGTGAGCAGCAGCTTTAATTACACAAATTGACATTGGTCTTGGACAGCTTTCAGCATGTTCCTCACTGTAAGAATCTCCGCTTGCATTTTTAGGTTGGGTTTGAACTTGATTCGAAGGGTATCCGTGAAGCATTTGAACAAGACTGCGCTGTAAAGGCGCTCAATAGTTTTGCTTTGATCGACACTTTCGATGGTACGCCCATTCATGCGTTTAATTGGTCACTGACGGTTGGTCCGATTGGTCGTTGTCTCATGCCTCTGTACTCTTCCTTTTTGCAGGTGTGGACGAGCCTATGATCAAACTTACGGGATCGTTGGAGCTTGGTGTATCTGGTAGGTCATCGCAATCGTTGTTTGCGCCAATTCTGTTTTGGTTCCGGTGGATCTCATAATAGTTATTGATGGATTGCTGGTTCGCTGTAACAGTGAGTGCGGTCATCGTAAAGGTTTCGGTTTACGGGGGTGTCACATTCATAGCCACCATTGATTTGTATGACCCCTGGCCAGAAGAATCAGGAGGACTTGTCCGTCCCTTTGAACTTATTTCCCTTGGAACCACCCCTCTGGATTGGTTTGAATTTACTCTTGAGATTTATCTCAACTTTGGAGTCAGCATTGCGGTTGGGTACGTACAAAGCACTTCTTGCAAATTGACAATATTTCTCTTCGCTTAGTAATTTTCACTGACACTGATTCTTTTTGAAAATCGCGTCGTATGTTCCATAGAATCTTCATCGGTCCATTTGAAATTACGCTCTATGAGTACTCGTACGAAGTTACTGTCGAGCTCATTGAACCTATCCTGCTGCAGCCTGATCCTCCACTTGACATCGCAACACTGAATAAGGGCACCGGCGATTTGGTGTTGACCACTTCTAAAGGACCATTCCTTTGTACAAAGCTTGGCGGCAGCCTGGGCGAGGAAGAAATTGAATGCCTCGCTGGCACTCCTAAGTGGAAGCGAAGGATCAGATCTTTTGAGCCGGTCAAGACCATTTCTACCGACGGCGATCTCACCGGCGATGGTGGCGAGTGTGAATTCCAAGGTATCGAATCAGAAAGCACCTTCAAGAGGGTTGATCACCTGATCCTTGACTATTCAGGCACTCAGCACGGTGAGATTCTGATCAGTGGAAGTAAAGTCCAAGCAGGCCCTGCCGCAATCGTCAACTGGAATTCGCTCGGTAAAGGCACAATCAAGCTCCCTACAAAACCAGAAGTACCGCTTCTAGTTACAACATTTTCGGACTGCAATCATGCTTGGACACTCGTGGGCCACACAAATATCAAAATCAAAGGAAGCGAGATCAAATCTAGCTGCAACATCACAGCTGCAGGCGGAGAGTTCAACGAAGCAAGGCTCATTATAGACTTTTCTGACTTGGTAGAGGATTGCTCAGACTCGGAAAACAGTGTTGTTCTGAAAGCAGACGAGACAACAGATGAAGTGGTTGCGGTGATTACAAACAAAGACCACAAAGTGACTCTGAGGATTGGCTCCGTCTTTACCTCAGTTGAAATCTATATGTCACCATGCGACGACCACGTATCAGTGGAGAGTACGTTGGAAAGTTCCGGCTACGTTATCGTTGACACCCGCGGAGGCGACGACGCGGTATCCATCGGGCAAAATAAGAGCGGTTTGTTTGGTCTTGATAAGATCCACAAGAAGATCACAGTTGATGGTAGTCTAGGCGACGACACGCTAATAATCTGGGACCAGTCGTCTGTTAAAGACAAATTGAACGGCACCCTAAGCTCCTACAAGGTATCCGGGCTCATGGGGCCTTACAAGAATGAAACTATATTCTACAAGGGGTTCGAATCGATGTCAGTTGATTTAAGCGGCGGAGTCAATATCTTTAATATCAGTTCCACTGCACCCGGCGCCGTGGTATTTATCCAAGCCCAAAGCAAGGACGACACTATATTAGTATATGACACCCAAGGTGATCTCGAAGTACGTGGTGGTGGCGGCGACGACACATTTTTCTTCTACGGCATGGGAGACAACACCACCTCAGAAATTTATGGCGAAGTTGGCAATGACGTTCTGTGGGTTGACGGAACCGGTAATGCCTCTATTCTTTCGAATACATTCGATAATACCACAATTCGGTGGAGTGGCGGAAAGGACAATGACACCATCAACACAGTCTTTGCCTCCACTGGAACATCCAATATCGACTTGTTTGATGACATCCACGGTAGCAACAGCTTGAATATCCAATGCGCAAACTTTGCGTGTTTCGTTTTGAGTCGGTAAGCTGTGACAAATTCGTAGGAAGTCAGCGCATGCATGGTCTTCTATCGTTTTTTCTTGCTTCTCACCTATCCGTGCCATTTTAATTTGGTATTGTTACAGGGAAAACTTTCTGGCAAACATCCATAACGCATCCAATCCCAACTCCACAACAGAACGAATCAATATCGATCGAAAGAAGAATGAATCAGACGTGACGGGATGGACCCCTTCTGTCAGCATTGATTCTGTCTTTTTGCGATTGAACGGTGGAGAAAACAAAAGTATGTTACTGTTATTCGTGTGCACTTGCAAACCGTGGTAGTCTATGTGTTACGACTACTCTAGTACCAGGTAATAGCTTGGTAATGGATGTAAATGTGGCTAACATGAAACGTGTTCGCTCTCTCTTTGTTTGTACTTCCTACAGTGTACTTTGATGATACCATTGGAATCACGGATGTGTATGGCGGACCCCAAAAAGATGAATTCCGAATTGGCCAGTTGTACAACGGCCCACGCAATGCAACGCACTTTGTTCAAGTAGCAGATCCTATAGAGGCCACGCTAACGACACAAGTAAGCCCAACAAGGTTGCTTTTGCGCGGTGCCCGATAACAACCAAACCCATCGTTCTCACCTGTTTATTTTTTTCACTCACGAATTGCTCTACTCGTGACAGGGATACTTATCCAACGGGTGCTCTCATCCTATCACCCTGAATGGCTTGGAAGGAAACGATCTCTTTGATGTCCGGGTACGTTTCCGCGTTTCCAGTCGCTCTGTCCATCGTTCGTGTTAACACACGTCGTCATAGCAGTGATATACTCAATATCTAGACCCTAATCCCCCC
>Ga0163148_10007370_pt1 | contig 10358 bp, 11 predicted proteins | sample OliLakLV19MP7P2_FD_148606 | JGI IMG/M metagenome (GOLD analysis project Ga0163148, IMG submission 148606) | Freshwater microbial mat bacterial communities from Lake Vanda, McMurdo Dry Valleys, Antarctica- Oligotrophic Lake LV.19.MP7.P2 | ecosystem: Environmental > Aquatic > Freshwater > Lake >... | reverse complement strand
CCCCCCACACCATCCACAAATGATGTTCCAGAACAAGCCTCCTCCTATGATGCAGTCTCCCATTCCGCCGCATCACAATCATCCTTCGTATCAGGAACAGCAGCAGTATCGTATGCAGCAGCAAGAACAGCAGCCACCTGCTGCTCAAAAAAAGAATGGAAAGAAGGGCCCGGATATCACCATGGATGCAGCTTCGATGTTGCTCGCTTTGAGGACATCGGCTAGTCCCTCTACGGTTTCAGCAGCCACACTGGAAGAACAAGGATCCAGAGATCAGTCCGAGGCGCCATCCATCAAGAAGTCCGTAACGGCAGACCATGAAGACATGGAGGACGATGATGTTCCACATTTGGCATCGTCTTCCTCGTCCTTGTCGGCTGCAGCAGCCGTCCCAGCCAAGCCACCACCGCCACCTCCTCCGCTAGTTGAGCACCATGAAGTCCCGAAGAACTTTCCAACTCGTTTGGCTCTGCCTAACGACGAAGCCAAATTGAATTCTTTGCATTGCTTTTTGCGATCGGAATTGCTGGAAATCTTTGTCGTTGAACGTTCGGCCAACAAGAGCCCAACGCATTCTCCAGGATCGTCGGTAGGACGCGTTGGATTGCGATGTGTCTTTTGTGCCACGGAACGTAAGCGCAAGGCCTTGTCGACCACGGCCGAGCACGATTTTAGCGTGTCCTCGCAGGTACATCGTTCCGATGAAGCGCCCATGGCGGTTTTTTACCCCAAGTCCATTGCGGAAATCTATCGGCTTGTGACGTCGTGGCAACGATGCCATTTGCGCAAATGTCGTAATTTGCCTCCCGCTATTCGATCCAAGTGGACGCTGTTACGCGAGAATGACAAGTCCAGGGGGAAAACCCATTATTGGATTACAAGTGCCAAAGAAATTGGGTTGGTGGACTGTCAGAGTCGCGCTGGAGGCATCCGCTTTGCGACCAAACGAATCACGGGCAGTGACGGTGATGATATCGTCGCCGTTGCGACGGGTGGTTCGACCGATAACGAGGACAGTGTGATGGCCAATGACAGCATGCAGACCAGCCACAGTCACGAAGATGACAGTGTTGGCCATCACAGCACTAGCACCAGTCAAACCTATCAGCCACACATTAACACTAATTTTGTGGAAGGACCTTCCCAGAAGCAACGAGAGGCCGTGGCTGGTGATGGTGACAGCGCTACGGCCTTGTCCGTAGTGCAATCGCCCCTAAAAGATGAGAAAGTTGTAGAGGAACCGAAAATAGAGGGACCCACAACGCCAACGCTCGCCAGTCAGGGCAGCAGCGACAGCAAAGACGTGGCGCCGTCGAGTGACCAAGTCGCGGCTCCCTCGAATAGCGAAATCAGTGAAGTTGCAGCGGTTTAAAGCATGCGGTCGATTTGAATACTGAGTCGCAACAAAATTACCTTTTTATCATTCTGCGCTAACACAGAAAAAGGTAAAAAAAAACTTACAGAGAATGTGATGGTCCAAAGGATCTCTGTGCCAACATTCTTTTGTTTTTACATCATCATACACACGCACACAACTATTGTCCACGGAACTATATGGCACAGTATCAGGCAAGCGAAAGAGACGACGAACCGAGGGAATGGCTTTTCGTTGGGGAGCAGCGAATTTGATTGGTCTTCTTTTAGTTTGCTAATAATGCCTAGTTCTACAGTGTTTTGACCAAAATCATCTTTCTAGTTAGCCCTTGTTCAGTTGCTTTGATTCAGAGATCGACGGACAAGGTTCGGTCCAGTTTGTCGTACTTGCTCTGCAGAGCCATGCCGGCCCTCCATCCCTTGCACCCAAAGCAAACGAAAATGGAGGCGGGGGATGCCCACCGCTATAAGAGACGGATCCTTGGACAACATTTTGCTTTGACTGCTGGCCTTCCTTGCATTTTCAATTGCAATTTGAAAGAAAAGCTTGAGCAAGGTGGGCACTGAGAGTCCCTCCATATGGAGTTAGTATTAGGAGTAGCCAAACTAGGTAGCATACTGTTCCACACAGAAAAACCACCTGTCTATAAATAGTACTACACTACTAGCTAGTGAGTCTACTAACATGGGAAAGGACTTGGTAGTTTTTAGTGAAACGGAAGCACACTGGCTCGAAATGATGTTCCGATCACTCACGTCATCGCTTGATTCTATTTCAGATGACTGACCGAGGCATCATCACATCTTTTTCTTTTTTTTCTGACAAAGTATGATACCACGACGATATCCTGCAGTAGCATTGGGTGACTAAGGACAACAAGACTGTTGTTGATTTTCCCATAGTACGATTTGATCCATAGTTCTGTTAGTTGGTTCTAGAAAATACCAGCAGGCAATAAAGTAATACGAAACCATTGGAGACCATGAAAGCAGAACAAATACTCGTTCTGATTTGGGCGGGTTTCTGTACCTTGGAAGCTCATTCCTTTGCTCCTTTGGGAGTTGTCGGCGGTGCTAAAGTGAATTCCAAAACAACCATCTACGCTACGAAAGAAAATGAAAAATTTGACTTAATTGTCAAATTACCGCAGGCGAATCTGCAGGCCAACATGCAGTTTGAATCGGTCTTGTCCGTGCCCAGCGAAATTGTCGAAGTTAGATACAAAGTACCCTTTGGTTTGAATGTGGAACCCAAAAAGGGATTGGCTGTTTGCACGAAAGAAGGAGAAGGAGGCGAAAAAGTCAACGATGTCTTGAGATATACCTCTCAATGGTCTTTGGGATTACCAGCAGGCGATGGACTTGCAACCACTGCGGCGTCCTTTGCTGGTGGTCTGTCCTGGAAATGTACAATGTTTAACGTTATGAAAGCGAAAGAATGGGGTCAAGTTGTGGAAGCATTGTTATCTAATGAACAGGTAAGTTTCATTTGCTATCGCTGTCGGCAGGAAGAATTTTTTCTAGCAGCTCATTCAATGCTAACCCATTTCTTGCGATTTTGTCCTTTCAAAACAATAGAGCCGCACAGATGAAGTAGTCCTACTTTTTGAACGACCACTAGAAGGCACAGCGCCAGAGCTAGAATAAATTAAGGAGTGTATAAATAATCACAAAGCCATGAGTGTTTTATAACCTATAGTGTCTTGGACATGTTTCTTTCGTAAACAAAAAGGATTTGCCCGCCTAGCTGAGTGGACGTAAAAAAGTAATTGTGTTCCCTGGCATCAGAAAACAGCGACGCTGTCCTGGCCTATTGATTTTTAGGCGTTACTGCGCTCTTTGGCGTAGTGGTGGACATGTGTTTTCGCATGAAGTGTTTCATTTGATGCCGCGCAAGGGCCGTGGTCCCGGGTAACACGGCAGACTTTATTGCCCCATCACCGTCCGGTGAAGCCAATGGAATGGGAGGAAGAGAATGACCAGAATGTTGTGTCTTGAGCGCTGGCGTTGACGAGAGCGACGGAAAGCAACTCCTGGAAGAGGCAAAGGAAACCACCGAATTGTCGGCATCTCCATTACCATCACTCGTGTCCACTGTCAGTGTTGGTGGAACACCATTGGTGCGATAGGACGAGACAAGGCTTCCCGTTTGCGATGTTTGCACTGTAGATGGAGTTCCGGGAATGCTTGCAAGCATGACATCTGCTGTGTCATCGTCGTAGTAATCATCCAGTGTCTCAAAATCACTCTGCGGTCTCAAAAGAGGATGTTGCTTGTACGCACCAAACGGGGATCGTTCTGGCATCATTTCCTCGGCAATGGTGGCAGGATAACTGTTAAAGCCATTGTCTTGTTCTGCACCATCCCATTGTCCAATTACAAAAGTTCCCGCAGAAAGATCGACTTTTTTGGCTACTTTTTCTTGTGAGAGCATCAACTGGAACTTGGCCTCTCCCTTATACAGGCATTCGATATTTACATCCAACGCTGTTGAATGAGAATTTGGCGCATGCAAGATTTGCACACCACAACGAGAGCAGAAGGAGTGGGCTCCAACTTCATCGTTGTTGCTGCTACTGTTGTTCTTCCACAACTTTTGTGGGGATTGTGGTGCTTTCTTTTGGACATAGTACATATTGACTAAATGAGTTCCTTTTACAAAGCGAAAGCTTCGCGCCCTTATCCTGGTGTGGCGGTATTGAATCTTTCCCGGCAACCCTTCTTTGTACAGGACCCTTCTTGGCGCAATGAGCTGAAAAAATGTCATAGAAAGAAATGAGGAAAAGCAAGAGGTAAGCTTTTGTTATAAATAGAACAGAACCAGATTGGAATCGAGAGGAAGACGGAAGAACGGCGAGACAAACGTACCTCAAAGCATACCGATCGACAGTGACAGGATCCCTGGTGAAGAATTGGCGCAGTATCTTCGTCGTCATCTCCGTCATCCGCACTCGCTCCATCATCTGTCAGTTGCCCCTTGGATGTCTCCTGGAGAAGCAAACGTCGTAAGATGGTCCTTACAAACTGGTAAACAAGTTGACTACGTTGCACCAAATCGTTCCCCGAATCATCATTATTGATCCTTTTCTTATTACTGTCAGCATCTTGCATAGCAGACATGACAAAGCGAAGCAGGGTACAACTGAGACCCAGAGTCGCCAATGTGAAAACTCCGCTTCTACTACCTGAGTCTCCACCGCCGAGGAGGAATGGGATAGTTGTTGTCAAGGATGTATCAGAGGGCATGATTCTCCTTCTTGTTGTCGTAGCTACTGCTGGCAATGCTGATGTTGCTGCTGCTGTTCAGATCGACACTGAAAGCATTCGCTGAACTAGCTAGCCGGAAGAGCTGCTGGAAGTGTCTAAAGTATTGAACTTACCAGAGAGCCCAAAAGTGAGGTACTGATGACTGCTGTCGCTGATTATCACGGAGCTGCGGTAACAACAACAAGGCATGCACGCGCAAGTATGGCTAGCAACTGTTGATCCCGCGACAATCAATGGTGACACAAACAGTCATATTATCATCGCAATGGTGGTTCGTGGATCCGGTCTATAAAAAAAACAGTACAAACCGGTACTCGGTAGAAAAACGGAAATAATTCAAAATCATGTTTGGGAAAAGTGTGCAGTCATGTTAGAGACAGTATGCGAATAGCTGTACACGGCAGCAACTAGCTAGCACAGCAAGCTAGGTGTTCAGAAGGTTTCGGAGGGAAAAATACAAAGACACAATCCTCAGAGGTATGATGTTGATAAACTATTGCCCCCAACTAGTCAAGTGGGGTCTATCCAAATTTTATTGACAAAAGGGACTCCAAAAGTGATTCAAAAAGTGACTAAAAATGGCGTGGTTGTATGTGTGTGTGTGTGTATGTATGTATGTCACATAAGGGAAGGTGCCCCTGGGACAGTGTTGAATTAGAAAAAGGTGCCAGTGAGACAGTGCTCACATAAGAAAAGGTGCCAGTGAGACAGTGCTTAAATGTGGAAAGGTGTCAGTCATGAGTCAGACAGGAGTTCTCAAAAATGTTGGGGGCTAACCACATCGGTGGCATCCAGTTGCTCTACCGTTTATCCCTGTCTGCCATCATGTGATCAAGATACAAAAAAGAGATCAACTCACAACAATGCATTTGCTCCCATCGACCATTTTTTCTGAATGTCCATTGTTTTGTTGTTCAAATTCCATCCACAAATCTACCTCAAATTAAGTTTGTTCAGAGCTCCCTCATTTTGACCCTGAAAGGGATCATCAGAGAAGAATTATGTATCTTTGGCTGTCATGGATAATGTGAAGTGAGCATTATGGAAGTTCGTTTGATCTTACTCTTCTCTGGATAGGTTTGTCCTACTCATCTTTCACCGCATACTAGTAGGAATGCATTACAATTGAGTTGGATATCCGATCTGCTTTATTTTAATTTAATTTATTCTATAAATTTCTATGGGGGCAGCATTCAAGATTGATCAAGTCTTGTGCGATAATAAATCAATATGTTTCATCGATGGGACTACAAGGCAGATTTTGAATAAAAGCAAATGAAAAGGAGCAAGAAGAGGCAAGTCTAAGGTTGCCCTGAACACAGACAATGGTACGTCCGTTACCAGACTTTATTCAATAATTCGTGATTGCATTTTGAATTTGCCATGCTGATGCATTTGTTCTTCTTGCTCTAAAGATACTTTAAATTCCTAAGAGAGAATAGACACTAGTCCGACGGTGACCATCGCGGCAGCGACAGCCATCATGCCCAATCGAACTGGATCAACGCCAAGCTCGGCGACATCCGCAGCTGTCAGCTCCTTATTGTACCAGCCCACAATGGCAAGACGCTCCGATTTTGTGTCGAGAACCTCATGAGGCACTTTTGAACTATCAAATAATACAAGTGTTCCCCCCTTGGGTGCAACATCCAGAAAATTGGGCTCTTCCCCTGCGGGTAGCTCATCGCCTCCGCTATCCATATGAAGTCTTAAATATCCTTCATCACTCTCTTTCCAGTCTTTGTTGAGGTAAAGCAAAAGCGAAAACGTTCTTAATACGGATGCCGAGCCAGGAATAGAATCACGATGACGCCGATAAAACCCCCCTTGAGGGTAATAAGCATAGAGCAATTCCGAGAGATTCTGATCCAGTTTGGGCGATTGCAATATAGAGTTTTGAGACAAACTTCGGCAAACCGATTCCAACATGGAAACCATTCCCATTCGATCCGGGCTGTCGGGTAGGTCTCTCTTGCCGCCTATGAAGCATGTCTGTGCAACTCGTATTTCTTGATTTAGTTTATTGGTCGAATCCTGCCCAATCTTTGCCATTTTGAAATGATCTTTCTCTCGTAATTGTTTCACATCTTGAATGAGCGCCTCCTGCATATCTTGAGGCAAGAAGTTTTCAATCACCACATAATTTTTCCTCGACAGTTCTTCCAAGTGGTTCTCTGTGATGGCGGGCAAAGAGGATGCGATAGATGCGAGTGCAAGTTTGGTTGGCTGTTGTAGCGTGTCGTGCCTCTTCTGTGCAGATAAAATTCGTGGTCCTTGATGGATTGGAACAAACGAGTTAGCTCCGCCCAATAATACTAGTAGGCAAAATTGAGCAGCAGCGACGATCCAGTTCATCTTGAATGGATACTTATGTGGTATGAATTAGAACTATGTAGGTCAAAAGAAATTATATCTTTATGATGGTCGAGGATTGTTATTCATATCTTGTCGATCCTTTGGATGCCGTCGCATATCCTGCCATGGATTCAATAACTGTTGATTCACTTGATTAATTTTGATTGTTGCAGGTTTGTTATCCCCCCATCCTTTCCGGTGGTCTGATGGCAGAGTTCTGATAATCTTTATTTCATCAGCATAACCAAACCCTTTGGGTTAACCTTAACCCTCCCATTTTTGCGAATGTTACCATAGCAGCTATGCCATAGCATGCATTTCCCCTAACACTCCATGCCATTTTACAAGTCATTGGCTTTTTGACGACTCTCTTGCAACTAATAACTATGCATTGGTGCTAGACTTCCTTTAGGTTTACCCTTTCTCATTCTGTTCAAGCCTGGAGAACTACAATTTAGACAGTGATTGCTACGTAACCCGTCCATTTGAGCATTGGCTATCATGGATATTAGTTTTGCAAGCACATGGCCTGGGACAACAAAACAGTACTCATAACATCGTCTTGTCATCTTGCTCCTTGTGCCTATCTACGACCTGCAGGGGGGGGAGCTCCGCCCATACCAGGCATCATTCCACCCATGCCCATCGACTGAGCCATCTGCATCATTGCGTTCATGTCCATTCCTCCAGGCATGCCACCACCCATACCGGGCATTCCGCCCATACCAGGCATGCCACCGCCCATACCGGGCATTCCGCCCATACCGGGCATGCCACCCATACCAGGCATTCCGCCTCCTCCCATGGCGTTCATCATCGCCTCCATTCCACCTGCACCACCACCTGCACCGGGTCCGCCTTTTGCCATTTGCTGCATCATGGCCATCACATTTTCTCGACCACCCATCTGTTGAAGTACGCGTGGATCCTGTCATTGGATTGATGAGAGTTGACTGGTCAGTACCTACAAGATATAACACACTATTATCCCTACGAAACCAAGTCCTACGTACCATTTGGTTCAATCGTTGCTGGATCAAGTTTGGATTCTTTCGCATCTGAGCAGCCATTTGCTGCTGTTTTGCTTGCATACCTTTGCCAAAGAGGCCTTTGCTTTTGCCTACCATGCCTTCGAATTGCCTGTGAACCTGCAGCAACATCATCACTTCTTGGATATGAGTTCCAGAACCAGCCGCTATCCTGCGAACCCGTGATTGCACCTTTGGATCATCTTTTTTTCCAAAGTCAACTTTTCCGTCCAGTTCAGCATTTGTCATTGAGTCCATCATGTACTATCGGTGGCAGAAAATAGGGAGAATAAGTAAACTAAAACAGCCCAAGACAAAAGCTCAACATTAATCCATACAACTCATAGACGCAGACATACCATGAACTTCTTCAACCGGTGCGTCGCATCCTGATCGCCGCCCTTGGGAATGAGATATTCCGGCATTCCTGGCATCTGTAAACAGATCAACACGCAACAGGCGATTAGGGACAACACTCAAAAAGCACACCAAATCAAGAATACAATCACATACCATGCCCATCAGCTTTGACATGCTTCCCATGCCCATGACTTTCTGAAACTGATTGTACATGTCTCGCAGGGTAAATTTTCCCTGTTCAAGCTGCTTCATCAACGCATCTTTACCTACAGTCCAATCGCGGCAGAAAGCATATAGTGAGAACGTACCCGTATGGACTTTGATATGAGCTCACAATGAAACAGAACTTACCGTCTCCATCCACTGACTTAAAGGCTTCGGCAAGCCCTCGGAGATCTCCGTAGCCAAGAAGTTTGGATACAAAGGATTCGGCATTGAACGGGTCCAAATCTTCAAAGTGCTCGCCACTTCCAGTGAAAATAATAGGTGACTCTGTCGCCGCCACAGCGCTCAGGGCACCGCCTCCTTTGGCCCCTCCATCTAGTTTCGTCACGATTACGGATCCGACATCCACGGCACCGTGAAAAGCCGAAGCCTGATCATAGACAGCTTGCCCTTGGGTGGCATCCACCACCAGAACTGTGTTGTTGGGTTTGATAGAGGCCGAAATTTCTTGCATCTCTTCAAAGAGTGCAGATTCCTGCTTGTGCCTACCACTTGTGTCGACAATAATAATTTCGTATTTCTCCTTTTTGAATTGCTTCACGCCGTCTTCGGCAATAATGACAGGATCAGCCTCTGTGTAACTACCATAAAATGGCACTCTCAGTTTTGTTGCATTTTGTTTCAATTGATCAAAGGCTCCAGCGCGAAAGGTATCGGCGCACACTAAAATATCAAAACAGTACAAGCATGCATGGTAAGTTTCACCACATCTTTTTATAGCTCGTGGGCAAATTCTATAAGCCCCAATAAAACTTACCCATGGCCGTTTTCCAGCCACGTCGTTGATAATAATTGGCAAACTTTGCAATCGACGTTGTCTTTCCCGACCCCTGAAGCCCGACAAACAAGATAACGTTGGATTTGCCTCGTTTGACACTGTAGGGCTTTTGCTCGGGAGTGAGAAGCGAGCAGAGCTCATCCACGACGGCCTTTTGCACAGTCTTGCTCAAATTCGATGCTAGGCGCTGCTGTTTGTTTTCGTCGTCGCCATCGGCTTCCTCGTCTTCAATGAGACCCAGTACTTTTTCTTTGATTTTATCGCGCATTGTCATGACCATTTTTACATTGACATCGGATTCAATCAGTGCTCTCGAAATGTCCGAGAGGAGAGCGTTCAATTGATCCTTCGTCACATGGCCAGAGCTGGAGTGCAGCTTGCGCAGCGACTCTCGGAGCTTTCCGCCCAACTCTGCGAGAACCATGCTGAAGGGTTGCTGCTGTAATCAATATGTGCGTACAGTAAAGCTACAGTGTATAGTAGCTCTTTTATAAGCTAGCTAGCAGTATCAAGGAGACGTACTAGTATTTGATTAACGTCATGCAATTGAATAATAATCAACTCAGGTAAGTGATCGAGTCAACTAATATAGCAGCTCCATCGATCGACCTTGGGCAAGCACAACACAAAAATAACAGACGGATGATGTCGGTTCGAATTCGGCCTAGCTAGCCAGTAGTAGGATCAAGTGAGCACCGTAATATTTGTGTCTGGGTTGTTTGTCCCTTTGGTTTACATGTCATTGTAGTGCGCGGGCCTACTAGCTAGTATCGAGCCATTGGTTTTCCCGTGGGGGGTCTCACTCCACCTGGGCGAGTAATGTATGGGAGAATGTATGGGAGAAAGCCCAGAAGCTTCGCGACTGTTGAGGGCGAAGCTAAGTAGCTTTCAGTGCCAGGCCCACATGGGAGCCCAAGCTTCCACGAATGGCTTCATCAACGAATCGAAATCCCTTGGAACGGGAAGAATGC
>Ga0163148_10007369_pt1 | contig 10360 bp, 4 predicted proteins | sample OliLakLV19MP7P2_FD_148606 | JGI IMG/M metagenome (GOLD analysis project Ga0163148, IMG submission 148606) | Freshwater microbial mat bacterial communities from Lake Vanda, McMurdo Dry Valleys, Antarctica- Oligotrophic Lake LV.19.MP7.P2 | ecosystem: Environmental > Aquatic > Freshwater > Lake >... | reverse complement strand
GCCCACCCCTTGAGGTCGGCACCCGGGGACAGCATACTGACCCCGAACGATACGGAGCGCGCGATGGCAACGGCAGCAGTGGCACGGACTAAATTCCAGTACGTGGCCAAGAACGCCCAAGGCCGCGAGGTCAAAGGCACCATCGAGGCCGCCAACGAGGCCGAGGCCACCGGCAAGCTGCGTTCGCAGCAGCTCTCGGTGATGAAACTCGAGGGCAAGCCGGCCGCTGTCGGTGGCGGGCTGTTCAGCTCGCAGCCCGCGCGCAAAGCGAACACCTCCGAACTGGCCCTCTTCACCCGCCAGCTCGCGACCATGATCGGCGCCGGTATTCCGTTGCTGGAATGCCTTGAAATCCTCGCCATGCAGACGGTGGATCAGAACAAGGGCTTCGGCGCCGGCCTGCAGGAGGTCGCCGACCGCGTGCGCGGCGGTACTGAGCTGTCCGAAGCGATGGCCGCCTACGGCAAGATCTTCCCGCCCATCTATGTCAACATGGTGAAGGCCGGCGAGGCCTCTGGCCAGCTCGACGTCATTCTCAACCGTCTCGCCGACTTCATGGAGGCCACCGAGTCGCTCAAGCGCGAGATCAAGTCGGCGATGACCTATCCGGTCATCTCGCTGGTGCTGATCCTGGGCATCACCGGCTACCTGCTGATCGGCGTGGTGCCCAAGTTCCAGGCCATGTTCAACTCGCTGGGCGGCAAACTGCCCTTCGTCACCGTGGTGGTGGTCACCATCTCGCAGTGGCTGCAGAACAACATCCTCGTCGTGCTGCTGATCATCGCCGGTCTCGTCACCGGCTACATCATGTTCTCGCGCACCGAACGTGGCGCGCGCGTGATCGATACCATCTTCCTCAAGTTGCCGGTGTTCGGCCCGCTGTTCCAAAAGGTCGCGGTCAGCCGCTTCGCGCGCACCTTCGCCACCCTGCTCAGTTCGGGCGTGCCGATCCTGGGCGCGCTCGAGATCGTCGCCACCACCTCGGGCAACAAGGTGCTGGAAGACGCGCTTCTCGAAACGCGCGAGACGGTGCGGCGCGGCGAATCGATCTCGACCCACCTCGAGACCTGCTGGGTCTTCCCGCCGATGGTGGTCAAGATGATCGGCATCGGTGAGCGTTCGGGCGCGCTCGAACAGCTGCTGTCCAAGATCGCCGACTTCTTCGACGAGCAGGTGCACGCCACCGTCAAGTCGCTGACCAGCTTGATCGAGCCGATCATGCTCATCGTCATGGGCGTCGTCGTCGGTACGATCGTGCTTGCGATCTTCTACCCCATCCTCGAGCTCCAGAGCGCCGTCCGCAACGGCTGACCGCACGGCGGGAGCCGGAGCCATCTCCGGCGTTGCCATCCTCAGTCGGTACTGGCGTACGCTCCTTCCGGTGGCGCCTTGGATATGGCTCCGGCTCCCGCCGTGCGGGTTGCGTTCTGGGGTTGCGTTCTGGGGTTGCGTTCTGGGGTTGAGGTGGTGGGGAACCATTTCCGGCGTTGCCATCCTCAGTCGGTACTGGCGTACGCTCCTTCCGGTGGCGCCTTGGATATGGCTCCGGCTCCCGCCGTGCGGGGTGCGTTCTGGGGTTGAGGTGGTGGGGAACCATCTCCGGCGTTGCCATCCTCAGTCGGTACTGGCGTACGCTCCTTCCGGTGGCGCCTTGGATATGGCTCCGGCTCCCGCCGTGCGGGTTGCGTTCTGGGATTGGGATGGCCTCCAGGCTCCTGGTGGGGAACCGTCTCCGGCATGCCTTCCGCGGGTGGGATGCGCTCCATCGGGTGGCGCCTTGGATATGGTTCCGGATCGAGCCGTCCTTGGCGCTTCCTTGTTTTGAGCAGGCAGGTGGTTCTGGTGAACGGACGTGAGCGCGCACAGCCAGAATCTCACCGCGCTGCAGGCGTCGGCGCGGCAGGTCTGCCTGCTGCGGCTGCTATTGCTGGCGATCGGCTTGGCGGTGCTCACCTTCGGGTTCGAGGGGCCGTCGCTCGAGGCGACCAAGCCGGTGCGCGAATACCTCGCCCGCCTGCTGCTGCTGGTCGGTGTCGGCGCAGCGGTGTTCGCCGCCCTCGCGCGCTGGGTGCGCAGCGGCTGGCAGTTGGCCATGCAGCTGGTGTTCGACCTGTTGTGGGCAGGCGCGCTGGTTTACTGCTCGGGCGGCGTGGCCTCGCCGGGCGTGGTGCTGCTCTTCGCCATCACCCTGACCGGACTGCTCGCACTGCCCGGCACCATGCCGTTCGTGATGTCCTCGCTGTCGAGCCTGGTCCTCGCCGGCAACGCCCTCTTGTATGTCACCGGGCTGTCGCCGCTGCCCGACGATCTCATCCGCGTCAATCCGCGCATGGGCGCCAGCGCCACGATCCTCGGCCTGCTCGCGACCCAGGTCGCGGCGCTCTTCCTGGTCGACGTGCTCGGCCAGCTGCTGGTGCGCCGGTTGAGCGACCAGCGTGTCTACACCAGCGAGGTGCTCGATCAGCTCGGTGAAGGGGTGCTCGCCATCGATCGCGGCGGTTCGGTCACCTACGCCAATGCCGAGGCCGGTCGGCTGCTCGGCGTCGATGAGAACGGCCTGGCCGGACGACCGGTGCTGGAAGCGTTGCATGGCGTGACGCTGGCACCGGTGCGCGCCCTGCTCGAACGCGACGACCTTCCGCTGCTCGAGCGCTTCGCCGGTCCGGATCGGCGGCAGCTGGTGCTGCGCGTGTCCGATCTCAGCGATCGGCGCGGTCGCACCATCGGGCGCACCTTGCTCATCGCCGATGAGACCCGGCTGCTCGTGCTGGAAGAGAGCGCGCGCCGCGCCGATCATCTCGCCGCGCTCGGCGAGATGGCGGCCGGCATCGCCCACGAGGTGCGCAACCCGCTGACCAGCCTGCGCGGCTGCGCCCAGGAGCTGGCCGACATCAACCGCAAAGAGGGCCAGCACGATGCCGCCGACCTCGCTGGCATCATGATTACCGAAGCCGACCGCCTGGCACGGATCGTCGAGGACTTCCTGACCCTGTCGCGCATGCGCGCCCCCGACCGCTCGGTCGTCGATCTCGCGCCGCTGTTCACCGAGCTGGACACCCTCCATCGCCGGCAGCAGTTGCCCGACAATCTCGTGCTCGTCTTCGACATCTCCGACGATTGCCCCACCGTGGTCGGCGATACCGATCAGGTGCGCCAGGTCCTGCTCAACCTGATCGGCAACGCGCTCGACGCGGTGCGTCGCGTCGCGGCTCCGCGCATCTCCATCGCCGCGCGCGAAGCGGCGGGCGGCCGCCTGCCCGTCCCAGCCGTCGAAGTGCGTGTAAGCGATAATGGCTGCGGCATCCCGGCGCATCTGCAGGAGCAGGTGTTCACTCCGTTCTTCAGCACCAAGAGCCAGGGCACTGGTCTCGGGCTGAGCCTGGTCCAGCGCATCGTGCGCGAGCATGAAGGCGCGCTGCGTCTCGAAAGCTCGGTCGAGAGTGGCACGGTGATCACCGTGTTGCTGCCGGCGCATTCGCAGACGCGGACGTTCAAGCGGGCATTGGGTGGGGGGTAAGGGTGGGTCGGGAGAGTGTGGGGATTGAGAACTCGCCGGCCTTCCGCCCTGCGAACCTGGGTCGGTCTTGCTTGACCCTCTACTGGTCGCAGGCGCTGAGGCCTGGACACCCATGGCCTGAACTGCGCCTTGCCATCGGTATATAGGTATAGTATTTAAGCCTTGCGCGCATCGGACCCGGAACGGGTCGCATGCACCTGGAGTGCGATGTCGCCCGCCCCGTTCACCATCGACGAGCATCTCGACCCGCGCCCCATCGAGGAGGGCGAGGGGGTGTCGGTGCCGACGGCCGGGACTGCTGGTCGAAGTGCCGCCACCCAGGCCGGTGGCGGGCGTGGTACGAGCGCGGCGGATTAGGCAGCGGATGTCCATCAGCCAGCCCGCGCTCGATCGCATCCTCGACCTTCGTCCGATCGCGGACGGGGAACGGGCTGAGGTACGCCGCGGCCTGGGGCCGATGGTTGAGGTCGAATCGCCCTCGCCGGTGGCGCGGGTCCAGCGCGGTCAGCTGCCCACGGAGCTCGGCCTGTGGCGCGGATACTACGAGCGGTTGTGGGTTCGTGGGTCGCCGCTCGCCATCCATCGCCTGCCCGACCTCTATGGGGGCCTGTACCTGCTCATCGAACGGCAGGCGGCGGATGGGACCATCGCGCGATGCCGGTTGAAGACCTTCGGCAGCCGCAACCGCCTCGGCTTCGTTCCCGCCTGCGATGGGATGGGCGGACTGAGCGTGATGCTGCCGCTGGCCGTCGCCGCGAACGCGTTGGGCGTGCCCGCTGAAGCGCTCAATGACCGCATGGTGCCGCTCGAGGACCTGTGGGGGCCGGCCGGACGCCTGCTCGAGGAACGTCTCGCCATCTGCCGCGACGACGTCGACCGCATGGCCATCTTCAATCGTATGCTGCGCGGGCTCCTGGCCCGCGGCGCCGCCGATCGGCGGGTCTTCGCCGCGGTGCGCGCCATCGAGGGCTGCTCGGGGACGCTGCGCATCGATGCCCTTGCCGAAAGCCTTGGGCTCGGACGGCGCAGCCTGGAACGGCTGTTCGCCGGCACCTTCGGCATCGGCCCCAAGCGCTATGCCCGCGCGGTGCGCCTGCAGCAGGCGATCGGGCGGCTGATCGGGACGCCAGCATCCGAGGTGGACTGGACGGCCCTCGCCCTCGATGTCGGGTGCTACGACCAGTCGCACCTGATCCACGAGTTCCAGGAATTCACCGGCATGGGTCCTGGCGCCTTCACCGCCATCCCGGGCATCGGCTTCACCCTCGCCTTCGGCGCCGTGCTCATGCAGCGTCCCGGGGGCTCGTGGCGCGATCGCAACGCCTGATGCGATCGCCACGATCAGATCAAGCGCGACAAGGCGCGACGTGTCGCATTTCTCCAATACTAAGAATATAGCCGCGCACACTGGCGCGGATGCGGCGCAGGCACGGCACATCCCCATCAGGTCCGCGCCCCGATGGAATCCTCGTCCACCCCTGCCCGGTTATCAGATCGCTGATCGCCGGCTCGGCGGCGCTCGCGGGACTGCGTCTCGTCCAGGCGCCCGACTCCCGCGCCGCCTGGCTGCAGGTGTGCGCCTGGCGTCCGATGCTGCTGATCATTCCCGCCGCTGACCTCACCATCCCGCCGCCGATACCCGGCATCGAGGTGCGCATCGTCGCCATGGTGCGCAGCGACCAGTCGGCCGACGTCGCGGTGCGCGCGCGGCGCGCTGGCGCGATGGACCTGGTGCTCGAGGACGAACCGACCGCGCAGGTGGCGGGGGCGATCGCCGCCGTGCGCGACCTCGTTGTCGGCCAACGCACGGCCGCCGTGTCCGAGCGGTTCGCGCGCAACGAGGCGCTGCCATCCCGCGAGGCCTGGAACGACCTGTTGATCGAAGAGGCCTTGCGCCGCAGCGGAGGGCTGATCGCTGCCGCAGCCCGACTGTTGGGAATGACCCGCCAGGCCTTGCACCAACGCCTCATCGCCCGTTGCCGTCAAGACACGTTGACGGCTCACGCCGTGATCCCGCCCACGGCGGGTATTCCAAGTCCTGATTCAGTCAAATCTTACTCGAACAAACCTGCTGCATCCGGGATCTTTGATTGATCCACCGGGCAGAGCAGAGATCACCGGGACCCTTACCCACAGAAGTGAGCCACGCATGCTTTTCGGCCGCGCCATCGGATTTCCTGCCGCCAATTCCCGTTCGGATCAGCTGAAGCCGGTGACACGTGCACTGCGTGTCGTTCTCCTGGCCTTATCCCTGGCTGCTTCGGCTTGGTCGGCGACGGCGATCACGGTGATCATGCCGCTGCCGGACCAGCAGATCCCTCGTGATCATGAGGTGCAGGTCACCGCGGTGATTCTGGCTGATCTGGCCACGCTGTCGTCCGGTACCCGTACGGCCACCATCAGCATCGATGGCGGCGCTGCTCAGACGATCGGCAACCCGTGGCTGAAGGCGACCGTCCTAGGCGATGGTAGTACTCCCGCCACGCTCGTTCGGATCACGACCAGCGCGACTGCCGCGACTGCTGGCCAGACCGTTACGGTGGTCATGTCCATCGACGACAATGATGGCGACACCGACCCGAATTACACCGCGACGATCACCTGGATCGCCACCGAGCCCAGTCCGGCTCAGCAGCCGATGCGTCCCGTGTTCCTTCCGCCATTGGCTGGTGACGATCGTGCCGAGGTCGAGGTGGTCAGACGTCAGGGCGCAACCGCCACCGTTCTGTCGGGTGGCTACAGTTATGTCACAACAGCATCTGAAGACGATCAAGTCGAACACGCCGTACTCTGGAGCTTCAATGGTACGACGGTCACCACCATCGATGTCCATGCGCAGTTGAATGCCGTAAAGACGTCGCTTGGCCTGGATCAACTGGATGAATCCGAAATATCGGCCATCAACCACGTCGGCCAATCCGCGGGAACGTGCCATGGCAACAAGACGGGTTTTCCCAGCACCCCATTGGCCGTGGCTTGGCTGCGGGAAGCCGATGGCACGATCCGGTTCCTTGCTGCGCTTGCGGAGGGCGCATTGGTCAATGAGGGCCCAGAGGTCACTTATCTGACGGAAAATGGCTGGGTGTTGGCAGACACCCTGACCGGTGCCGCCGTTTCCACGCCGACGTCAAACGATCTATCGGGAAGCTCGCCGCCCTATCGCGGCAAGGCATTCCGCTTCGGCAGCACGACCATTGATCTTCATGCTGCGGCAGCGACGGCAGCCGGTGCTGTTTCGCCGAACGACTCGGTCAGCGGTGCGTCCTTTGCCCGTGCCGGAACCGGAGCCGCTTTGGGCGTGGTTTCTGGCGTGGTGTACGACCCCGGCATCGATGCCTTTGTGCCATACGTGCGCAACGCGGCCGGTGTCACCAATGTCGAGACAACAAACGTTCTCAATTCCGGAGCTTCCGGCGCAAACGTTCTCAATTCCGACACTTTCGGCGCAGAGTGGGTGACCGCTGCCGCAGACCAGGTCGTCGTCGAGGATTCGCTGCATGGCAAGATGTACCTGGCCGGCTGGAACAATGCCGGATTGGTCACCCCGACGCAGATCCCGACCTTTTTCGCCGATGCAGGGAACATCAATGAGCTATACCTCAAAGACACGAGCGAACAGACCGCCACCTCGCTGGAAATCCTGATCGGAACCAAGGCCTACGGCGATGAATACCGCACCTGGATCCAGCCGGCAGACATCAGTGGGGCGCCGACCTTCGGCGCCCGGATCTTCCCGGAATGGTTGGTGCCCAATAGCTATCTGCGGCAGACGTCCGAGTACCTGTGGCTGGACCTCGAATCGCTAGATGCCAGCGGCAGCGATCGGGTGTACGGCGCCAGAGGTTATGGCTGGAGCGGAAATCCCAAGGCGGTGCTGCTGGTGCATGAAGCGCGCATCACCGATGTCAGCGATCTGACCATCGCCTACCCAGTCAATGGTTCGACCATCCCTGCTGGCCATCAGGTGCCGATCGTGGCGCACATCGAAGCTCTTTCACTGCTCAAGACTCCGACGCGCTTTCAGGTGTTCTTTACGGACATGGCAGACATCGGGGCTGAGCAGTCGTTGATCAACACGACCGACCCATCTGATCTGGTGGCTGGAAAAATATTCGGATCAACTCGTTCGCTGGCAGCCAGCGGCCACACCTACCGGGTGCGCGCGGTCCTGACCTACAGCGACCTCAGTCAGCATGAGGAGACCACGACCGTCGGCGCAATCACCCAGGCGGCTGCCTATCAGGTATTCCCACTGCCGTTGCCTGCCGGTGCGACGGATGCAGAGGGATCGCAGATCGTATTCGACGGCACCGACACCATCTGGGCGGTTGGCGGCGCCGATTTCCCCAATGACAGCAAGCCGGTTTATTGGAAGTGGACGGTCGGACAGTCGCCGCAGGTCTTCACCATTCCAGCTGCGCCTGCGAACCTTGCCGGGGTGGGAATTCCGCTGGATGTGTTCGGCGACGGTGATGCGGCAGGCTGGGGAACCGACGTCGCGTTCATTAATGGATTTCCGACCATCCTCTTCATGACCGGCTCGGACAACGTCACTCCAGCCAACACCCACAATGCCTATCTCATTGCATTCCAGCCTACCCGCGTTGGGGCTGACCAATGGCATGTGGTCGGCAAGTTCATGGATAACGTCAGCAACAACGATAACGACCGGATATTCGGGGACCCGCGTTTCTTCGCTGATGGCAGCGTGATTACGCAGACGACCGTTGGCACCATTGGCACCAGCGGAAATCCGTTCACGTATGTCGACACGGCCAAGCGCTTCCTGGTCACTGTGCCAGCCATGACCTGGGCCCCAGAGACCGTGACCGTCACTGGCGGATCCACACTGTCCTACGCCAACGGCGCGTCGGGTACCAAGGCCGTTGGCATGTTCCGCAAGTCCGGTGATGCGATCGGTACTGGTCGGCTTTATTACCAATCAGCGGCCGGTGTATCCGCGAGCGAAATCACAGGATTGGCCTTTCTCGCTGGCTACCCGAACACCCTCATCGAGCCTCGCATTGCGACGTTCGGCGGACAGCCACGCATCGCCTATAGTCGCCTCATTGATGGGCCGGAAGAGCATCTGCGCGCTTTCTTCCGCGATGGCGTTACGGGCACCGACGTGGTGCTTCAGGGCTATTCGGTCGCCACGGACTACATTGGTGTCTATGCCGTTAACGACGCCGGCGATATCGGCGGAGAAGTCACCCTGGTTGGCGTCGATCTCTCTCGCGCGACCCGTTGGAGCGCCGCTGGCGTGGCCAGCGACTTGAACTTCCAGATCGATCCGGCGCGCTTGGCAGCATTGGGAAGCGAGGGCAATGCGCTCGTCCTGCAAGAGATATTCGATCAGACCGAACGTATCGGCACCACGGGCCTGCCGATCATCCTGGGTGAAGGCGGGCACACCAACGGGGCCCTGAACGAGCTGAGCGAAAGGCCGTACCTCCTCGTGCCGTTGGCATTCTTGCCCGCGAACGACATCCCGGTCCTGGCCGTCATCGGCCAACAGAGCACGGTGATCAACACCAACCTGGTGCTCTCGGTGTCGGCCACGGATGGCGATGTGGGCGACACGCTGACCTTCAGCGCTACGGGCGCCACCCAGGGCACGGTCACCGTGGTTGGCACCACGTTGACCTTCACGCCGACGTCGAACTACAGCGGCACCGCCGGGTTCACCGTCATCGTCGACGATGGCAAAGGTGGCACCGATTTGCAGACCGTGTCGGTGATCATTACTGGTGCAGGTGGTGGCGAAGCGACCGTGGTCGCGACGGACTCAACGGCTACCGAAGAAGGCAACAATACCGCAACCTTCACCGTGACCCTGGACGCCTCGGCGCCGGTGGGCGGTCGTCTGGTCACCCTCGCGGTTGGCTCAGGTGTCGGCAGCGCATCTCGCGGAATCGATTATGTCCTGCGACTCAATGGCGATCTGCTGCCGGTAACCGGCAATCTGCAGGTGAACATCCCGCAATTCTCATCCACCGCAGTCATCAATGTCGAACCGATCAATGACGAATCACCAGAAGGCGATGAGACGATCACGCTGACTCTGGTGTCGGTCGGTAGCAATAACTCGCCGACGGCTTCATCGGCTACCGCGACCATTGAACATAGCGACTTCGACTATTTCACCCTGTGGGCTGCCCGCAAGTCGGTCAACAACCATCCGGAACAGGGCGAATATGGCGCGATCAATTGGCACATGGAGGCTGCGCCAGGACGAGTCCTAACGGCGGCGACCTTTACTTTCCCCGGTGGTCGTGTGGTTCCGGGCATGATCGAAAACGGCATTGTCGCCGATGTCGGTATCAATGCCTTTGACCAGTGGGATGTATCGTTGGCGACCCTTCAGGCAGGAATGCCGAATGGGACCTACATGGTCGAGCTGGTCTACACCAGCGGTCCGAACGAGATCCGAACCGAAGCCGCCACCTTCAATTGGAGCGGCTGGCCTGCGTATCCGACTGTGAGTGCACCGGTGCATGGCAGCGCCAATGTCGTGCTTGATGGCCAGCAGCGTGTGACCGCCGCATGGTCGTGGCCTGCGCTCAATTTTATATCGATCCACTCCCGCAATGGACCAGGAATCAATATCAACCGCGACCGTTTCGAGATTGATCGGAGTCTGGTGAATACCGTCACCAGTTACCTCATCCCGACTCAGCTCATGTCCAACCAGCCCTACCTGCTGGAATTCATGGCGCTGTCGAACGACGGGCGGATGGGCACGATTACCCAGACGGGTTTCTCGACCGGAAGCTTGCCAATCTTTAGCACTGGCTCCGACAATCTTGCCGCCACCCCGCTGGGTGATCTAACGGATGCCGT
>Ga0163148_10007368_pt1 | contig 10361 bp, 4 predicted proteins | sample OliLakLV19MP7P2_FD_148606 | JGI IMG/M metagenome (GOLD analysis project Ga0163148, IMG submission 148606) | Freshwater microbial mat bacterial communities from Lake Vanda, McMurdo Dry Valleys, Antarctica- Oligotrophic Lake LV.19.MP7.P2 | ecosystem: Environmental > Aquatic > Freshwater > Lake >... | reverse complement strand
GTCTAACTGGAAGCACTGTGAGGACCAACAAAAAGAAATTATTTTCTATTTATTTCCAGAGCACTAGCCTTAGAAACAATTCCAATAATTTGCTATAAATCAGTCACTCTTTGCTGTTTAGTATGATGTGTGGATCCTGCAGTATCAGTGCGGATTGATGATGTCGCCGATGAAGATCTCTTGCGTGAATGAAGTTCTTGGGGCTGAATGGAGTGATTTGATTGGCCAACAGGTACTTGACATTCTAATCACAGGTTCATTTTAGACAGCTCGGGCACAGAAGGCTGCTTTCAAAGATAGCAAATTTATCTTAAACTTTGTTGTGTTGATGAACTTCAGAGTCGCATGTTTTGCATTAATCGGTATGGTTGGTTAGTTGCTAGATCTTCAAAGATTGGAAAGCATGCGGCAACCCATGGGGTCACAATGACAGGTTGTTGTGACACAATGTAGATCTACCAAAGATCAGGCTGCAACAAACAGCAAATCAAGAGCAGTCACAAGTGTGGATTGGTTATAATCTAAAGCATAAAAAGTTGAGTAACACCAGAGGCTGCTGTAACTTCCTAGCTCACTAAGTTTATACAGCTCATAGTTTACTACTCTCTGTACCAATTTACCTAGCTCTTGAGAGCTGTATAAATTTCCAGTCTGCAAACCTATTACTAGTAACATGATCATGCTCAATGCTCTAACTGTCTCTGTTCTTTGGGCCCAACCTCCCCTTCCACCACCATAGCACAGTTCACTCCCCTGGATCCCACCAGACAGCCAAACAGAAAGATGTGATATGCCTTCATTGTAGTGCATTTGCCCTAGCCAAAGACGTTTCCACTGATGGCAATGCGTGGGGTTCACAGGATTGGTTGTGGATGGCCCAACTTTCAATTGTAACACTAACAACACTGCTGCTTTCCAAATTCCTGCACACACAGGACCTGATGTGCCCCATGGAGCCAACCAACTTGCAGCCTACTACAGCGAAGAGAACCATACGCAACAATTGAAGCACTATGGGGAGTACAAAACTGCCCACAAACTCATCAAAGATGCTGTCCTGGCCGCCACCCTCAAGCTTTCATTGCAACACTTGCTGATCTAGATGTAGGACCAGAAAGGAGTAAAAAGTCTATTCCTGTAACACTTCAGAGGGTGCACAGTTCCCCCAAGTCTACACCCCAAGTAACTTGGAAGGATCCACTCACCACCGCTGACAACTTTGATCAATGCACAGAAAGAGCTCCCACATGAACCCACTGTTGCCAACACAGAACACAGGAATTTCCATGGAATGCTAGAGCATAGACCAGCACCAAAAGGTAGTGGATCCTCAGACCAGGTTGTTAATTGACTGGCAAGACCATGCACCAACATGTGTGGATATTAAAGCCTTTTCTGACCTAGGAACAAATATGGATAACTGTGAAACTCTAGCCCAGTGTGCTCAAACCAACAACTTTCTCAACACTAAAGGATGGAAACAGTTCAAACTACATTTAGCACCAACAACACCTCCAACCAGTCAGAGCAATTTTTCAATGAGAAAAAAGTGTCAGTGTAAATTGTTTTGAACAACCCCTGCACATCCACCAAATGAATAAAGCTGTCCACCCTGACACTGGAAATCTGAATGAGTGTTCTGCACTTCTTAAGAGTTCATATGGAAAGCTCTGGGAGGAGGGCAGATGCAAAGAGATCGACAGGTTGGCCCAAGGCTACAAACCAACAGTCCCAGAGGGAACAAATACAATATTTATTATCAAGTTTGATCAGATACTAGTAGCAGCTAAACGCAAGGCAACCTACTTGCGCTTGGTTGTGGCTGACAGGCTCACCAAAGAAAACTCAAGCTGGGTAAGATTTACCGTGATAGGCAATAACATTGACTACCCAAGGGACATCAGAACAAAGATGGGTGACTTGACCACAGCCAAAATTCCTTTAATATCACTATCAGGCCGCAGAGCAAGATTTATGATGCTGAATATCAAGGATTTCTACTTAAACACAGCAATGTCAGGTTTTGAATACATGCAAATTCCCAACAGCCAGATCCTGGAAAATAATGAGACTCCACAACTTGCAGCCGATCAAACACAAAGGCACCATGTATGTAGAGATCAGAAAAGGACGGATGCATGGGCACACTGTGTCGGGCAAACTGACAAATGAAAAGCTTGCTGTAATCTTAAAGAAATATGATTTTATGCAATCAGATTTAATTGCTGGACTGTTCAGCCACAAAACCAGACCACTCTCATTCTTGTTGGTTGTCGATGATTTTGGTATTAAGCATGTTGAAAAAGAATATGTTGAATGCTTAATCCAAGTGCTCCAGCACAATGACTACATCACCACACAGGATTAGACAGGTAGCATTTTTGCGGGATCACCCTCCAATGGGATCATGCAAAAGGAACTGTGGGTCTATCCATGCCATGCTATATTGAAAAAGCTATGAGTAGATTTTCCCACCCCAAACAAATGAACAGAGAAGACAGTCCATTTAACTCTCAGCCCATTGATTATGGGCAAAAAAATCAGTATACACAAGACCATGACACAACTGTCAAACTGTGTGGAAAAAGAATGAAGAAATTCCAAGAAGTTGTTGGGGTGCTGCTTTACTATGTACAAACCATTGAGTGCACTATGGTTCCAGCCCTTGGAACATTACCATCGGCACAGTCCAAAGCTACAGAAGCTACAGCCAAGCATGCGCAAAAGTACTAAACTATGCAGCCATCCACCCAGATGCCACATTCCGCTACACAAAAAGTGCCACGGTTTTGCGCATTCACAGCGATGCTTCATACCTAAGTGAAAACAAGGCTCAATGCAGAGCAGGAGGATCTTTCTACTTAGGAAGTTACAACACCGACGAGTCCTCACCCGATGCACCACCTTCAGCACAAAACAGAGCAATCCACATCAACAACGTGATGGCTTCAGCTACTGAAGCAGAAGTAGGCACTCTCTTCCACAATGCACAGGATGGGTGCGCATTCAGACAATGCCTTGAGTTTTTTAGGTCACCCAAAACCTGTCACCCGCATCCAAACCAACAATGCCTGTGTACTGTAGAGGCAATCATAAATGACACTGTTAAACAAAAACGATCTAAAACCATAGACATGCAACTTCACTTGGTCCGTCATCAAGTGCGACAAGGGCGGTTCCACATCTACTGAAAACCAGTAAAAGACAACAACGGGATTACTTCACAAAACACCACCCTAGTAGTCCCCACCACCGTGAGATGTGTCCCATCTACCTCCATGAGCAAAAACTCCTCCTTATAGACTACCAATGAGATTCATTGAGAGGGTGTGTAGGTCTACCAAAGATCATGCTGTAACAAACAACAAATAAACAGTACAGTAGTCACAAGTTTGGATTGGCTATGATCTAAAGCATAAAAGTCAAGCAACACCAGATGCTAACTATTTAGCTCACTAAATTAACACAGCTCCTAATTTAACACACTCTGTATCAATTTACCTACTAGTATCTCTTGACACACAGACCTCTTTAGAGCACAGAAACTCACTGTTAAGCCTTTTATTCTTGGACCATTGTGTTCTACTTTCTAGCATCAATGCACCTACATAGGAATGCTACTAAGCATGTTGTTGCAATCTACTGCACTAAATAGGACACTCTCTAGTGTCCAATGTCTGCTGTAAAGAATCACCCAACGTGATTCCATAGGCCATCAACGATGGTTAGGGTTGCTATCTTAAAAACATGTAGCTACTAGTTTCAAAATAAGTTGTCGACTGTGTTGTTGAAGGTTAGAAGACCTCATGTGTGTTGTGGCAAGACTCAAATGGCCATTGTACCTCTTTCTGCTCTGTCATTGTCAGCCCATCACAACAACAACCTCCTTGCAGATGTTGTAACCCATCAACCAACCAACAGATTGATTGAGGTTGCAGCTCATGTACCCAACAAACTCTAAGAGTGTTTGGCTGCAGAGAGAGGGGGGGGGCAAGCTTGAGTGCATTGTCAAACTATACTAATGACACACAACTGCAGTCATATGAGGGGTATGGGAAGGGGGTGACAACTGCAGGATAATCAATTGATGTGACTTTGAGTCATTCATAGAATTTCCAAAAGGGAGGCCAGGTGCGATGCAAGGTCTTCTTGTCGTGGCGAAAGCTGATGCTGACTGATTAAGCTGTAATAATGCCACTGGAGCAATTGCTGCTGTAATCTGATCATTGTCTTAGTGACCTGTTAGTGCCCCCAAGTCCTTGTGAAGCAATGTTGTTTGTGTTTGTTGACTTGAGCATTTCTTTCTACTAGTGATATCACCAAGTGGTGCCAATCTACGCAAATGTGGGTTCAACTGCCACAACTGCCGCCAGGGAGCGCACCCGCAGATGCACCTCCATTTCTAATACAAAAGTCCTTTATCAACTTCATTCAGGCAAGAGATCTTCAATCAGCGACATTAACAATGTTCAATTTGTTGATCTCCACTACTTCACAACAAGGTCCAATATGAACCACACCCTTTTCAGTAGACTAATCTTGTGCACTACATTAGATCTCGCTAGACATTGGCCAATCAGACCACTCCATTCAGTCCCACACAAGAGATTGAATTGGCAACATCATCATTCCGCACTGACGCTGCGCACCAATGCTACCATGTCCACATCCATCCACTACAAGTAGATAACATGCTCCAACAGAGCTCACTCTTTCTACAAGACTGATCTTTTGCCACATTAGATCTCTCTACATACAGGTCTCCCCATGTTTGAGTGCTTTGTAGTGGAGTTCGTTTGGTGTACTAGAAAACCTCGCAAGTGTAGTGACTGCATAGCCGATATGGCATCTGCAGAGCACAAGGCAAAGAGGTTGTGCTTGATATCTAAAACCTTGACTTCGTTCCAGCACCTTGTGTCATCCTGTGTAGGAATCGCGCAGCTGTAGCACAAAAGACGCTGTAGGAAAAGTAGTAGACATCGCTCTCCACCGGATTGCGACACAATAGATAATCGAGTTTTCTGTTGCTCCCCGCGCCCGTGCCTATTCGTCACTTGCTAGCGATGCAGAATGGCTTGGCATCCCCTGTCCGCTCGAAACGGTTCCATCATCAATTTCGTCGGCGTGGTGATTCAAAAGTCTTTGCCATCACTGTTCTCAAAAAACAGTTTCAGCTTCGACACGAGTTCTAATGGCCGACTGTTGGACGATGCGCTTCTCCACGGCAAAGCACGACGAGCTAATGCCTCCGGGCGAATTGGGACAGGTTCGGGTAAGTTGGAGAGCAACGCCGTCGCAGAAAGCAATGGAGGCGACAACATGCTGGATTCCGAAGCAACTGAAGCAGTGTCAGCAGCGGCCAGGCGGATAGGAGAAAACCATGAGTTGTCGTCAGCTAAATGAGGGATGCCTAACATGTGTTTCGTCTCTGATTCGGAAGGCGGTGCTGCTACTTCCGCTGAAAACTCACTTCGTGCCTTCCCGCAGGTGACAGTAGAGACACTAGAGTTTGAATCGTGTACAGGGATAGCCCTCTGTCTCTTCAGTACTTCATCAAAGGATCTGCTGTGGAGGTGAAATGCGTTGGTCGAAGACACTTGCGATCGGTTATCGCGTTGCGGCGTCTTGAAGAATAAGCTGCATATCGGTGGCTCTTTGTCGGCTGGAGCTCTTTGGCCTTGTCTACGGTGAGGACTAGAGTAGTCATGCATAATTTTTCGTTGGGAGATCATCGAGGCTTTTGCCAAGAGTCTAGCAACTGGGGAATCCGATCTGGAGACGGAGTCGTCTTTTCCCGCCTGGGCACTCCGTCTTTCGAATTTGAGTTCGGTTTTCAAATCATGGATTTGCGCCAAGAGATCAACTTCGACCTGCTTGCTGTTACGCTGCTCTTCTTCAAAGCGCGTTGTATCCTCTTGCCACCACTCCTTCGTGTTCTTTAGAAGCAACAAGATTTCTTCGAGTTCTCGGCGAAGTGTAGGGTCACTGAACTTCGCGCTTTCCGAAAAAGCAGCAGGACCGCAACAAATATTTGTCTCCCCCGCTAGCTGTGTCTGCAAGGCTGTCATTTCAACTGTAAGGCACGTCTCTCTCTCTGAGCTCTTTTGAAGCTCCTCTTGACTTAGCTCTGTTTCTAAGCGGGTAGTATGTTCAGCCTTTCGCTCTTCACTTGATTCGACTTGGGCAGTGTTGGCCTCCTGAAGAAGTGAAGACTGTTCCCCTTGGTTGTCGCCTCTCCGTGCGCCATCTAAAACGACAGATCTTGGCAACGAAGCATTACAGCGATTAGCATGCGACAACTTATCCTCGAGCACTTGCAGCTTGGCTTCCGCTTTCGGGAGACATTCGTCTAGATACAAAATTTTGTCTTGCAGCAACTTGTTCGCTTCCTTTCTTTCTTGCATCAGATCGAAAAATCCTTCCTTTGATAAATATTTTGAGAACTTCTGTGACAATTCTTTCTCTTTGCCTCTCAACTTCAATTTTACTTCTTCTGCTTTACTTGTACTGGTAGTCGGACTTGTATCGTCCCCAAGGGCCGACCTGCCCTTGCCGGGTGCGTGTGCCTTGCTCGCGCTCCGGGCAGCGCATTTCGACATCTTGTTCAGGTCAATCAAGAGTCCGAGAAGTTCGTCTGATAACTTTTTATGTTTGCGAACAGGTTTTGTGCCTGCCAAGGATTCGGTTTGTTGAGTGAAATTCTTTCTTTCTTCTGAAATGTCATCTGACCGGCCTCTAATGAAGTCATTTTCATTGTAGAGCTGTGCATCTGGACTGCGCCTATTATCAACAATCTTCTCTGAAGGAGGAGCTTCTGCCTGCTCAGCTCCTCCTCCCCCTCCCAAGAATATTCTTATTTCTCTGACCGTTCCAATGGCGAGCAACTCCAATCGAACTGACTTTCGCGCAATTGTAGTATAGAGACGTTCAGCTCTACGGAGCTCTTTCGTGACGCTTGTTAGCTCTGCTGTGGTCACTGTGTACTTGTGCAAGTAAAAGTCTGCAACTCTGCTGCTCATCTCTCGCTGGAAGGCCAAAGTGCTTTGTAATTGTAGAAGCCTAGAACTAGCATCATCAGTCTTATTTTCAAGATCGCGCTTCGACTCCTCGCATTCCTTGCACCTATGCTCTGTTTCTCGCACAACCTCTTTCAAAATTTCAGTTTCAGCTGTGGCAGCTGTCAACTCGCTTTGCGCTTGCTTCAGCTGCAATTTCACATATTCTGCTTCTCTTGCAATTTCTCGCTCCTTCTCGAGCTCCGTTTCCATGACCAGACACTTATGGACAAGCTCCGACTCTTCCATTTGAAAGCGCCTCGACTCGCTTTCAAGCAACTCTCGTTGTTGCCTCTCGCGTGCCAAGAAAAGATGCGTTTTTTGTTGAAGCTCACATACCGAAAACCGCAGTCGGTCAAGCTCAGCAAGTTCGGCTGAATGGGGGCAGCCATTCATCTCATTATCCGATTTCGACTTGGCCAATTGCAAACGAAGACTAACAATTTCCTGAGTCGCCTCTTCTAATTCTAACGACTGTTTTAGAGCTTTCTCTGGTGCTGCGCCCTCTTTTGGATTATCCCGTTTGCTGCCACCCTCGCGCTCGCACCCATCTACTGGTCCTGCGGCGATAGCACGAGATTGTGCAGTCGAACTCTCTTTTCTCGCCTGGGTTGCTACGTACTCCAAAGCCTCGGCGCGTGACTCAGCCTGGGCCAATTTTAACTTATTGGTGAATACTTGGTTTCTCATGTGAGACACTTGGTCCTTCGATTTTTTAAGTGCCTGTGACAGCTCCCCCTTTGCCTTTGAAAGGTCGTGGATTTGGCTTTGCGCTTCTTCGAATTTGGAATGCAGGACCATGTAGCTATCGTTGTCACCGCCACTAGCGTTTTTGCCGTCGCCCCTCTCGAGTTTCGGGGCGTCTCTTTCATGCTGTAACAATGCTTGATTCTCTATCTCGAAAGGATCTACTTTTTCTTGCGCGCAATACAAAAGCCCTTGCAATGTCTGTACTTCTTTCCGAAGAAAACTGAATTCACTTGCGGTGGAGTCATTTTTTGGTGCTTCGAGCAAGCCTGCGTTAAGATCAGCTAAGAGCGATTTTAGTAATACGATCTGAGCTTGGAGTGACATGGGACTACTACTAGCGGGCGACACGTCAGCCTGCAGTGTACCTCCTGAGTCTTGTTGTTTGCTAGCATTTACAGCTAGATTTTCGCCTTTGTTTTTGATCGAGCCCATTGTTGCATGCTTATTACCGATAACAGTCGGATGCGTTTCCTCTATTTGCTGGTACTCCGTTTTCGCTGCGACAAGCTCGATCTTGGCTTGTACCAATTCCGTATGCAGCTTTTGAATCAACTCATCTTGAACTGCAACCTCCGACAAGGCGCGAGCTAAGCGAGCCCGCGGCACCATAGTATCTGTGGTATTGTCACCATGAAAACGTTGTAATCGAAAATCTCTCATTGCTTCTTCTCCCTTCCCACTACTGGCATGTTGTCCCGCTTGCCCTGGAAAAGCGTTGCCATCATTATCGGTCGTCTTCGCAGACGATGCTGGGAGAGGAAAGTCCTTTTTATTCACATAAGCCTGATCGTGCTTGGGGAGTGGTGGAACAATCCGAGGCAAAGTGGGATCTACTACAGAGGAGAAGCTCTCCTCCTTCTCAGCACTTCTCAGACTGTGGCTGTGTCGTGCTGTATCGCTTTTTTTCTCGTTGAGCCGATCTATCTGCGTCGCCTCCTCGTCAACGACACTATTCTCATCGCTGAACCCATCACTCAGAGTCAAAGCGTAGCACTTTGTAGTGACATTTCCTAGCTCCATACTAGATTCCCCGTTCATACTTGCACTCTTGAACTTGTCTTTGTTGGTGGTGGTGGTGGTGGTGGTAGTTGTGTACATATTCTCCATGGAGGGATACGCCATCATGCATTCTCCCAGTCTTCGTCCGAAGTCCATGCAACCCCCATCTCCTTCAAGTGGTTCACGACGACGGCGGCGGCGGCGGCGATGACTGTTTGACAAGGGGCTTGAGGGTGTTGTCGTTGTCGTAGTGTAAAAATGGTAATTCTTGTCGGCATGGCGAGCGTGTTCTTCTTTGCGGTGCTGTGGTTGCTGCTGTTGTAGGGACTGGGAACTACGACGGATGCGCGCATTCGCTGGTTGTGGCTTCTGTCGACTAAACGTAGAATCATTCGATGACGTAAGGAGAGTGTGCGATCCTAGGCACGCAGAGGTATTGGACGATGCTCGCTGTGGATGGTGATACTGTTCATCTGATCCTTCTTCTTCTTGAGCCGAGCGTTGATTAGAAAAGGAATGGCGGCTATCGTTTCTATTCTTCTTGTTCTGGTTAGCGTAGTAGCTTGTATAAGCAGCACTATGATGACGATGACGGTGATTGTGTTTCGCGGCCTTCGGCGGGAACAAGAGGGAGGGCATGGTTTCTTCCAAAAACTCTTTGGTAGGGCCACCAGCATCGCATCCCATGTGCCGGCGCTGTTCCGGGTCACTGGGCTTCGCAAAGACTTCGTACGTGGCTGAATTATCGTCCGCAGAGGCAATGTCATCATAGTTAAGCTCGGTTTGGAGGGTAACCCCAGGATGCCGGCTTCGTTCTTGCTGTTCAAGTTGTGATGGTCGACGAGCGGGAGAAGCCTTGGCATAGAAGTTTTGTTCATTGCTGCCTGCAGTCACTTCGCTCGGGTAAGGAGGTTTGTCGTTGTGCTTGTGATGGGGATTATCATGCGTTTTGTCGTGTGGATCAAGGGACGTCAAGTTGGAAATGTCGTCGTCTCGATGATGATTGTTGTTGAATTGCTCAGCAGCAAGAAACCCAGCAGAGAATAAATCATTCAACCTCATACTGCTAACACTAACAGGAGTACCGGTATTGCAATTAGTAGCTTTAGCTGTCGTGCCACCAGCACTACTAGTAGTGTTGGCTAGTTTCCGAGAAGATGGGAGTTTGGAAAGATAGGGATGATCTTGGCTCTTGTTGCTGCTGTTTCTATGGTACCAGGTGTTGTGCGTTGAATTAGACAGTGCTGTGTTCATTGATTGATGTTATCATATAATTATATCTAGTACCGGCACACAGACGGAGTGCAAGGGTGGTGATCGGGAATGAGTGGACAGGGTTAGGCCACTAGTGTGAGATTGAGGTGATAGGGGTAGAGTTAAGGTACATAAAAAAAATAACGGGTGGAGTGATAGGCTGCCCACCCACCCGAGCATACTTGCTTCTATCAATTAACAAAATGTGGCTCAACAGTTAAATAGTGTTTATGTAAGTTGATTACGTGTGTCACAGAAGAGGGTAAGCAATGTGGTCACTCGTCCGATAGAGCAGAACAATGC
>Ga0163148_10007366_pt1 | contig 10362 bp, 10 predicted proteins | sample OliLakLV19MP7P2_FD_148606 | JGI IMG/M metagenome (GOLD analysis project Ga0163148, IMG submission 148606) | Freshwater microbial mat bacterial communities from Lake Vanda, McMurdo Dry Valleys, Antarctica- Oligotrophic Lake LV.19.MP7.P2 | ecosystem: Environmental > Aquatic > Freshwater > Lake >... | reverse complement strand
GACCTTGCGCAACATCCGCCAGAACCTCTTCCTGGCCTTCGTCTATAACATCCTCGGCATCCCCATCGCCGCTGGCGTGCTCTATCCGCTCACCGGCTGGCTGCTCAGTCCGATGCTGGCGGCGGCGGCGATGAGCCTGTCGTCGGTGTCGGTGATCGGCAATGCGCTCCGGCTGCGCGGGAAGGATTCCTGAGCACGCACGCGGACTGAGGCGCTCGTCCGATATGGCGTGTCCGACGATACCTCCTCCGATTTGCGTATGTGCTTTCCTTTCCATCCTTTCCTTTCCTTTCCTTTCCTTTCCATCGCACCCACGGCGCAGCTACATGCTTGGCTCTGGACCCGGCCGTCCTATCGAGAGCCTGGTTCCCATGCCCGATGCGCTCCAAATCCTAACCGATGCCATCGCTGCCGGCGCGGCTACCTCCGACACTGCCATGCTCGTCGCCATGCGCCGCCTCTTCGGCGAGCGCTACCACAAGCGCTCGGCACCGCATCTGGAACACGAACGCCCGCCCTTCATCCGGAACGCCTATGGCAAAGGTGGTGGCGAGACCGATCACGTCGCCTACGCGGGCTTTATCAACCCGGACAATCCGCCCAGCGGGCCATACGGCGGCACCAGCTTGGTGTGGTTTCCGCGCGACGAGGGCTGCCTCATCGACTTCGGGATCGGCACCCGTGGGATAAGCCCAGACGAGGGCATCCTCACCCGACCGGGCCATCGCCGCCGCATCGCCAGCCTGCGTCGCTACCTAGTCGATCACGGCATTCCCATCGCCTGGGCACGGCAAGATCCTGCCACCATCGGTGTGCCGGTGCCCGACCTGATCACCAAGCAATTGCCGGCCTGGGATCCGGTCTTCAAGCGCTACGGCAACGAGTTGTACTGCTTGGCCGTCGTCCCGAAGGATGATCCCGCCAAGGCCCGGCTGGTGGTACAGGCCTTCCTCGACCTCTACGCCTACGAGCGTGGCTGGGAGGTGCTGAAGAGCGCCCAGGACGAATTCCGCGGCTTCATCGCAAGTCTCAATGCCATGTGGCTGTCCACGCCCAGCTTGACCGAGATTGCGCAATTGCTCGAACGCCGTCGCTTCGTTGTCCTCGAAGGCCCACCTGGCACCGGCAAGTCCCGGGTGGCCGAGCAGATCCTGCGCGAGACCTACGGCGACAACGGCCTCATCACCCAGTTCCATCCCTCGACCACCTACGAGGACTTCGTCGCCGGCTTGTCGCCGGACGTGAGCAACGCCAACCTGCGCTTCTCCGCGCGCAAAGGGCATCTGATGGAGGCGGCAGCCATGGCCGGAGGGCGGCCGGCGCTACTGGTGGTGGACGAGATCAACCGCGCCGACCTGGGGCGGGTGCTGGGCGAGGCCATCTATCTCTTTGAGGCCGAGTCGGGGTCGCCCCGATCAGTGCGCCTGCCGCATGCCATCGACGGGTCGCAGACGTTCACCCTACCGCCTGGGTTGCGCGTGCTGGCGACCATGAATACCGCCGACCGCAGCGTGGCGCGCATGGACCTGGCCATCCGCCGCCGCTTCGCCTTCGTCACCATGATGCCGGACCGCGCGGTGGTGCAGGCACACAGCACGCTGACCGGCCTGGCCCTGTTCGATGCCCTGTGCGATGTTTTCCTGGAGTTCGCGCCCGATGACGCTCTGGCCCTGCTGCCGGGCCACTCGTACTTCCTGGTGGTGTCCGGAGACGAGGCCGCCTTGCGCACCCGCCTGCGTTACGAACTGCTCCCTCTCATCGATGACTATCTGCGCGAGGGCTACCTGGGGCCGGCCACTGCCGCCCTGCATGCCGTGCGCAATCGCATCGCCGACGCCGCTGGCTGAGCATGCCGGCTGCCCGCGCCCCGCATCGTCGCACTGGCCCTGCCCGGGGACGTCCGCCGCGTTCACGCGGGGCGGAGGTTCACCTGGGCGAGACGCCTCACTCCCACACCCTGCTGCATGGAGTGGACTGCGGCGCGCCCATCGTCGTCGATCCGACGCCCTACATCGCCTTCGGTCGTGATCCCGGCTGGGGCGCCCATCTAGATGGCTTCCTGGCACGGAACCGCCAGGGGCTCCAGGCCCTGGGGCTGGAACCACGCATCGTGGCTGGGCGCGATGGTGTCCGCCTGGAGCTGCAGCCCGGCCTGCGGGCGGGGGCCATCCCGCTGCATTCCTCGGTAACCAGCCAAGTCGCGGGCGGCGTGGTGATCAGTCCGCGCTTCGGTTGGCCCGGCGTTGGGCGAGTGCTGTCGGCCACCGGCTGGGGCAGCGGCCCCGAATTCCTCAACCTGCCTTTGGTACCCGGCAGCGGCCGCGAGGTGCCACCATGGGTCCTGGCCGGTCCGGTACTGCGGCGATTGGCGGACCTGCTGGCCCACCTGCGACCCGGCTACCGCGAGCGTTGCGAGGTGCGCAGCCATCCCCGCGGCCAGATCCAATGGCCGACCTACCTTACCCGCCAGTTGCCGACCGGCCGCTGGCACCACCTGCCCTGCCGCTTCAGCGAGCTCGACACCGACTCCCGCCTGCGCCAGGCCGTGCGCTGGACGCTGGAACGCCTGCGTGGCGACCTCGGTGCGTCCGGTGGTGCCGATCCCGTTGCCTTGTCGCTCATCTCACAGGTGGTCCACCTGCTCGAACAGGTCCTCGATGTCGCAGCCCGCCGGCCACAGCGTGGCGAGTTGGATCGCGATCTGGGCGGCGGATCAATGGCCTCGATCGCCCTGCGCGAGGGCTTGCGCGCTATGGGCTGGATCGTTGATGAGCGCGGGCTGGGTGGTGGCCGTTCCTCGGACGGCTTGGCCTGGACCTTGCCGTTGGAGGTGCTGTGGGAGCGCTACGTCGAGCATCTAGTCCGCGATGAGGCCGCCCGCACCGGTGGCCGGGTGCGGGTTGGACGCCTGGGCGAGACCACGGTGCCCTTGGCGTGGAATGATCCCAGCCATCGGGCGCTGGGGCATCTGGTGCCGGATTTCGTGATCTACAGACCAGACAGCATTGAGATCGTTGACGCCAAGTACAAATCGCATTTTGCCGATCTCGACGCAACGCGGTGGTCGGCGCTTGTCGAGGAGGTCCAGGCATCCATGCGGGCAGACCTGCATCAAGTGCTGGCCTATGCGGCGGTCATCGGCCTCACCCGGCGGGTGGTTACGACTTTGATCTACCCCGTCCCGGCAGCCCTGTTCGCCATACTAATCGTGCGTAAACGCGATGTGTCGACCGCCCGTATCCCGGTCGGCGCTACCGAGGTGGTCGTCCAGATGCGCGCTCAACCGTTCGGCGGATCACCGCGTGTCGCCACCTGAGTCTTCGGTCGAAATGGCCTGATAGATCCGCAGTTTGATGGATTCATCCTCGTCATTCCCATCCAGGAACGCGGCGATGATGTCGCCCAGTAGGTCCTTGCCGATGGCGCCGCTGGCGACGTGGTAGCTGATGTTTTCCATGTCTTTGATAAACCGGCTGACGCAGTGCAGATGGCCGTTCAGCAGCAGCATTTGGGCGCACAGGGTAATGGCGATGCGCTTATTGCCGTCCTCGAAGCAGTGGAATTTGCAGGCCCCGAAGAACAGATGGGTGAGCTTGGCTTCTATGGTGGGATAGTAGGTGTCGTTCTGGATGTGATCCAGGACGCTGGCGAGCTTCCCGGTATCCAATTGCCCGTGCGTTCCACCGCCGCTGGCGTCGATGGTCTTGGCGTGGACCTCGATCGCCTGCTCCAGCGTCAGGTAGAGGATGACCATCAGCCACGGTCCTTCAGGCGCTTCATGACCTCCTTGGCCTCTTCAAGACGATCGGTCAGTTCCTTGCTGCGTTCGCCGATGAAGCGCTCGTAATCTTCACGCTGCACAGGCGCGATGTAGTCTTGCAGTTGCAGGTGTAAGGCATCGCGAAAGGCCAGGTCCCGGCTGGCCATCTTGATCCGGGCCTTCTCGACCAAGGGGCGATAGAGTGACTGTTTCTCAAAGGCGGCGAAGATCGCGTCGACTTCTGACGGCGCGAGTTGGCGCCCGGCGGCAACCGCCTGCTTCTGGATCTCATCGGCGAGACCGCACTCGTAGGACGCGATGATGACCAATACCTCGGCATACAATGTGTCACGGACCTTGTCGCGCTTCTCCAGCTTCAGAATCTTGCGGTACTCCTGCGATTTTTCGCGGAAAATACTGACATAGATCCGGTCGGTATAGACGGCGTATTTGAAATTACCCATCGCCACATGGTCACGCAGGGCATCGGTGAACTGCTTGCGGTGATTCTCCTCCGCGAAGCTGGATTGAAGGAAATCCTCATCCCGCTGGTTGATGTACTTGGTGCCACCGCCGGTGCGCTGGTTGATGGTGTCGATGACGATGTCGAGGATGGCCTGACGCAATTGGCGGGCGCGGTCGCTTTCCACCAAGAGCATCGCCAGGTTGAGGAAGGCCCGGATGTCGAAGATTCCCAGTTGGGGGGCCTTGCGGATGTCGACGAAATCGGCTTCGTCGACATCCTGGGCCACCAGAGCTAACTTCAGCTCCTTCAAGCGTTTGCCGCTGATGACCTCATACCCGTTGTGGCGCAGCTCGGCCTCGTGACGAGCAAGATAGTTGTCGACCGTCCGCTCGTCGACGGCAAAGAACCGGGCCATGTGTCCCTTGAGGGCCACCGAGCGGCCTTCGAAGGGAATGCCCCGGATGCCGACTGCCTTCTCGATCTCGGCCACCGCATAGGGATTATTGAGGACGTTCTGACGATCGACGGGCGAGGCGGTCAGGTCATTCGGCATGGGCGGCTCGGGTGGTGGGCAGTTTCGCTGAGGGCCTGCTTGGACATGGCTGGCTCAGCCGGGGTCGGGGACGGACCACAGTTATGGACCGGACCACAGGTATGGAAGGACCACAGGTATGGAAGGACCACAGGTATGGACCACAGGTATGGATGGACCACAGGTATGGACAGGTCATAAGCACCTTCGCTCGCCGATCCGATCAAGGCGACGTCTGCAGAAGCCTTGGCGGCGCTGCGCGAGGCGGGCATCCAGGTGGTCATGCTCACCGGAGACAACGCCGTCACCGCCCGGGCGGTGGCCAAACGTCTGGGCATCGATGCGGTCGAGGCCGACGTCCTGCCGGACGAATCTAGGACAGGCACCTATTCTTGCCTGTCAGATGGCTAAGATATCTGGGCCGCCTAGTCACCATGACCCCTTCCAATCAATGCATGTCCACGGACGTCCCCCCTCCCAAACCCTCGCCCTGCGCAAGCGCCGCGCGCACCGGCTCCGCCACGCGCTCCATCGGCCAGATTTCCACCTCGACCGCGCGCGCCACGCACCGGTGACCGGGCTCGCACCCGTCCGGATCGAAGCCCGCCAGTCGCAACATCGTGTCATCCCACGTCGCCGTCGCCGCCGCGCCGATTTGATAGGGCAGGTGATGCACCCGGCCCGTCATCAACAGTCCGCGTCCCGCGTCCCACGCGAACAACCGGTAGCGTTCCACGAGAAAAAATTCCACCGACCCCGGCTCCGCCGCCCGCATCGGGCCCGCCAACCCGTAGCGGAACCGGCTCTCGTGTTCCGACCCTTTTCGCCGGACCCTGAAATCGAATTCTCCGCCGTCCGCGCCCGGGTTCGCCGTCATCGTCGCGTGTTCGTAGGGCAGGTGGAACAGCGACCGCGCGATCTTCACCGCCAGCCACTGGTTTGCGTCCAGCGAGTAGAACCACACCCCCGGCCGGCCTTGGGCGTCGTGGACGTAAGTCCGCACGTTGAGCTCCAGAAAATCAGAAAGCCCCGGCACCGCCGGAAGCCCGCGCGGCCGCACCCGCTCCATGAAAAACGGCACCAGCCCCACCCACGCCCGGCCCTCGTGCAGGTCGACGGTGAGTCCCGGCGGCAAGTTTGCCTGGATCGCCGCCGGGTCCCACGCCCAATGCAGAAACAGCAGCTGCGCCCAACGCTGCCGCATCACGGGCGCGCCCTCCGGCCGCTCGCGCTCGGCGAGTCGTTGCGCCAGAGTCGGAGGTGTCATGACCGAAGACTAAAAAAATTACCGCCCTGTGCAACTCCGCCCTTGCCAATTCCGCCCGTGTTATCAGCGGGCCGAAAATCCCCGCAGGCGCGCTTTCACCGCCGGCCACTCCGCCGCCACGATGGAGAACATCACCGTGTCGCGCACAAACCCGTCCGGCATCGCCATTTCTGGTAGTCCTTGTTGCCCTCGATGATCGGCAGTGGCAGACGGACCAGCGTCTGGACAGCCAGGTCTGCGGGATGGATGAACAGCGGCAGTTATGGCAGTTATGGACGGTTGGCTATCGGCCGTTATCGGCAGTTATGGACTACCGACAGTTATGGACAGGTCATACCCACCATAATCGCGTTCGTTAATCATGGGTCGCGTCCTGTGATCGCGGTCATGGCTTCCGCCAGGCGCGCAAGCACTTGGTCCGCCACGGCGACTGAGGGCCACAGAGCTTGAAGCTCGGCAGGTATCGTCTTATGGTGGCCCACATAGGCTGTCCAAGCGGTCCTGGCGGCCTGCATCGGCGCGATATGCACCTTTCGACCATGTAGCCGCAAAGTTTCCATGGCGTCGAGTATCCGTTCACCCGGCCCACCAGGGATGAGCGGATCCCGTAGGACGAGTTCTTCGCAGGCCCACGCAAGGACGGCGTCATCGGGTAGATCGAGTCGCGTCCATCCCTCGCCATCCGGCAAGGAGCGACAGAGCAGGCGATAGACCCCGCCTACCGAGTCGAAGGTAGCGCCCACCTCCGCAGGCTTCCCGTCATCCCGCCAATGCGCATGACGCGCATTCCAAATAGTTCGCCCGCGCGCGTCGGCGAGGCTCCACGTCGCGCCTTCGTAATACAGAGGCCAGTGGCGGCCTAAAATCGGCTCGCCGAATGGCTTGCCTACCCCGGCCTGGGGCGTGTACACGAGCCAGGGGTGGTCGCAGGCGTAGACAGCAGCCCGCGCAAGCCGCTCGACGGTCGATGCTTCATTCCCGGTCCAGCGTTCCCAACGGAGGCGACCGTCGTATTCACCTGCCTTGCGCGGCCATCCCGATGTTCCTACGCGAAGGATGCGGATGATTGACGACCCGTCGCGGTCGTGACGGATGACGATGGCCTCGTCGACCTTTCCGCCGTAGTCGCCCGTGTGGAAGGCAGTGCGCATGGTCCACGCCGAGGGTAAGGACGGCGCTGATGGTGCGGTCATCGTCCCGTTCATATCCACCAAAGCCCAGGCAGCGGCGTCCGGCGCGAGCTCAGATGCGGCAGCCAAGGCCTTACCATTTTGCTCCCACCATAGTCGCCAGCGAGCGAGGCTCTGGGCTTCATGGAAAGCGGCCGCAGTGGGCTTCACCCGGAAGGATGGGTGCCCAGGGCGCCCAAAGTCGGCTCGCGTGACGACCTTCGCTTGCTGGTAGGCGACGTTTCCCCACCAATCGTCGGTGGCCATTTTGTCGAACAGGAGCAGCACTTCGTCGCGCTTCGGCAGCGCATCCTTAAACGCATAGGATCCGCCCGTAGCATACCCGAGAGGCGACCAGAGGGACTCCGATCCGATGATCAGCGCGCACGGGAGTGCAAGGATGACCAGACGTCGCCTCAGTGGCGCGTAGCAGGGCATGGCCTCAGCATGGCCGCGTCAGCGTCCTGGTCAAAAACCCCTCCCGCCATTCACGCCCATGCCCAAACAGGTATGGAGAGACAGTTATGGACTGCCCAGCCTGCGCCACGCGGCCGAGACGACCCGCGACGCCGGGCATGAGGCCAGCGTCTGGGTCGCGCCCATCGAGCGCATCACCGCCGGCCACGCCCCGGCGATCGTCGCCCTCGATGACGACCGGACTCTGGCGACGAGACCGGCCGCATCCTCCGCAGCGGCAAGCGCGGGGCCATTCGCGCCCATCCTCAATCGGCTCGACCTCGACCTTGATGCCTGGCTCGGCCTCATGAGCGCCGCCGGCTCCTTCATCGGCGGCGCCTTCGGCCGCGCCGCCGCGCGCGCCCGCGAAGTCATCCGGCGCGGCGCGAGCTGGATCGTCGATGTCACGCGCAAGCTCTACCGAGAACCCGAGCCCACCGCGTAGCGGGCGATCGCCGACATTGTCCCGAGCAACTTCGCCAGCGGCCGACCGGCTGACGGGGACGGGTCGGCGGAGGCTGAGGAATTACCCCAAAGTGGGCACATCGCAGACCTCCAGAATGCAGAAAGCCGGCCCAATCGGGCCGGCTTTCTGCATTCTGGAGGACACGATCGACCGTCAGCGCTGGGAGGGCGCATCAGGTGCTGGTCCACGTTCTATCGTTCTTTTCTTCTTTCTTCACACGTCAACGGTGTTCATACGGCTGCTGACCGGCAGCCGCGAGGATGCCGGTCAGCGCTTCACGATTCGACCCTTCGCTGCGCGCCAGGGCGAGACGCAGCGATTCCGCCACCCGTGGGTGTTCGCGGGCGTTGGCGGCGAGCGTCGCGCGCGCCGTGATGGCGAGCACCTGCCGCGCCTCGGGGGCGTCCTCGGCGGGGGCGACGAGGTCGACGATGCGCGCGACATAGGCGACATCGCCGGTCGCATAGAAGGCGGCCCACCAGACCTCGATCAACGCCGGGGATTCGGCGCTGAGACCGAGCGGCGGCGCCGGCGGTTCGTCGGCCATGCGCATCAGGCGCTTGGCGAGCTCGCTGCCCGCGGGCTGGGTGGCCGCTTCGTGGCGCAGAAGGACCTCGGCCTCGGCGGTTCCCGACAGCCAGGCCGCCCACAGCAGCGCCGACTTGGCATCGGGCGCTGCTTGCTGCCAGCGTGCGACGCAGGTCGCCAGGTTGGCCGGCGCGCTGGCGAAAACGCGGCCAGCGAAGACGGCGAAGAGGTTCTCGCTGCGCGCCACCGCTTGGGGCCGATCCGTGGCCATGACGTAGGCAAAGGCGGCGGGCAGGCGCGCGGGATCGGGCTGGCGGTACCAGCGCGCCATCCACGCGGCGAGTTCATCCGGGCTGGTGAACGGCGCTGGTTCAGCGGCCGGCGCGGCGCCAAGCAGCACGAGCAGGGCAAGCACCGCGAAGGGGGAGCGTCGCGCGGCAAGATCGGATCCGGGCCGGGCGGTGCGCATGCGGCGGAGGATGCATGCCGGGCCTGCGGGTGAAGCGACGATCTCGGCCCTGGGAATCACGGGAATGGCCGAACTGCGCCTGGGATCGCCGATGTGCACTCGGCTGCCTTCAGCCCGAGGCCGAGTGCAGCTCGGCGATCCCAGGAAGGCCCAGCCTCTCAGCCCACCGCGCTGGCGGCAGCGCGGCGGCGGGCGCGCACCGCCTGCGCCAGACGCTCCAACACCGGCACGGTCTCGCTCCAACCCAGGCAGGCGTCGGTGATGCTCTGGCCGTACACCAGGTTGCAGCCCGGGGACTGCTTCTGGGCGCCGCCAACGAGGTGGCTCTCGATCATCACTCCGACCAGCGCGCGCTGGCCGGCCGCGATCTGCTCGGCGAGGTCGGCGGCGACCAGCGGTTGGCGCAGCGGATCCTTGGCGCTGTTGCCGTGGCTGCAGTCGACCATGACGCGCTGCGCCTGACCGATCCCGGCCAACGCGGCGACGGCGGCAGTGACCGATTTGGCGTCGTGATTGGGCCCGGTCGCGGCGCCGCGCAGGATGACGTGGCAGTCGGGATTGCCGCGGGTGGCGACGATCGCCGCCAGGCCCTGCTTGGTCACCGACAGGAACTGGTGCGGATGGGCGGCGGCGCGCAGCGCATCGAGCGCGATCTGCAGATTGCCGTCGGTGCCGTTCTTGAAGCCGACCGGCATCGACAGGCCAGAGGCGAGATCGCGATGGACCTGGCTTTCGGTGGTGCGCGCGCCGATCGCGCCCCAGCTGACGAGGTCGGCGATGAACTGCGGCGAAATGGGATCGAGGAATTCGCAACCGACCGGGATGCCGGCTTCGGCCAGGTCGAGCAGCAGCTTGCGCGCGGTGCGCAGGCCCTTGTTGATGTTGCAGCTGCCGTCGAGATCGGGGTCGTTGATCAGCCCCTTCCAGCCGACGGTGGTGCGCGGTTTCTCGAAATAGACGCGCATGACGACGAGCACGTCGTCGGCGAGGCGGTCGGCTTCGACCTTGAGCCGTCCGGCGTATTCATGCGCGGCGGCGACATCGTGGATCGAGCACGGTCCGACCACTGCGACCAGGCGATCGTCGTCGCGACGCAACGTCTTGGCCACCGCCTGGCGACCGAGGGCGACCGTCTGCGAGGCGCGTTCGCTCTCGGGCAGCTCCTCCATGAGGATGGCCGGCGGCAACAGGGGTCGCAGCTTTTCGATGCGCAGGTCGTCGGTCTGGTAACGCATGGGTGGGGTACGAT
>Ga0163148_10007365_pt1 | contig 10363 bp, 9 predicted proteins | sample OliLakLV19MP7P2_FD_148606 | JGI IMG/M metagenome (GOLD analysis project Ga0163148, IMG submission 148606) | Freshwater microbial mat bacterial communities from Lake Vanda, McMurdo Dry Valleys, Antarctica- Oligotrophic Lake LV.19.MP7.P2 | ecosystem: Environmental > Aquatic > Freshwater > Lake >... | reverse complement strand
CATATAACTATATATCATTATAAACATATAAAGCTATATTAACATATTTTACATATAAAAAATAGTAATACAATCTAGCAATAATAACTTCAAAAGCATCATTTCAGTGAATATTAGAGTAGGAATGGGTTTTGATACCCACCAGTTAGTTGAAAATAGAGAATTGTGGCTAGGTGGAATAAAAATAAAGCATGATAAAGGCGCATTAGGTCATTCAGATGCAGATGTACTCATTCACGCTATATGCGATGCTCTTTTGGGTGCTTCCAATTTACGTGATATTGGTTTCCATTTCTCGAACCAAGATGCAAAATATAAAAACATTGACAGCAAAATACTTTTAAAAGAAACCTGTAACCTATTAAAAAGCAATAACTGGAAAATCGGAAATATAGATGCTACCTTGGTGCTTGAAGAACCTAAGATTAACCCTCATGTAGAAGATATGAAACAAGTATTAGCCGCTACTATAGAAATAAGTGCAGAAAATATATCAATAAAAGCCACTACAAACGAAACCATGGGATATGTAGGTAGAAAAGAAGGAATAAATGCTTACGCAGTTTGTCTGATTCATAAAATATAAATACTATACCCATCATTTTAAACTTAATATTTATATGGATGTAAATTTATCACATATAGAAGGCCTTATAGAATTCATTCCTAAAATATTTTACGATGAAAGAGGGCATTTTCTCGAAACATATAGTAAAAAAGCATTCGAATCGCACGGATTGAGCCTCAATTTTATGCAAGACAATCAATCTTTTTCTAAAGCAGGTGTGCTGAGAGGCTTACATTTTCAAAAAGAGCCTTTTGCACAAGGAAAACTAGTGCGAGTAATAAAAGGAAAGTGTATAGATATAGTGGTAGATATTCGTAAAGCATCCAAAACCTTTGGTGAAGTAGCCAGTTTTATATTAGATGATGTGAAACAGAATATGGTATATGTGCCACCTGGTTTCGCCCATGGATTCGCAACTTTCGAAGAAACCATTTTTCATTACAAATGTACAAATGTATATGATAAAGCATCGGAAAGTGGTTTGCTATGGTGCGACCCTACTTTAAATATAGATTGGCAGATTGAAAATGCTAATGTATCTGACAAAGATGCCATTTTACAAACCTTTGAAGACTTTATAAAAAATACTTGATAAATATGTAATTATTTTCATCTTTATTTAATAAAAAAAGTAGTGAAAATAAACCTACTGTCGCACTAGGCTATACCACAGAGCTGCATAATCATTTATTGCCATCCATAGACGATGGCGTAGGCTCAATTGAAGAATCTTTACAGGCAATAGGTAGTTTGGCCAGCCTAGGAATAAAAAAAATAATTACAACACCCCATATAAAAGCAGATATTTATAATAATACACAAGAAATAATTGGCACTAAACTTGCGGAATTGCAATCGGCTGTGAAGAAAAATAATTTGGAAGTAACTATTGAAGCTGCGGCAGAGTACTATCTTGATGAATCTTTTATGCGACAAGTGAAAGGAGGTGAAAAATTGCTTAGCTTCGGAGACAATTATATATTATTTGAAACTTCTCATGTAGATGAAAGTCATTTTTTCATCGAAACTGTATTTGAACTTCGTATGCAAGGCTACAAACCTATTTTTGCACATCCAGAAAGATACCATTACGGCTTTAATAACTTTTCTATTTTAGAAAGAATATACGATACTGGTGTTTTCTTCCAATTAAACATCAATTCTTTACAGGGGTACTATGGAAAAGACCAACAGAAGCAAGCTAAAATACTAATTGAGAAAGGAATGGTAGATTTTGTGGGTACCGATGCCCATGGGATGCGTCATATTAACATTCTTGAGAAAAGTATTGCCACAAATGAGTACCAAAAATTAATGGCATCAGGCAAAATAATGAATGACAAGTTGTAGAAAACATTTTAAAAAGATATATAATTTTAAAACCATTGCAATTAAATACTATATTCTAATATATTTATTTACTTTAAATTAAATTCTTTGTAGCCCTCAAGGAATTTATAACATAAAACCATACTAATCCCTTAGGGTAGGGAATTTTATACCATGAAGCTGCTCGAAAACAAAGTTGCCCTCATCACAGGTGCATCAAAAGGAATAGGAAATGCAATTGCCCATGTATTTTCACAACACGGAGCCCAAGTTGCTTTTACTTATCTATCAAGTATAGAAAAAGGCGAAGCGTTAGAAGCCGAACTTTTAAAATATGGCACAAAAGCCAAGGGATATCGCTCCGATGCTTCCGATTTTAAGGCTGCTGAAGAGCTGGTGAACACAATTGTAGGCGATTTTGGCAAGTTAGATATAGTAATCAACAATGCCGGCATTACTAAAGATGGTCTGCTGATGCGAATGAGTGAAGAGCAGTGGGACGAAGTGATTCGTGTGAACCTAAAATCAGTTTTTAACATCACCAAAGCCGCCACCAAGGTAATGATGAAGCAACGGAAGGGCTCAATAATAAATATGAGCTCGGTAGTAGGCTTAAAAGGCAACGGAGGTCAAGCAAATTATGCCGCTTCGAAAGCTGGAATTGTAGGATTTAGTAAATCAGTAGCCCTGGAATTAGGTTCACGAAACATTCGTTGCAATGTGGTAGCACCTGGCTTTATAGAAACAGAAATGACCGAAGTACTCGACCCAAAAGTGAAAGAAGAGTGGAGCAACGCCATACCTTTGAAGCGGGCGGGTCAAGCGAAAGATGTGGCCGAAGCTTGTGTGTTTCTGGGTTCTGATATGAGCAGCTATATTACCGGGCAGGTACTTCAAGTAGATGGCGGCATGCTTACTTAAATTATTTTAGGTTAGCCCAAAGTCTTTTAGAATTAAAAAATGATTGTTTAGCTCATAATTTTATACATTTGAAATACTAAATCCAACTATATTATGTATCAAATACTCTTATACGCCCACTCATACGCCAGATGGTTTGTGTTAATTACGCTATTGTATGCCATTTTTAAATCGTTGAATGGCGTAATTTACAAGCGACCCTTCGAAAAACAAGATAAAATGGCTGCATTAATGGGTCTTGTATTCACCCACATCCAATTTTTGGGCGGAATTATTTTATATTTTCAAAGTGCCGTAGCGAAAGCATTTTTAGACAATCCGAAAGCAGGAATGAAGATTGCCACCTTACGATTTTGGGGAATGGAACACGTAGCCACCATGACAATTGCCGTAATACTCATCACCATTGGCTATAGCATTGCTAAACGAAGGGAAGAAAGTGAAAAAAAATTCCAATATATAACTGGTGTTTTATGGTTTGGGATTGCTGCTGATATTATCTGCCATTCCTTGGTCGGGAATAAATGTCAGGCCACTTTTCAGATACTAACTTTCAAAAAAAGCCATTCCGCAAAGAATGGCTTTTTTATTGGGTAAAATAGGAAAGAAAAAAGCTGTTGTGTCATTTTCATTCAACATTTATTAACATCTAGAGAATTAACAATTACATAACAATATATTCATCATTGTTTCATAGAGTCGGCTTACTTTTATTTTTTATTTATTAACCAAACTCAAGTATAATGAAAAAACTATTCTTTTTAATGATGTCTCTTTTAATAGGAGCATCTACTTTTGCCCAGTTAAACACGGGCGATATTGCCTTTGTGGGCTTCAATGCCGATGGCAATGATGATTTTAGTATTGTTACATTTGTAGATATTGCCCCAAACACAACACTTTTTTTTAGTGACAATGAACTGACTAGTGATGGAGTAAATCTTGGTTTTAATACGGGTGAAAATCATTTTTCATGGAATTCTGGATCAAATACTATTTCTAGGGGTACAGTAATTGTATTTTCTTATATAAATACTTTAGTAGCTGCAGAATTAAAAACAAATTTTGGTTCAGTTACCACTATTTTTGGCCCGAATGCAGGTTTAAGTGGTAGTGATGAAGCATTATTTATTTATACCGGAAGCTATAATGCCCCTACAAAGTTTATATCAGCCTTCGGAACAGACAATGAAATGACTGCTTTTGGTACATTAGCAGGGACAAATTTGGTTCTGGGCACAAGTGCTTTCACAACTGTTGCTTTTGATGCAGATGCTGATATTGCCGAATATATAGGATCAAGAGATAATTTCACTACGCCAGGTTTCTTGACAAATATACTCTACAACGCTTCTAATTGGATTACTCAAGATGCAAGTGGCGACCAAAGTATAGATTTGACTTTTCCTGACGTTCCATTTTCTCTCCAACCTTTCACTCCAGGAAATGATGATTTGCTCCCCACTTTGGTTAATTATGTAATTGCTTCAAATAAAATGGAGGCAACATTTACATTTAATGAACCACTTAATTCAATTACTGCTGTAAATCTTTCAAACTATACAGTAGCTGGATTAATACCATCTAATGCGGTAATTTCTCCAAATAGCAGAATTGTTTCCCTTACGCTTGCTGGTGTTTTACCAGGCGGTAACCGTGTTGTTTCAATTTTAGGTATAGGTGATGTGGCGGGAAATTATTATATCAGTCCTTTGGTATTGAATATATTCGTTCCAGACCCTACTTTTTCATTTGCCAGAATATCATCAATTGCAGGTGAAGCTTTGGGCGTTGTGAATTTGAATATTTCAATTTTTGCACCTTTTTCTACGCCCATGTTGGCTACCCTTACCTTATCGGGTATGTCAACTGTGGATGCCAATGATATTTCATTTCCAATTTCTATCACCATTCCCGGTAATACAACCAGCTTTATGGTTCCAGTTACCATTACAAATGACGCTTTGATAGAATCTGATGAAGTTGCCATTTTCAAATTTGCTTCTGTTGCTCAGGGTTCTATTGCTAGTGGAGCTGCGGGTTACCATGCTTTATATATTAAAGACGATGATAGTTATAATGTTGTACCTAGCAATCAAATTACTTTAAATTATTTAAAAAGTTTCAACACTTCATTGGCCGGCACTGGTGCCAATTCAGCTGAAATAACTGCTTATGATAAAGATTCTAAAAGATTGTTTACAGTCAATTCATTGGCCAATAGAATAGATATTTTTGATTTGTCGAATCCGTCTGCTCCTGTTTCCCTTTTTGGTGTAAACCTATCTAGCCTTACCGCCTCTTTTGGTGGTATAAGCTTGGGCATAAATAGCGTAGCCTTTAAAAATGGGGTACTTGCTACAGCTTTTGAGAACACTACCGATGGCAATGCCAATGGATTTATTGGTTTCTTCAATGCCAATGGACAATTTTTAAATTATGCTAATGCAGGGGTTTTGCCTGACATGGTTACATTCAGCCCCGATGGAAAATATTGCTTATCAGCCAATGAAGGCCAGCCCAATGTTGGCTATACCGCAGATGGAGAAGGCTCTGTAACCATTGTAGATATGGCTAACCTGACCACTGCCAGCCCTTTAACGGTTCGTCAGATTACTTTAGGAGCGTTGAATTCGCAATATGCAACCCTCAAATCTCAAGGAGTACGTTTGTTTGGCACAGTTTCGGGTGTGCTTTCTACTGTAGCTCAAGATTTAGAGCCTGAATACATTACTCTCTCAAGTGATAGCAAGACAGCTTATGTTTCGCTTCAAGAAAACAATGCTTTAGCCATTATTGATGTGGTAGCAGGTACAATTACCGGCATAAAATCATTGGGATTAAAAGATTATTCTGCTACAAGAGCTGGGATTGATGCCTCAAGAAGAGATATCAATGGTGATGGAGTTGTCAATATCAATGATGTAGTACTTACCAACTGGAAAGGTCTGAAAGGAATGTATATGCCAGATGCCATAGCTTCTGCAAATATCGGAGGAAATACATTTATATTTTCTGCCAACGAGGGAGATGCAAGAGCCGATTATGGTTCGGCTTTCAATGAAGAAAGTAACGTAACTACAAATTCCTTGTCTGGAATCAATTTTTCTGACCTTGCTGCACTGAGAAGTGATAGGTTACTAGGCGATATGAACATCACTAAAGCTTCTGGCGACAATGAAGGAGATGGAATATTTGAAGAAATTCACACGTTTGGGACTCGTTCATTTACCATTTGGGACGCTGCTGGGAATAAAGTGTGGGACAGTGGCGATGATTTTGAACGCATCACTTCTACCAGTACTTTCAACAACTATTTCAATGCAAGCAACGGATCAAGTGCCACAGTAAAAGGTCGCTCCAATTCCAAAGGCCCTGAAGCTGAAGGAATTACAGTAGCTAATATTGCGAATGAATATTTTGCCTTTATTTCTTTAGAAAGAATGGGCGGGGTAATGGTTTATAATGTCACCAATCCAATCGCACCCGTATTTGTAACCTATACCAACAGCCGGGCCAATGGCGACTTAGGTCCCGAAGGTTTATTGTACATTCCTTCTGCCGAAAGCCCAACTGGCAAATCATTATTGATAATGTCGAATGAAATTAGTAGCACATTTACCGTGTATGAAGTAACTGTTTCAGGTGCATTATTGCAAAACCCAACAGCTGCTTTCAATAATTTTACTTTAACTATAGGAGGTGCCTCTGCCAATTTATCCAACTTGTTGGTAACTAATTCAAGCGGTATAAAAGTATTTTCTGTGTTAGGAACAGCTGCTTCGCTTTCAGGAAATACTTTGACACCAGTTAATGCAGGTCAGGTTACTGTGTTAGGTTTTGTAAATGCATCTACAGAATTTAATTCTACATTAGTTTCAAGTATTGTGACCGTTGTAACTACACCTGCTGTGAACCCTACTATTTCGTTTAGCTCAGCTACTTTAACCGTAGGCGGTGCAGGTATTGATTTGTCTGTACTATTAACTACCAATTCTACAGGTGCCAAATCGTTTAGCATATTGAGCGGAACCGCTGCTGCTCTTGCTGGAAATACATTGTCGCCAGTAAGTGCTGGATCTGTAACTGTGACAGGAAGTGTGGCTGCTGCCTCAGGATTTAATGCAGGTTCTGCAAATGCAGTGTTTACAGTAGTAACAGTTCCAGGAGTAGTTTGCCCAACTATTGCATCAGAAACGGTCAATCTTAATTTGACTGTTGGCGGTAGCTATTTGATATCAAGTGCCATCAATGGCACTCCTACTATTTCAGGTTCGATATCAATTAGTGGAAATACCATTACAGCAGTTGCTCTAGGACAGGCTACTGTTATTGCCCTCACAGGTGGTGTTTGTCCTTACGATTTGATAATCAATATCACCGTATCGGGTACCTCTTCCATCACTGCCGGTGCTGACAACGATTTTGCAATCTACCCCAATCCAATAAAAGATGGGGTGCTGTACTTTACTAAAATATTGACTGGTAGCGTATTGAATAGCTCGGGAATTGAAGTTAAAGCTTTCGAAAAGACGTCAAAAATAGATGTTGCAGACCTTCCTAAAGGACTTTACTTATTAAAAACTGAAGGTAAAGGGTACCAAAAGTTTGTTGTAGAATAATTTCAGAATTGAAAATTTTAAAAAGCCAGGCTAATTACCTGGCTTTTTTTGTGTATTTCAGTAAAAGTGGGTTGTGAACCTAAAATCATCAGATTGCCAATAATTGTATCGATAAGCAATTTTTTCCTTCTTTTAAGTTTATATAAGGTTACTACATATCAGTATTATAACTATCAAATGTATTGCCTTGATTTACATCTCCGGTTTCGAACCCTTTTTTAAACCAAAACATTCTTTGCTTTGAAGTGCCATGTGTGAAAGCATCAGGCACTATATAACCTTGGCTTTGTTTTTGCAACCGATCATCGCCTATGGCATTGGCAGCTGTGAGTGCTTCTTCAATATCACCCGACTCAAGTATATTCTTCATTTCTTGAGCATGATGCGCCCAAACACCCGCATAAAAATCTGCTTGTAACTCAAGCTTTACAGAAATCGCATTTATTTCAGCTTCGCTCTTTCCTTCTTGCAAGCCTTTTACTTTTTCCATTGTGCCAAGTAGATTTTGGATGTGGTGGCCTACTTCATGCGCTACCACATACGCCATTGCGAAATCGCCTGGAGCTTGGAATCGACTTTGCAAATCATCGTAAAAACTTAAGTCAATGTAAAGTTTGCCATCAAGTGGGCAATAAAAAGGCCCAGAAGCTACATTTGCATTCCCACACCCTGACTCTACACTTTGAGTAAACAACACCAATTTTGGCTTAGCGTATGATTCATTAAATTGAGATTGAAAAATTTGATCCCAGACATCTTCCGTGTCCTTCAACACTACTGATACAAATTTAGCTTGATTATCCTCTTCTGGGGTGGTGCTGGTAGCTACTTGCTGCTCCTGCTGAGTGTTAGTAACGTTTGATAAATATTGGAGGGGGTTAACTCCAAAAAGCATTGAAATGACAACCATGATGATTGTGCCAATTCCCCCGCCAATGGCCAAAGTGCCTCCGCCAAATCCCCGTCTGTCTTCGACATTTCCACTACCTTCTCTACCAAACCAGCGCATATCTTAATTGATTTTAAAGTGAATGAATAAATAAAGGGCTTAAAAATCGTGCCATTCGTTACTGCATGAATGAATTGACATATTTCAAAAAACTTTTTGTTATAGGTACTTGTATTACCGTTATTATAGGCACGATTATATACTTTAGAATGTCCATTCCGCAAAGAATGGCTTTTATTGAATCATTTTGCTTATTATTAAGTTTCAATAGCATCACTTGCTACTTTACTAATTTGCTATAATACAAAAACATCATGAAAGGCTATCGCTTCGAAGAATTTAGTGCCCAAGAAGGCAAATCTCCATTTGAAAAGTTGCTGGATATATTCCTGCAAATGATGAACATTACCTCTGGTAACGTAGCCGAAACACTCGACTGGATGAACGACCTCGATCGCCAATATAAATTAACTACAGATGACTATGGTATGGGCGACTTTATTGAAGACCTAAAACGTAACGGATACATAAATGAAGGTGAAAATGGCGACCTGCAAATGACTTCAAAAAGCGAGCAGCAAATCAGAAAAAAATCGCTAGAAGATGTGTTTGGCAAAATAAAAAAGTCGAAACAAGGCAACCATAAAACACCATACACTGGCATAGGTGATGAAACCAGTGCTGATGTGCGAAGCTTTCAGTTTGGTGATGCTATGGATCAGATTTCAATGACTGAATCGATAAAAAATGCCCAAGTAAACCACGGTATCAATGAATTTAGCTTAGCGGAAGGCGACTTGGAAATAATGGAAAAAGAGCAGAAATCACAGACTTCTACCGTGTTGATGATTGATATTTCTCACTCTATGATTCTTTATGGCGAAGACCGCATCACACCTGCAAAAAAAGTAGCTATGGCTTTGGCAGAAATGATAAAGATACAATATCCCAAAGATACTTTAGATATTGTAGTGTTTGGAGACGATGCTTGGCAGGTAAAAGTGAAAGATTTGCCGTATTTGCAAGTTGGGCCGTTTCACACCAATACGGTGGCTGGTTTGGAACTTTCGATGGAGCTACTTCGCAGGCGGAAAAACAAAAACAAGCAAATATTTATGATTACCGATGGTAAACCCACTTGCCTGAAAGAAGGAATCAATTATTACAAAAACAGTTGGGGGCTTGATAGAAAAGTAATCAACAAAACACTTACGTATGCAGCCCAATGTCGCAAACTCAAAATTCCTATTACCACTTTTATGATTGCCTCCGATCCGTATTTAAAACAATTTGTACATGAATTTACCGAAGTAAACAATGGCAAAGCCTATTACAGTGGGCTTGATGGCTTGGGAAGTTTTGTATTTGAAGATTTTCAAAACAACAGGAGAAAAACTGTGTAGCATTTATTTTAAATGCTATTTGATTATGCTAATACTTGAAACCGTAAGACTATGCTTGATTAAAACTTGAGGCCCGCTTTCACACCAAATCCTTTAGCTTAATTAGCTTGTTTCTCAACCAAAAATCGACTGTGACAAGTGCTGCCATAGCATCTACAATGGGTACTGCCCTTGGAAGCACACACGGATCATGACGACCTTTTCCTGAAACTGTAATACTTTCACCTGCTTCATTTACACTTTCTTGATCTTGCATAATTGTGGCCACGGGCTTAAAAGCTACACGAAAATATATATCTTCCCCGTTGGTAATACCACCTTGCACACCTCCAGAATAGTTTGTGCGGGTTTTCACTTTGCCATCTTCAATAAAAAATGGGTCGTTGTGCTGCGAACCATATAACTCTACACCTTCAAATCCGCTTCCGTATTCAAATCCTTTTACCGCATTGATACTCAGCATTGCCTTTCCTAATTCTGCATGAAATTTATCAAATACAGGTTCGCCCAATCCGGCAGGCACACCTTGAATTACGCAACTTACAACACCACCAATGGTGGTGTTGTAAGT
>Ga0163148_10007362_pt1 | contig 10364 bp, 12 predicted proteins | sample OliLakLV19MP7P2_FD_148606 | JGI IMG/M metagenome (GOLD analysis project Ga0163148, IMG submission 148606) | Freshwater microbial mat bacterial communities from Lake Vanda, McMurdo Dry Valleys, Antarctica- Oligotrophic Lake LV.19.MP7.P2 | ecosystem: Environmental > Aquatic > Freshwater > Lake >... | reverse complement strand
CGCCGATCCGTCGGCAATTCCAAGGTAGCACCCCTCCCCCATAGCGCAAGCCGCCGTATACACGAGCATGCAAACGGGGCGTTTTTGGCCTCAGGCTCCATGGGCGCACAAGTCGTCTGGTAAATTCTTAGTGTACGTGCCCCAACGGGGCTGTCCGAGCGCAAAGCTCGCCTAAACAGGTCGCTCATTGGGGCCATAAAAGAAGGCCATCCCTTCTAACCCATCCCTCCGGGGCCACGAACCCCGTCAGGGCGTTCGTGTGCCTGCGCTCCGGAGAGTTATTCCACCTCGACCGTGCAGGCTCGGGAATCGCCCAAAGGAGGGCTTATGTTGGTCATTGCATGCTTGTTCGTGGCAGGGTTCCTCTTTATCGCCTACAAGGCGACCAAGCAGGAGGAGAGCGCCTTATCCGCGAAAGCGGATAAGACGCTCGATAAGGCGATGAACCTCCTCGAGAAGCAGGAGCTGCGGATGTTGAGAGAGGAACGGGCAAGATGGGAGAAGCATGCGACAGCTCCGGCTGTCGCGACGGCTCCTGTTACTGCGCCAGCTCCGGCTGTCGCGGCAACCCCGGTTGTCACGCCGCTCGACGCGCTGCTCGTCCCGCGCACCCCGGCACAAGCAACCAAGGGGCTCACGCCCCTTTGGCTGCCTGAGCCGCAGCCGAAGCCGCGTAAGCGGCGGCGGTCGGCGGCTGAGAAGCGCGAGGCGGCGCTTCTCAGCGAGGCGATCTCCATGGACGCAGAAATTGCGGCCCTGGAGGAGCTCGTGGAGGTCGATGGAATCGACCCCACGATGCACTAACAACCTGCGGTCCAAGGAAGTGCCGCAGGAACCAAATCCCCACCTCGTCAAGAGGTGGGCGCTAGACATCACCCGGGGGGCTTATCGCCCCTCGGGCGGTGACCTCCCCATCGCGAGGTCACCCATGCAGATCACACCGGAGTTAAGACGTCAGATCGCCGTCGCCGCGTTCACCAAGCGTCGGGATCTCATCGAGACGCTTATCAAAAGCGTCGAGGAGCACGGGTTCGCACGCCGAGTCCTCGCCAGCCGTCTCACAGGCAACGTCCTGTGGACCGCCGAAGAGCACGTTCACAGCACGCGTTCCACCCGGCTCATCGCCAGCTATGTGCTGGCCAAGCGCGACGGTTGCTGGGGGTTTCTCAACCGCTTTGAGAAGGCGGGTCCGTGGCACGTCAGCTGCCCAGTCGACCTGCTCGACCAGGTGCCGGCAGTCAACCCCGCATGGCGAGCGCGCGTCATGGCACGCGCGTCAAAGCAGCCGCGCGCTGCCCAACTTCCTCGCCTGCGGACCAGCCGGCTTCCGGAGGCCGCGCACACCTAAAGCATCCCGCGCTTAGCGGATACAACCACCAACCCGTCGGGAGCACTTCCTCCCATCGGGAGTGCTCCACGTGCCATTCACGTGCCGCTTCGCGAACCCACCGTGGTCGCGACGCACGACACGTTCAGGAGCGACACCATGCAAAAAGAAGCATTCACCCCGTCCCCTGTTGTCCAAATCCAGAATCGTCTGGTTGCGCTGGGCTGGACGAAAGAGCAAGGCGCAGCTATCGCCAGCAAATCATTCCCTACGGCCGTCGGCCCGCGGGTTGCGTTCGCCTACGCAACGCGCGGTAACGCTCGCACCACCATTCTCGCGGGCACCTACTGGAGCGAAGGCCGCAACATCCTTTCGTCCGAGATCGTCCTGGCTGACGACGACGCCAACGAAATACAGTTGCACGCAGCGACCGCAGGCTTTGCGGCAACCGTTGATCGCTCTGTGGGCGACAGCTATGCCGCGCGGTTGCTGGCAAACGGCATCGCGATCAGTCGAGGTGCCTCGCATGACCCGAACTGAGTACAACCAGCGACGGAAAGCGTTTGAACGCGCTGTTACTGCCGCCAAGAAAAAAGTTGCACTCGCCGAGTTGCTCAGCGACAAGATTCGCGCCAGCGTTGCTGTTCGCGATGCCAACGAAACGCTGCGGCAGCACAAGCTGCACTACTACGAGCTCGTCATCGAGGAGGACTGAGAACCGCACCAATCAACCCAACCGCGACACGAACATCCCAAGCCCGCCACTCAAAAGTGGCGGGCTTTCGTCGTTTCTGGGATCCACGAATCACACGTATTCTTTGAGCGTCTGCCAGATTCATGCTCTATGTGGCATCGGCCCGCCGCTGAGAGCAACACATCTCCCGATTCAGCCCTGTCCAGTGGCTACACTGCAAGCCCCTGAGTTCAAACGCCCACGCCGATGCCGGATTCCAAGGCCCTGGTCCACCATCTCCTCAACCTGATCGAGGAGATCGAAAAGCTCCGCATCACTGCGCCCCGGCAGATTCCTGACGAACACTTCCGAGCCCATCAGGTTGAGCTCAAGGGCCTGCCTGGCATTCACTTCAATCAAGTGCGCGCTGATCGGGACGTGTGGCTACGCATCGACCGACTCGACGAGCGTGCGCCTCCCCCTCCCCTTCCCAATCTGGTCGAGTGGGTCGTTCTCTCGAAGTCGCCGATGCGTCGCCCGGAGCTGCGCGCTTCAATCACCCGCGCGGTGCCAGATGCCCCGCCGATCATGGTTCAGCGCGCCGATCATCCCGACGTCGACGACGCCTTCGCACACTATCTCGACGCCGTGTGGCAGCCATGGTCGGTCGCCGAAAGGCCACGACGCACCACCATCGGACTGTATCGCCGGCTGTTCTTCGTCCATCAAGTGATAGCGCAGGGCGGAGCGGATCGCCCGATCGAACTCGCATGGGGCATGGCGCTCGCGAGCTGGGCGCCGACCGACGACGCATCGCCACTGCTCTACCCCTTGATCACCCAGGCCTGCGAACTGTCGCTCGACAGGCTCCGAACCGACACTCGCAACTTCGCGTGCGAGATCCTCTTCACCGAAGTGCTCAATATCCACGCCCGTCCGGAGGCATGAGCCGCGCGGAAGTTCACGCTCTCCGGCGTTCCTCGATAGTTGGGCGCGTGTCCCGTTTTGTGGATGCGGGCGTGAGAGGCAATCCAGCCCGCAGAGCTAAGCCGGATAAGCGCGGGTGCACGTTGGGTGCCGTGCAGAGCCCGCGGCTTCCACTAAGTGCCTAAGTAGCCTCGCAGAAGTGCCGCGCTTCTCTCCGCGCCCGCCGGCGTAATTTGCACCGGCAGCCACCCATCGCGAGAGACCAAAACCCTGCAGTGCGGGCATTCCCCGTGGGTCAGGCTCTTGTTGACTTCAATGGCGTTGATCACGGTAATGTAGGGCACCTGGCAGGTCTGGCACTCGTTGAGCTTCAGCTTCTTCTGTGCCCACCCCTTAACCAGCACGTTGTAAGCCTCGCTCGCTCCCAGCACACACTTCTCTCCGATGGCTGTCCGCGTGAGGGCATAGGCCTCTGTGAAAGCCCAGGCGGTCACCACCCGCTCGACCCGGTCGACATAGTTGCGCAAGATTACGATGAAGAGGCTTGCCTGCAGGTGCAAGGCGGCGTCAGCGATGATGGGGACCATGCTGCTCGGCGGCTTTCCTCCACTGCGCTTCTCATTTGCACCCTCACGCTCCATTAGCCGCTTAAGCGTCATCTTCGGAATACCCGGCAGGATCTCCTCAAACAGCTTCGCGTGCGTCCCCCAGCGAATGAGTCGGCTGGCGTATTCCAGCTGACGTACCTCATCGTCAGCATGGATCTGCCGCATGGTGTAGATCGAAACCGCTTGCTCAAACGGTAAGGACTTCCCGTAGAGGGTCTTTCGCCGCTCGATGGTCACCGCGCTAGTCTTCCGGGGTCATCGAGTAGGCCCGCACCGCTAACGCGATACGCGTGGCATCAATCCTGCCGGTCTCTTCCATCGCTTGTATCTGGCCTAGCAGCAACTGCACGGTAACCGCCCGCTGACGACACCTACTTTTTCACCGGCGACCTGACGCAGCCTGCTGCTCCTTTCGAATGGAGTAGCGACGATGGCGGATAGACAGTCGAGGGCGTTTTGGGAAGCGCATGTGGTGGCGTGCGAGGCGAGCGGTTCGACGCGTGCAGGTTATTGTCGGCGGCACGGCTTGAAGTGCTGGACGTTCAAGTATTGGCGGCAGCGATTGCGGCCGGTGGGGACGGCGACGACGGCGTCACATCAGGCGTTGGTGCCGGTGATGGTTTCGTCGGTACTGCCGGTGGCGGGAACGCTTGAGCTGTGCGTCGGTGATCAGGTGCGGTTGTCACTGCCGACGTCGGTGGATGCGCTGTGGTTGGGTGCGCTGCTGCGGTCGGCGGCGGCATGCTGACGCCGACGGGTTGGTACCTAGCGACGGCACCGATTGATTTGCGCTGCGGCGCGGATCGACTGCTGGTGTGTGTGCAGTTGCTGTTCGGTCACGATGCGTTGGCCTGCGGTGCTTACGTGTTCCGCAATCGCAGTTCGACGCGCATCAAGGTGTTGCTCGCCGATGCGACCGGCGTGTGGCTGTGCACGCGTCGATTGCAGTCAGGGCGTTTCGTTTGGCCGCGTGCGGGTGAGGCGTTGTGCACGCTGTCGGCGGCGCAGTTTTCGTGGCTCTGCGCGGGTGTCGATTGGCAGCGTCTGAGTGCATCAAATTCGCCTGCAAAATTCGTCTAATTGAGACGTAAAAGTGTTGTCGAAAAGAGGCTAATTTGTTAGTCTCTCAGCATGGATTTTGCGCAGCTTTCCACCATCACCGACGCCACTATTTTGCGCGGGATGGTGGTCGACAAACTCAACGAAATCGCCCTGCAGTCGCAGCACATTTCCGCGCAAGCCAAGACGCTTGCTGAGCGCGATGCAGTGATCGCTAGAAGTGACGCAGTGATCGCTGAGCGCAACGCGCTAGTCCTCAGCAACGAGGCGCTTGCTGCACAAATTTCAGAGCACAGCGCGGTGATCGCCAAGAGCGACGCAGTGATCGCTCGCCGCGACGAATCGATCCGCACCCGCGACATCCACATTGAGGCGTTGACGCATGAGATCGCGCGGCTGCGACGCATGCAGTTTGCGGCCAAGTCCGAGCGCATGGATCCGGAGCAGCGCGCGCTGTTCGACGACACCATGGCGGCTGATCTGGCGGCAGCTGAGGCGGCACTCGATGCGCTCAAGACGCTGACCACCGAGACGCCGCCTGCGACACCGCGCGTCGCGCCTAAGCGCCGCCCGCTGCCGCCAGAGCTGCCGCGCGTCACCACCGTGCACGCGCCTGACTGTTCAGGCTGCTCACACTGCGGCGGCGAGCTGGTGCAGATCGGTGAGCACGTGCGCGAGCGGCTGGCCTGCAAGCCCATCGAGTTCTTTGTTCGCCGCGAGGTGTATCCGCAGTTCGCCTGCCGGCCCTGTGATCGCATCCAAGCGGTGCCGGTGGCACCAGCGATTCTCGATCGCAGTCAGGCGGACCCGAGTCTATTGGCGCAGGTGGTCATCGCCAAGTACACCGATCACCTGCCGCTGTATCGCCAAGAAGCGATCTACGCGCGCAGCGGCGTTGAGCTGGCCCAATCAACCTTGGGCGAGTGGATCGGTGCCGTCGGCGTTGCACTGCAGCCGCTGGTCGGTGCGCTGCGCCGCGAGCTGCTGACTCACGCCATTCTGCATGCGGATGAAACACCGGTTGAGCAGCTTGATCCCGGCGCTGGCAAGACCAAGCGTGCGTATCTGTTTGCCTACCGCAGCGCGAGCGCGCCGCTGGTGGTGTTCGACTACTGCAGCAGCCGCAGCGGCAAGAATGCGCAGCGGTTTCTGGATGACTGGCGTGGCCACCTGATGGTCGATGATTTCTCTGGCTACAAGGCGCTGTTTGCCAAGGGTGCCACCGAGCTCGCCTGCTGGGCGCACGCGCGGCGCAAGTTCGTTGACCTCGACAAGGCAAGCGGCAGCCTGATCGCCAAAGAGGCCATCCAGCGCATCGCCGCGATCTATCGCATCGACGATCAGGCACGAGAGTTCGATCCTGACGCGCGCCATGCGCATAGGCAGCAACACGCAGCACCGCTAGTCGATGCATTCGGCCAGTGGCTACGGGAGCTGCACCCGAAGGTGCTCGGCAGCAGCGGTACCGCGCGCGCTATCGCCTACAGCCTCAAGCGCTGGCCAGCGCTACGTCGCTACCTCGACGACGGCCGTTTCCCGATCGACAACAACCCGATCGAGAACGCCATCCGGCCGATTGCTCTTGGTCGTAAGAATTGGTTGTTCGCCGGTTCCGAACCCGCCGGCAAACGCGCCGCCGCGATCATGAGTTTGATCGCCACCGCCAAAGCCAACGGCCACGACCCACACGCCTGGCTCAGTGACGTACTCGAGCGCCTGCCGACCACGCTTGATCGCGATATCGACAGCCTGCTGCCGCAGAACTGGAAGGCGCGCGGCTGATCGCTAACGCATCGGCTTGCTGATGGGTAGGTGTCGTGGCCGGGCGCTTACGCTTAATCGGCTTTCAGCCTTTCTAGGGGTGGAGGACAAAGAATTTGGTGCAAGCAACATCTGGCGGGACATTCTCCAAACAGAGGCAGAGATGGTGGCAACGGCTATGGACCTGCACAGACACTTTGAGAAGTGCAAGGAGGTAATCCAATCACCGACCCCACACCGCACTAGAGCCAATGGCGCGGGCGCGGGCGCGGGCGCGAAGAAACAACAGGTCAACAGCTACCTACCGCTCGCGTTTACCCTAGACCGCGCCAAGGGCGGCCTCGGGCTGAGCTGGCACGAGCACCACCACGCCTGGAGGAAGCTGACAACGGGCGAAAAAGAAAAGTACAAGCGCCAAAAACGCCTGGGCAGGACATATACACTCAAGGCGGGTCTCACCAGGCTTCACGAGTCACTAATGCGAAACCATTCCTCGGAAGGCGTTGACACGATTCCTGACGAAATGACACGCGACGAGGCCTACGCCTTTCGAGATCTGGTCTACATCACTGAAACGCGCGCCTATTACCTCCGCCGTGCCTGGGCGGCGATGCGCAAAGTCAAGAAAACATTCCAAGCGCTCAGGTACCACACCAAGGCTTTGCAGCAGTCAGGCGTCTTCGAAGGCCGGGGAACCCAGGTGATGCACATCCTTACCGGAAATACGCCTGAGCAACCGGACATATTTAACGACGCGTAGCGCTACAAATGGGCCATCCTCGGGGCGCGCTTGCGCTCCGAGGGAGTCACGGTATGACAGGAGTTCCCCCGAGGAAACCGTCATGCCACTCACTGACCCGATCAAGGACGAGATTCGAGCGCACCTGCGCAAGCTACAAGACCAGCCAGGAGTCACACCACGACGCGGACAAAACCGGATGATCGCCGAGGTGGCGCGCACGCTCGCGGGCGACACAGGACGCCGCGTGATCTGCGTGGAAGGACCAACAGGCACCGGGAAGAGTGTGGCCTACCTGATCCCTGCACTGGCCATTGCCCGGGCGGAATCCAAGTCGCTCATCATCGCCACCGCCACAATCGCGCTGCAGGAGCAACTCGCCCTGCGCGACATCCCGATGCTCTCTACAACGCTCGGGCTCGACATCAAAGCAGTGATCGCCAAGGGTCGCAGCCACTACCTCTGTCCACGCAACCTGCTTCAAGTGGCCGCCGTCGATCCATCACAGGACGCACTCGACTTCGGCCCCGATGGCGCCCCCACAATGCATTTCGAGCGGCCCTTAGCCGAGGCAGAGCGCGTCCAGCTAGGACGCCTGGCGACCGCCTAGCAGGACCGCGCGTTTGCCGGCGATCTGGACCAGTGGACCGAGCCGCTGGCCCCCATTCTGACCAACGCCATCACCACCAGCCGGCATGGCTGCAGCGGCCGGGCGTGCCCGGTGTTCAACCGGTGTCCCGCCCAGATCGCACGACGCGCCTCACGCGAGGCCGATGTTGTCGTCACCAACCACGCCCAGTTGCTGACCGAAGCCGCGTTTGAAAGTAGTGTTGCCCTGCCAGCCCTCGCAGACGCGATCCTCGTCATCGACGAAGCGCATCACCTGCCGGATGCGGCCGTTGCAAGCGCCGCCACCGAACTGCCCCTGGCATCGGCTCAACGCTGGCTGCGCCAGACCGCGCTCGCGCTGAGCCGCACGCTGCGGGTGCTTCCCGGCGACGCGGTGCCGCTCGATCTGCCAACCGACATGAGCCTCGCGATTGAAGCACTGCGCGACGGGCTGGAGAAGATCAACGGGATCTTCGAGTACCGGATTGCAACGGTGCCCGCCACGCCTTCGCGAAGCCGCCGTTGTTGGCCTCACTCAGTACCCAATGCGGACGCCACGCACACGCACACCTACCTGACCGGGCTAGATCCGGATCTGCGCACCGCGGTACACGAGATCCTCCTCCGCGCGCACGAACTCACTGCAGGCCTCACCACCATCCGCCGGGCATGGACGCGTCTGGCGCGCGAGGGGAAAGCCACTGAGTCCCAGGCGGCAGCCCAAGTCTCTGCGTTGGCAACCTCCGCCGAGCGTGCCGAACAAGTGCACCGCCTTCTCACGTTGTGGGCAACGCCACAGGAGAGCGCCCGGCCGCCAACCGCCTACTGGGTCACTCGCCCCGCATCCGGCCGCGACGCTCAGTGGACGGCACACGCCTCACCCATTGAAGCGGCCCAACTTCTCCGGGCATCCATCATCGACACCGCTTACGGTGTAGTTCTTACATCCGCCACCCTGACCTCGATGGGGAAGTTCGACTTGTTTCGGGGCAGGGTCGGTCTGGATCAGCAGGACGGCACCCAGTACCTCAGGCTCGAAAGTCCGTTCAACCTTGTGGAGCAAGGTGAACTCATCGTGCCGCGAACGGCGGTTGATCCAGTGGATAGCGGGACGCACACCAACGCCATCATCTCCGAAATCAATGCCTACCCCGCCCATGCCGGAGGGCTGCTCGCACTCTTCACGAGTCGCGCCCAGATGGATGCGGTGTATCGCGGCCTGCGGCCCGATGTGCGCGATGCAGTGGAGCGCCAGGGTGAGGGCGCGCGCGCGGATCTCCTGCGCCGGCACGGCGAGCGCGTGGCATGCGGGGCGCTGGCGATCCTGTTCGGCGTCAACAGTTTCGCGGAAGGCCTCGACCTTCCGGGACGGCTGTGCAGCGGCGTCCTGATTGCACGCCTGCCGTTTGCCGTGCCAGACACACCGGTTGAAGCGGTTCGAAAGGACTGGATGGAGCGTTTGGGGGGCAACTACTTTGCCGAGGTCGCGATCCCGGCCTGTGCACTGAGGTTGACGCAGGCTTGCGGGCGTTTGATCCGGTCCGAGCAAGACACCGGGCGCATCATCGTCATGGACCGGCGCCTTGTCTCGACCCGCTACGGACGGGATATTTTGCAAACACTTCCACAATTCAGGTTCACGGATGCTCGTAAGCTCGTCGACGCTGCCTAAGGATCGGGCGTGTATGGCATGAACGCCGACCGGACGTTAGGGAGACTATGGGGATTGACGAGTATTTCGCTTTTGCGCGAAAGCGTGAGCGCGCGCGTGGTGTTCTAGGCGGCCGCCGCGGGAAGCGGGACCAACCTCCTCGTAACCCCCATGCGAGATGGGGGGGTATCAGGGAAGTACAGAGCTGGCTGCCGGTCAACATAGGTTCCATGAACCCGACCGCCTTCCCCGCCACATTGACTGACGCGAGCATTGACTGGGATATGGGCCGGACACGGCGCTGCCTGGAAGGCATCCTGCAGTCCAACCGGGTGCCTGTGGCTATCCAGCCCATCAGTGGGCCGGACTTTGGGCCCTCGCGCCGCTGGGTAGAGGTCCTGTGCCGACCCATGCTAGACGGCCAGCCAGTGTCGCCGACGGACGTCGTGGGATATGCGGAGCGAGCGGGGTTGGGGCAGGCCTTTGACCAGATCGTGCTGGGGGAGGCGGTCAGGATTTTGGATCGTACGATCCAAATAGAGCGGTGCGCTGTAAACCTGACGAGCGAGTCACTCTGCAGTGACCTGCCCTTCTCCGACGTTGTACTACATCATCTCGCATCGCGCAAGCTGGATCCTCGCCGCCTCTGCATTGAGGTCAGTGAGCTCTCCTCGCTGCGCAACCTCCCGCGCGCCAGGCAGACACTCACGACGCTCCACAACGCAGGCGTCGTCATTGCCATGGACGACTTTGGCGCGGGCCACTCGCATTTGCGGCTGGGGTACGGCCGTCTGATCGACGTCATCAAGCTGGATGGTGCGGTCCTCGGTGAGTCACTCAATGGCGGCGACCCGGACCTGCGCGTGCTTCGCGCGGTGAAGGCGATGGCCGACACCCTGGGCGCCGCGCTGGTCGTCGAGGGCGTCGAGGGTGAGCGCGAGCTCGCAGCCCTGTCAGCATTCAGCGGCATCTATCGCCAAGGCCATGCAGTTGGCCCGCCCATCTTGCAC
>Ga0163148_10007355_pt1 | contig 10371 bp, 10 predicted proteins | sample OliLakLV19MP7P2_FD_148606 | JGI IMG/M metagenome (GOLD analysis project Ga0163148, IMG submission 148606) | Freshwater microbial mat bacterial communities from Lake Vanda, McMurdo Dry Valleys, Antarctica- Oligotrophic Lake LV.19.MP7.P2 | ecosystem: Environmental > Aquatic > Freshwater > Lake >... | reverse complement strand
GGTATTATCTAAATTGATAAAAGCCGGTGTAAATAAGCACCTGGCTATTATAATTATATCAGCGCTATTTGTAGCGTCACATAATTTTAGTTATCAAAATACAATGACCAGTAATATTGGTATTGTACAAAGTTTTGTAGATGCTGTTTTATTTTCCTATGCCCGTTTTTACACTAAATCACTTTTTACCTCCATGGCAATGCATTCGTTTGGAAATGCAGTGGCAGTGGTAGAAAGATTCATATTTTAAATAGATTTTTTATGACAACAAAAGTTTCCGTTAAAACAATCTTTGATTGTTCTCTGGAAAGAGCCTTTAAAACACCCATTCTTTGTGATGTTTCAAAAGTACACACCGGCTTTGGAATAATGCCCAAAGTAACCCATTGTACCGATGACGAAAATTGGGGCAAGCCTGGTTTTAGTAAAAAAGTATATGTTGCTAAATCATTAACACAAAAAGGAGGTTTTGCCTCGGTTGACAATTTTATAGTACGCATAGAAAATAAATACTGGAAGTTAGAAGTTAACAATTTTCAGTCGTGGATGCTGGGCTTCTATAAATTTGTAGGCGAATGGACAACAACAGCAATTGAACCGAATAAAATATTGGTAGAATACACTTATACATTGTATTCGGACAATGCTTTGCTTTATCCTGTTAATTTGCTATTTGCAAAAACATTCTGGCGAATTTATATGAAGCGGGTAGTGGAAAATGTAAGATTAATGGCCTATAATAATGAACCATATTTGTATGAGTAAAAAGGAAATTTGTATAAGAAATTAACCCGGTTGTGCCGACAGGAGTACCATTCGTATTTTTTCAATTACCATGTTCAGTGAAGTCCGGTTTATCAATCAGCTAATCAACTCCTGCTCCGAAATTGGGGAAACGAAAACCATTTACAAAGGCGGCTCTTTAAAAAAAGAAGAAGAAACAGGGTATTTTATTCAGCAACTGATAAGTGGTTCACAGCCTGAAAATTGGTAAGTAAAAACATTTGTCAAATTGATAAAGTGCGACCGGCTGAATTTGATTTTTGATGACAAATATTTTTTTCAACTTCTTTAAAGCAAATCTGCAACTGATGTTTGTTTAGTTTGCGCATTTCTAAAAACTCATTTTATTATTTAACCTCACCTTTAATTCCTCTCCCCCGAAAAATTCGGGGTCTTCGACAAAAGAGAGGAAAAGGTAAATTTTTAGAGATGCCCTTTATACAAACAAAATAAAATACATCACAATGAAAAAATACTTGCGTTACTAATAATCTGTAGTAGTACAATTCAATTATTTGCGCAAAATATGCAGCACTTGAAGGTACAGCGGCTGAATGATTCCTACATTGATGTTTATATACACAACAAGTATCCTGAAAAGAAAATGCCTTTGCTGATTCTTTGCCAGGGAAGCGGCTACGATTCAAATACAGAAGGCTTTTTAGGAGTAGCTGCAAAGTTTGATGAGCAGGTAGCCGGGCTGATGATAGAAAAGCAAGGAGTACAATAAGGTGATAAAGATGATAGCTTATCAACCATATACAAAGAAAATAATACGGTGTACAACAGGCTATACGACTATCTGAGAGTACTTCAATATTTGAAAAAAAATGTTAATTGGCGGAATGGCGATGTGTATGTTTTTGGTGGATCGGAAGGCGGTTTATTAGCAGGCATGCTGGCGTCTTATTATCCTAATGTAAAAGGGCTGGCAATTATTTGCTACGGTGGCGGACTTAAATTTGATGAAGCCTGGCCCATCTCAAGTGGTCTGCAAAAAAAGCTGGAAGGGGCAGATAGTATCGCTGTAAAAACAGAAGAAGCAGCAGTTAAAGACACACTCAATAATATAAGACAACACGCTACATTTTTGCAGTCTTTTAGTGGCGATGACAATACCTATGCCTGGTGGGCATCAGTAATGGATTTACGCTTATCAAATAGTTTGGTTGATTTAGATGTACCCATTTTTGTAGGGCAGGGTACAGAAGACATTATGGCACCACCTATATCAGCAAAAAAGCTACAGCAGGTATTTCAACAGGCAGGTAAAACCAATTTGTACTTAAAAGAATATATTGGCTATGATCATTCCTTTACCGATCAGGAGCATAAAAATCATTTGGTGGAGGTTTGTGTAGATGCAATTTCGTGGATACTACAACATTAACGGGAATTGATAAACAACAGCAAGATCTGTAGGGTTTGCCAGAGCACACGGTCAGGATAGATAGCTCATCCGTGGCCGGTTTCCTTCTGCCAGAAAAAATAGTAATCCGGGAAACAACCACCAAAACAATCAACGCACCATTGGCCAAAATACAGAAAGCCATTGAACAAGTTCAGAAAAAGTGTTCAAATAGATCGTGCGGAAATGATTGAAAAACCTCCCGTTTTTTAGGAGGTTTTTTATTTCCTGTGATGCTGTAAGCAATTTGCTTCGAACTCATTTTAAATACCTGCTATCAAATTTATTTTATCCAGATTGTCATCAAACATTTTCAATAGGCATAGGTTGAGTACCAGCAAGATCCAGATTTTTTACGCAGCCTGTTTCACTCTTTAAATCACCGATAAGTACACAACTGCTACCACACAACTATTGCTACCCGCCAAACACTACGGCTCTTTAAATGCAGCAAATGATGCCAGTAGTTTTGCTGCAATAAACAAATATTATAACAACAAAAAATGAACAACGTGAATAGAAAATTTAGATTAGTAAGTTTATTAGTACTGCTTGTACCAATAAATCTTATTGCACAAAACAATGACAGTTTAAAAACCCGCAAAGCGCAGATAACATTTGCTTATCCCATTGGAAGTAACGGAACGAGTTCTCTTAAGTATTCAAATAATTTCTCCTTTAATATTTTGTATGGTTTAAATGGGGGCTTAAATGGTGTAGAAATAGGTTCAATATTAAATTATAATAGAGGAAAAGTCAAAGGGTTTCAATTAGCAGGTGTTTCAAATATTAACACGGGATTTTCAAACGGTTTTTTACTTAGTGGTGTTTCAAATGTTTGCAGGGATTCAACCGCTGGTTTTTTATTATCAGGCGTATTAAATTATTCAAAAGGAAACTCAAAAGGATTTCAGTTGGCAACTGTAAATATTGCAGCAAATGAAATGAAAGGTGTTCAATTAGGTGTAGTGAATTATGCAAAAAAAATAAAGGGATTTCAGTTGGGAGTCATTAATATTCTTAGGGATGCAGAAAAAGCTGTTCCAATAGGTTTATTTAGCATTGTAAAAAAAGGACTATACGAAATTGAAATTACTGGTGGCGAAGCATTGTACTCAAACCTGAATTACAAAATGGGCGTTGAAAAGTTTTACACCATTTTTAAAATAGGCTACGCTTCTTATAAAAATAATCCTGTTTATAGTACTGGTCTTGGATTTGGAGGAAATTTATCCCTATCTGACAAACAGAAAATAAGTATTGACTTATCATGCAATTCGCTTGTATATGATAACGACTGGAAGGGTAAATTGAATTTGTTAAACAAGGCAGATTTTAATTACAAACATAGCTTTTCTAACAAACTTTCCCTGTTGGCAGGGCCTTCATTAAACGTGTATGTGACAAAAGAAAAAGTGGAGGGCGAATATGGCACATTGAATATTCCTTATACTATTTCTGCAAAGGAGTGGTCGGGCGGAAAAACATTTATGTGGGTTGGATTGAATGCGGGATTGTCATTAAAACTATAACATTTGCTGACAAAAGCTATATGCAAAAAGGATTTCCCTGGTAATTCAAGCTTTTTGCCCGCTCAGACTTCGGTGTTAGTGGACAGGAAAGTGGGCCGCAAATCCTTACTGCATATAGCTTTTACCCTAGGTAGAAATGCCCTGATCATGAAGATGCAATTGGCGAAAATGCAGCAAGCCATCGAAGCACTGCAGAAAAAGTAATCATCAGCAGTGCAACTTTTTTAAATTTAAATAAAAGGAAATGCAAACACAACAAATGAAACTTTTAATAACATGGAAGTATGTAATTGCTTTTTTATTCCTCACCATACTATGCGGAACTTCCCATGAGTTTGTTCATCATTTTAGTGGTGCTGCAATATGCGGCTGTTTCGGCTATAAAACTTTTAACTCATTTACTTTGTGCGATTCATGCCATGAAAATCCTTATCGGTTGTGGGCAACCGTTGCAGGCCCGGCCTTTACATACTTGCTGATGTGGATTGGGATGTACCAGTTAAAAATGTCCGGCAACAAAAACAAGCAGTTGGGTTTTGCATTAATATTTGCCAATTTCCCGATTAACAGAATATTTTTTGCCCTTATTGATTCTAATGATGAACAATATATAGCACGTCACTTATTTGGACATTCACAATGGGCATTTTGGATAACCAACCTAATTATCTGGCTGTGTACTGTTCCCCCTTTATATTATGCATATCAATCAATTGCAAACAAGCGTAAGTTATTTTGGTTTATTGGTTTTTTTGTATTGCCTTTTGTCTTTGTATTATTTTTCGGATTGTTTTTAGAACAATATTTATTACTGCAACAGAAAATTTTAGCAAGCACCGTTGTAGGTATTCCTTTGTTGATTTTGCTGGTAGAAATTATTTGTCTTGCTGGTTACTTTTTAATGAAAAAATACATTTATTCTCCGGTATTGAAAGATGATAATTAACCTTAACTAAGATTACAAAAGCCTTCCGGTTACAAGGTATTTAAATATAAAATGAAAAAGCTATAACCATTATGTTAGGAATATGACGGTCGAAACCTTTTTACATGAAAATTTTTAGCACAGCATTATTCACAAACATTTCAATTATATTTTGTAATGGAAATTTTTTTTATCTTTTCCCAGTTTTATAAATTTTAGTCTAATTGCGGAATCACCTAAAACAGGCTAATAGGAATTTAACAGGATGGAAATGGCAGCCGGTTTTACTTTTTCTGCCAATTGGAAATGTTGGTTTTTTTAATGAGTGAGTTGTGGAGCGATCAGCCACTGGTGCCTTTTCCATATCTAATAATGTCTTACGTCCTAACCCTTACTTACGCTCATTGTACCTTTTGATTTAGGGGGGCTTTTTTTAGTTTTTCGGTCGATTACTTCGAAACGGGCAGGAATTTAATTTTGCAACAATTGCTCAATTTTTTAAACACTGATGATGATTACTATTTGCACTGCAATTATATATTCATCAAAATAAATTACTTACGATGTTGATGTATTCTAAATTACTTTCATAAATTTTTTTAATAAGGACGTTAAATATTTTTAAGTATAGTTTGAATAAGAGCAAACCATTTTATTAAACCATCTATCTACTTCAACTTTTGAGTTCAGGAAAAAAAATAAATTAAGATTAGTAAAATTTATTTTATTTAAAATTATTATTTAAATAGAATGCTAAAATGAAAATGATTTTTTTCTATTTACAAGCCATAAATGCGATATAGCATATAAAAATAATTCTGGAAGAACCGTTCAATACAGCCTAACCCCCGTCAACTCCATTTTTACCACCCTGCATTACATTAACCTTTTTTCCTTGAGATGGGCTTATACTTTTACATTTCAATCACTACAAATCATCAACATGAAAAAAGCTTTTGTTATTACTGTATTGCTCATCATTACCCGTACAATTGGTTTCACCCAATCTGTTGGTATCGGAACAACAACTCCGGATGCATCTTCAGTTTTAGAATTAAAAGCAACCAATAAAGGCTTTCTTCCACCAAGGATGACTGCATCGGAAAAAGGATTGATTGCTTCGCCCAAAGCTGGTTTAATGATTTATCAAACGGATGCTCCGGCAGGCCTTTATGTTTATAATGGAAGTGCATGGGAAGCTGCATTTGGCGGTGCTACAGTGGCAGGGGGCAGCTGGTTATTAACTGGAAATTCAGGAACCAGCCCGGCAGCCAATTTTATTGGAACCATCGATGCGCAACCATTAAAATTCAGGGTAAATAATTTACCGGCAGGAGAGATAAACGCCGCAAATTCGAACATTGCATTTGGAGTTGCCTCACTTGCCAATAACACAACAGGAGGCCAAAATATAGCACTAGGTTTAAACGCCCTCAATAAAAACACCACGGGTTTCTCCAATACGGCTGTAGGTGTAGCTACCCTATTTAGCAATTTAGAAGGCAATGAAAATGCAGCTTTAGGAATAGGCGCATTAGCTTTAAACACGCTTGGCAACAACAATGTCGCAACAGGAGCTTACGCTTTAACTAATTCCCTCACCGGCAACAACAATGTAGCAACAGGGAACAATGCTATGTTTAATAATCAAACTGGAAACAGCAACACTGCCGTTGGTTCTCATGCCTCTTTTACAAGTACTGCTGGTAACAGCACGGTTGCCGTTGGTGATTCGGCATTATATAAAAATAGTGCAAACGAAAATGTTGCTATCGGCTCCAGGGCTCTTCGTAATAATTCATCAGGTTCTAATAACGTAGCCGTGGGCAGTTACACTCTATATAATAACTCTATCGGATCTCAAAACACTGCCATTGGTCGCATAGCGCTGTTTGATAATATCTCAGGACAACAAAATACAGCGCTAGGAAATTCCGCTTCGAGATATAATCAAACGGGTAGTGGAAACGTGGCCGTAGGCTTTCAAAGTTTATTCAATAATGTTTCCAGCAACAACAATACAGCCGTCGGTAATGGATCATTGGCAAAGACAATCGCAAATGACAATACTGCTGTTGGTTACGATGCGCTTAATGATAACACGTTTGGTTATTCAAATACCGCAGTTGGTTATAATTCACTCGGTGCAAATGCACTGGGGTTTTCTAACACAGCGGTTGGTAGAAACGCACTATCTGCTAATTTTTCTGGTAGTTATAATACAGCCATTGGGCACGATGCAGATATTTCTGGAAGCAACTTTGTAAATGCAACCGCAATCGGTGCCCGGTCAAGAGTAGGCTGTAGCAACTGCCTGGTACTCGGTTCTGTAAGCGGGTATAATGGTGCAACGGCAAATTCAAGCGTTGGTATTGGTACCATTACGCCTCAAAAAACATTGCACGTAAACCCAAATGGTGGCGGCGGTATCGTCATTGGAAATGATATAAATACCGGTGGTTATACGGGATTGAACATGGGCATATCGCAGGCAACTGGTGGATATAGTTACATACAATCCGTAAAAGCAGCAGGGCCAGGCAATACTTACGGCGCATTAGTACTCAATCAAAGTGGAGGGAATGTTGGTATTAGAACAGCAAATCCATTGGCACAATTTCATATCAAACAACATGAAGATGTTTACCCTATTAACAATGCAGGAATACGAATTGAAAGAGCACTGAATACCAATCATTGGGACATGGGTGTAGATTTTGCAAATGATATAAGCTACTCCTATAACGGCGCTGCAAAGTTTTATTTTAATTCATCAGACGGTAGCTTGTATACAGTTTCTGATAAAAGAATGAAGAAAGATATTTCCTCCATTACTAATGCGTTGCCATCCATTATGAAACTTGAAGCTAAAACCTATCATTATCTGGATAACCCGTACAATGCCCAACTTGCTTATGGCTTTATTGCGCAGGATGTAGAAAAGATATTTCCTGATTTTGTAAAAACAAAAGGCCCGGATGGCCTAAAAGCAGTCTCATACCAGAACCTGAATATCATAGCAATAAAAGCTATACAGGAGCAACAGGTCATCATCGAAGCACAGCAAAAACAAATCGATCTCCATACACAACAAAATGTCATAATGATGGAGACGATTAAAAAATTAGAAAAAGCGATAGAAGAAATCAGGCAAGCAAAGAAATAAATTCTTTTGAGGCATTTCACAAGGCACTCCTTACAGTTAATATAGTGAGCATACGATTATTACTAACATAGGCAAGCAATAAAAATAATTAAAATGAAATCATTATCGTTAACGCAAAAAATTTTACACTTTTCAATTGTAAAAATTATAGTTGGAATTATTTGCTGCGCAGGTATAGTTACTGTTGCACAAGTAGGAATGAGCAAACCACTTTCGCCAACCAGCCTGGCTAAAGATGAAAAAATGTTGTTGATTGGTATTATTGTAGCCATCCTTTCAATTGGTACTTATATTTTTCTTTTTAGGTATTACGAAAAAAGAAGCATTACAGAATTGTCCACAAAAGGATTGGGTAAAAATCTATCCATTGGTATTTTACTTGGTGTATTGTTGCAATCGCTTACTATTTTAGTCATCTACTTAAATAAAGGATTTACAGTTATATCTGTTAACAGCATTTTATTTATTCTACCCTCACTCACTATGGCTTTTACTTCAGCCATATTTGAAGAAATTCTTTTTCGTGGAATTTTATTTAGAATAACAGAAGAAAAACTAGGCAGCTATTGGGCCCTCGTTATTTCTGCCATCATATTTGGTGCTATGCATTTGGCCAATCCACACAGCACTTTTTTAGCAGCGCTGGGGTTGGCTATACAGGCGGGCTTATTATTAGGAGCGGCCTATATTTTCAGCAGAAATCTATGGTTTCCTATTGCTATACATTTCGCCTGGAACTTTACCCAGTCGGGCATCTTTGGGGCAAGCACCTCAGGTAGCACAATGGGCAAGTCGTTATTAACTACAAAGATTGAGGGAGCAGAATGGTTTACTGGCGGGCAGTTTGGGCCGGAAGGTTCTATTCAGGCTACCCTATTTTGTTTAGTGGCAACTATAGTGTTGATTTTGTTGAGTCATAAACAACATAAAATAATAAAACCCTTCAAGCGGTTATAGAACTAATTGGTAAAAGTTTTTTCGCCTGGGCTAAGGCTTATTCATTTTTCTGATAATAGCTTTATAAAAACGGCATTTCTGTAAATACATTATAAACATACCAGCTAAGGTTGTCGTGACTTATTAGGCAGCCGGTACTGAATTATAAAGTTCAATTTTAAATTTTCACATCAAGCTAACACACACACAAAAAACAAAAGATGAAAAAGACTAACAACCTGCTAACACTGCTGTCGGCCATCGTACTCCTTGTAAGCAGTTGCACCAAAGAACCGCTGCGGGGCCATGGCGACATCATAACCGAAACCCGGAGCTTGTCTTCGTTTAAAAAACTCAGCCTTTCCGAGTCGATGGAAATAGAAGTAATAAAAAGTATTGAGCGCAAGGTAGAGATTACCGGCTATGCAAATCTTGTAGCCGCCCTGGAAACAAAAAACAGCAATCAACGGCTGATGTTAGATTATGGCAACCGCATCTGGGTACGCAACGATAATGTAAAGTTGAAGATTTTTACTCCCGATATAGAAGCCATAGAAATTAGTGGTAGTAGCAATGTCATCCTTCGCACAGGTTTTAGCGGCAGGCTCGATGTGAATATTAGCGGCAGCGGCAGCCTATATACCGATAGCACAAACTTTGACCACCTGAACCTGAATATAAGCGGCAGCGGTAACATAAATACTGAACCGGCTACCACCAAAAACGCAGAAGCGCATATAGGCGGTAGCGGCAAAATAAAAGTGCGGGTAAGTGAATTCCTGAAAGTACGCATTGGCGGAAACGGCGAAGTAAAATATTGGGGCAATCCGCAAACCGATGTTAATATATCGGGTAATGGGAAGGTTTTGCGGCAGTAAGGGCACGTAGTTACTTACTATAAAACGGAGCTGAAAATTTAAAAACTTCTCCTGATGCTGTCTTTAAATCAAAAGACAATTAGTCACTTGTTGAGCTTTAATTCAACCTTAAATTTTATCATTTATAAAAAATCACTCAATGACACAAAACAAGATCAAACTCGTAAAAAATAGCTGGGCATTAGTTGCACAACTGGAAATGGAAATGGTAGGCGGTTTATTTTATAGCCGGCTTTTTGAAATAGTTCCTGAAGTAAAACCAATGTTCAGCAGAACGCCGTTGCCGGAGCAATCAAAAAAATTACTGACTATGCTGTCTTATGTGATAGCAAAGTTGGACAAGTTGGAAGATATTATGAGCGACGTAACTAAACTTGCAAGGCGCCACGCAGGATATGGCGTAACAGACGAGCATTACACAGCAGTTGGCTCTGCCTTACTGTGGACGCTGGAGCAGGGTTTGGGAGCAGAATGGAATGAAGAATTAGAGATAGCCTGGACGGATGTATATACGGTATTAGCAGGTGCAATGATGGCTGGCCAGCAGGAGGAAATGAGTGCGTAGAGCATCGGTTATAAAAATTTGTAACCTTAAAAATTGAAGAGCATACTCATATTAATTTCTGGTCCTTACCGCAGTGGTACCAATGATGATCCACAGAAAATGAAGGAAAATTTACAGCGCCTGGAAGCGATGGCACTGACCATTTTCCGGTTGGGGCATATTCCTGTAATTGGTGAAT
>Ga0163148_10007353_pt1 | contig 10371 bp, 9 predicted proteins | sample OliLakLV19MP7P2_FD_148606 | JGI IMG/M metagenome (GOLD analysis project Ga0163148, IMG submission 148606) | Freshwater microbial mat bacterial communities from Lake Vanda, McMurdo Dry Valleys, Antarctica- Oligotrophic Lake LV.19.MP7.P2 | ecosystem: Environmental > Aquatic > Freshwater > Lake >... | reverse complement strand
TAAAGAAAATATTTGGGAAATGGATTTGGGGGTTGGTGGGCTGCGCCGGCGCGCGCACAAAGGCGCACCTGGTGCCTGGAACGGGGGACGGGGGCAGACGAGCGGCCCGTGCTACTGGGTTCGGAACATGGCCAGGCAGGCGGTTTGGCCGTGGACGAAGACTTGATCGCCGACTGGGCCGATTTCACCTGCTGCGAAGAAGCCGGCGAGCGCGAAGTGTTTCTCTGCGCCGGGGACCTTGCTTGCTCGGACAGGGAAACCCATTTTGGCGGCTTCTTCACCTGCGGGCATGATGTTGAAGGCTTTCATAACCTGCCTGGCATCGTGATGGGGGGAATCGAACATTTTGATGCCTCGACCGTTGCAGGTGAAGAGGAGTGCGCCGGCGGGTCGCTCGTGGAGTTGCTGCGCATCGAGGAGGAGGGCGAGGTCTTCGGTTGCGGTGGCCTGATCGCGGAGGTGGAACTGGACGGTCTGTCCGACCTTGAGAAGTTCCATGACGGCGATAGCGCTGTGTGCCTGGTCAACCCCGAAGACGTTGCGGATGAGGAAGTCGTCGCGCCCGAAACGGGTTTTGTATTCGTCGATGGCGCGGCCGAGAAAGAGGCCGCGTTGCAACTGTTCGCGCTGCTTGCCGCCGAGCGAGTCAAGGAGGTCTTTGAGTGCATCGATGGCGGGACGGCCGCCGAGGCCGGTGACGAGTTGACCCTTGACACCGGTTACGACGTACGTTGGTCCGACGGGGCGACAGCCTTGCGAGACGAGCGTATCAACCCGCACGTTGCCCGCGAGCGAGACACCGACGCCGCCGTTGCGCATGATGCGGTCGTTGAGGATGAGGACGTTGCCTTCGGGCCTGGGTGATGCGGAGGCCATGCCGCCGATGATGGGACCGAATGGGCGCGGGAGTGGCTGTGTTGCATCGCTGCTCAACTGGGCACGGCGGGCTGGCACGACCCCGATCTGGGTGAGTGCATCGGGAAGTGAGCGGGCGCGGGCCATGAGTGGCAGGAGGTTGTTGACGGGGACGCTGAAGGGATCGACAAAGAGGAAGGTCGCTCGGTGAGGTGCATCGTGCCTGCCGCCGCGAACGCCGCCAAGGCCAGCGATCTCTCGCATGGCCTGCAAGTCCATCTCGCCCTCGATGCCTTCACGAACACCCGGCAACTGATCGGTCGAGAATCCCTTGATGTGTACACCGGGGAGGGAAGCGGCGAATATGGAGATACCGGGTGTTCCTTCAAGCTCAACCTCGCCGCCGAGGGTGGCTTCGGCGGAGACGCCGATGAGGCAGGCGGGGTTGAGACGACGTTCGATGGCGGCGACGATGGATTGTGCCGCGTCGATGTGGTGTGAGGAGAAGAAGACGAAGGCGAGGTCGGGGCGGTGACCTTCGAGCCCTTCCATGCACTGCTGGGCGGCCTGTTCGGCGGCCTGGACAGGGCTCAAGTGTCCTGAAAGACCAGCGCCAATGCGCATGGCGGTATCGGCCGCCCCCACTACCCCCGGTGTATCGCTCTGCTCCATGATTAGCTGAGTGTATGTGGCCCGATCGGTGTCCGCAGCGTGTGGTTCAAGGGAATGCGAGCTTCCTTCCGCCGGTTGCGCGCATCGAATATGCTCATTGCGTATGTCGCCCGATCAAGAGTCACAAGTTGAGTCATCAATCGGCCTGGCCCGTCGCGTTGTGGTCAAGGTTGGGAGCGCGGTGCTGGCCCAAAGGGGTGTGCTGGAACCGGCGCGTGTTGCACGACTGGCGACGGATATTGGTGCCGCACTGAGCGAAGATGCACGGCGTCAGATTGTGCTCGTGTCATCGGGCGCGGTGGCCTCGGGGTTTCGCGCGCTTGGCCTGGCGCGGCCGCCGAAGATCATCGCGGATAAACAGGCGGCGGCGGCGGTTGGACAGCCGCGGCTAATGGCCGCGTATGGTGCGGCGTTTGGCGGGCTGCAACCGGCACGGACGGTTGCGCAGGTGCTGCTCACGGCCGATGACATTGACCATCGGGCGAGATTCTTGAATGCGCGGCACACGCTTGAACGATTGCTTCAGAGTGGTGTGATCCCGATCATCAATGAGAACGACTCGGTGAGTTTTTCGGAGATCAAGCTGGGTGACAATGACCGACTCAGTTCATTGGTTGCGAGCCTTGTGAACGCGGATGCGCTGATTATTCTGTCGAGTGTTGCCGGGGTGTGGGGTGCGCATCCGATGCGCGAGGCGGCTCGCCAACCGGAGATTGTGCCGATCATTCGTTCGCTGAGAGAGGGACTTGCGCTGGTTGCCCCGACGAAGTCGGAGACGGGAACGGGGGGAATGGGTACAAAGATCGGCGCGGCGTGCCAGGCGGCGTCGCTGGGTATTGGGGTGGTGATTGCAGATGGTGGTGAACCGGGCGTTGTCCGGCGACTGCTTTCGGGCGAACGATTGGGGACGCACTTCCCACCTGTCGCTCGTTCGCACGCGGCGAGGAGGCGGTGGATCGGGTTTGCAGCGCGACCGAAGGGGACGCTGATGGTTGATGATGGCGCGCGGCGAGCGGTGGTTTCGCGCGGGGCGAGCCTGCTGCCGGGGGGCATATCGGGGGTGAAGGGAGAGTTTGCGGTAGGGGCACTTGTTGAGCTTCAGGTTGAGCGTGGGGCACCGTTTGCGAGAGGGCTGGTCTCGTATGCTTCGGCGGATATCAATCGCATCAAGGGGAAGAAGGGGTCGGAGATCGAGGGCGTGCTCGGCTTTCGATATGCTGATGAGGTTATCCACCGGGATGATCTTGTGCTGCTGAACGATCTGGAGTCTTCGTGATGAATCAGCCCGCATCGTCGATGGTGTCGATACCGATCGAGCAATCGGCCAAGCTTGCGCGCGAAGCATCGCGGCGGCTGGCCACGCTGAGCACGCAGCAGAAGAACCAGCTGCTGTTGAAGCTGGCGAGCGCGATTGAGACTCGGGTGGAGGCAGTGCTTGCGGCGAACGAGGCGGATCTGGGCGCGGCGCGAGAGGGGGGGCTTGCGGCATCGAAGGTTCAACGATTGAGTCTTGACCGGGCGGCGCTGGGGCGGATGGCGGAAGGACTACGGCAGATCGCGGCGTTGCCTGATCCGGTTGGCGCGGTCACGAGCGAGCGTGTGGTGGCGAATGGTCTGCGGGTGCGGAAGGTTCGTGCGCCGCTCGGGGTGATCGCGATGATCTATGAGGCGAGGCCGGGTGTGACGATCGATGCGTTTGCGTTGTGCTTCAAGGCGGGGAATGCGTGCATTTTGAAGGGTGGCAAAGAGGCGGCCGCGTCAAACGCGGCACTGGCGGCGATTGTTCGAGAAGTGCTTCTGGGCGCGGACCTGCCGGAAGCCGCGATCACGTCGGTTTCGGCGCCAACGCGAGATGATTTGAAGGAACTGCTGGAGTTGAACCAGTATATTGATCTGGTGATTCCGCGGGGCGGGCGCGAGCTGATCGAGTTTGTCGTGGGACACTCGACGATTCCGACCATCCAGCACTTTCAGGGTGTATGCCACATCGTGATTGATGAGACGGCTGAAGTGGGTGCGGCGATTGAGATCTGCGCGACGGCGAAGACAAGCGCGCCTGCGGCGTGCAACGCCGTGGAGTGTCTGCTTGTTCACAAGAACATTGCGGATCGGTTTATTCCGCCGATGGTTGAGCGTTTTGCGCGTGAAGGTGTTGAGGTTCGCGCGGGGCCACGGGCGCACGCGCTCTGCCCGGAGGGCGTGGGAAAGACGGTCAAGCTTGCGCAGGCGGAGGACTTTGGACACGAGTTTCTGGACCTCATCATCGCGATGCGCATTGTGGAGAACATTGATGAGGCGATCGACCACATCGCTACCTATGGCTCGAACCATACCGAATCGATACTCACTGAAGACGCGGCGAGCGCGCTGCGGTTTACGACCGCGGTGCAGAGCTCGTGTGTCATGGTGAACGCGAGCACACGGTTTAACGATGGGTTCAGTCTCGGGCTTGGTGCGGAGATTGGCATATCGACCAGCCGCATTCATGCGTATGGGCCGATGGGACTTGAAGAGCTGACGACGCAGAGGTGGATTGTTGAGGGGAGCGGGCATACGAGATGAGCAGAAGGGTGTTGCGAGGAGTGACCGGTGGAAGGTCGGCCAGCATGCGCTGCGCGGCGAGGGTTGGGGTGTGCGTGTTGTTTGGTGTGGTGATGACGACCGCTCTGGCGTGGTGGCCGATCATCTTGAACAAGACGAGCTGGACGTACACAGAATATCTGCAGGGTTTCGATGAGCCGCGCAACCTGCGGTGGCATGAGCATCCTTCGCGGTGGGCCTCGGAGGGGCGAGCGTGGCGTTCGACGCGCGATGAACTGCCGGAGTCGATCTCGGGGCTTCGCGAAGAGAGGGCACCGGGGTGGTTCATCCTGCCGCGTGCGGATGGGCCTGAGAGCGGAGAGGCGAATGAGACGTCCACCCTCGCGTATGGGTATCCGTTTCGGAGCCTGAGGGCTGGAACGCTCATGTGGCGACAGTCATCAACGCGGCCGAATCAGGCGACGGGGAGTGTCGGGTGGTGGTCGGCATTTCGGATGCCGAATCGAGTTGGTGGGCAGATGCTTCGATTGCCGGCGCGGATCTGGTGGCCGGGGTTTGTTGCGGACACGATGATTGGCAGTGCAATGGCGATGGCGGTTGTGTTCGGAGTGCCGCAGGCTCGTCGGCGGATTCGCGCGCGGCGGAACGCGTGTCTTGCGTGCGGGTATCTGCTGCATGGGCTTTCGACACGCTCGTGTCCGGAGTGCGGGTGGTGCGAAGAGGTATCGGGTTCACGTTGGGCTTGAGTTGTTGAGGCGATTGATGGCTCGTTATTTTTGGCTGATGCCGGTGAGAGTTTGCGGGACGCTTAAGAGCGGTTCATGGGTCACGCCGCTGTTTCTTTGGCTGGTGATGGTTGAAGTGGTGGACCAGTTCCTCGCGGTCGATTCGATTCCGGCGATGTTCGACTCTCTGCCTGATTTGTTCCTCGTGATTGCTTCCAACAGCTTTGCGATCATGGACCTCTGGTCGTTGTACTTCTGCCCGGCGGTGATGATCGCGGAGGTCGGTTCCCTGAAACCTGCGTTCATCATTATTCTGGCGTTTGTGGGCATCAAACTGCCTTTGCTCTCGCTTCGGTCGAGTCTTGACAAGGCGGGTGGATGGTTCGGGATGAGGGTGGAAACGATGGCGGAGATCAGGATCGATGCCGCGCCTTCAGTGGGGCGTGTGCTTGCGAAGTTTGTGTCCGCTTGGTTGCGTGGGTCGTTCGACCGGCGAGCGACGCGGAAGCGAATAGACCGTCGGGTCGTGTGATCGACTACCATCGGCACTGTGAAACTTCGGATGCTGGACATGACCACCTTCGGCACGGGAAACTGACTCCATGATCTGGCTGTGGATCGGATTTATCGCGTTCATTCTCGTGATGCTCGCCCTCGACCTGGGCGTCTTCAACCGCAAAGCGCACGAGGTTTCGGCCAAGGAGGCGATGCGCTGGGTGGGTGTGTTTGTGACAATGGGGTTTCTGTTTTCGTTTGCGGTCTACTACATCTATGAGCACAACTGGATGGGGATCGGCGCGAACTTTGCGACCACGATGCCGCACGCGGCGGGCGCGGCGGAAGCACACCTGCCTATTCACACCCCGGGTGAAGTGGGCGCGGCGATTGAACGGACGGCTGATGGGCGGAGCATCGGCATGACGGCGGCGATGCAGTATCTCGCGGGGTGGCTGACGGAGTACGCGCTGAGCATCGACAACATCTTTGTAATTGCGATGATCTTCACATACTTCCGGGTGCCAGCGAAGCACCAGCACCGGGTGCTCTTCTGGGGAATTCTGGGCGCGCTGATCATGCGTGGGGTGATGATCGGGGTGGGGATCAAGCTGGTGCAGCACTTTGAGTGGGTGCTGTACATCTTCGGACTGATCCTGATCTACACCGCGATCAAGATGCTCAAGGGTGATCAGGACGACTTCAACCCGGAGAAGAGCAGGACGGTGCGGATTGTGCGGCGGTTTCTGCCTGTGTCAAACACGTTCGATGGGGCGAACTTTTTCACGCGGATACCCAGTGAAGGCGCGGCGGCGGATGCGAAGCCAGCTGCTGGGATCAATCCTCTTGGACGGCTTGCGATCACGCCGCTGTTTCTCGTGCTGCTGATTGTCGAGGTTACGGATGTTGTGTTCGCGGTGGATTCGATCCCTGCGATTATCGGGATCACGCGCGATCCGTTCCTGGTATTTACCTCGAACGTCTTTGCGATCATGGGGCTGCGGTCGCTGTACTTTGCGCTGGCGAGCCTGATGGATAAGTTTCATTATCTGAAGTACAGCCTCTCGGCGGTGCTGGCATTTGTCGGCATCAAGATGCTGATCGAGGGCTTTCACCATCTGACCAAACTCCAACGGTGGCTGCCGGACAATCTGGACGCGTTGGTCGCGTGGATTCCGGAGAAGCAGATCCACCTGCCGACGGCCGCGTCTTTGGGGTTTATTGTGGTTGCGCTGAGTGCGGGCGTGCTGGCCTCGCTAGGGCGGGCGAAGCGGAGTGAAGAGGTTGTATCGAAATCATTGGAAGTCGGAGTGGACCATCGGGCAAGTGGGCGAGCGGATGAACAGAAACCCATGCACTGACAAATGGTGGGGTCGAGAGTGGAAGATTTCAACCTTTGGTTGATCGCTTTCGTGGCTGCCTTGCGGGTGGCTTCGTTGTTGCTGCCGGCTTCGTGGCGGCCTTTTGCCTTCATCGAGTCATACCAGCGTTTCACGATTCAACATTTGCGTTTCTGATGATCTGCGATAGACTCGTGTGAGGTACGCCTCAGGCACCCCTCTCACGAGAACCCGACCATGCGGCGAATCCAAGATGTTGTGCGATTTTCTGCCGCGTTTACCGGGCTTTTACCAAAGACAGCACGGGGGTTTCGGTCCAGGATATCTTTGATTTCCTCACGGCGTATTTCGGTGGTGGGTGCTGACCGGTGCATATGCGGCAGGTGTTGGAATGCGAGGGTGAACACCGTCGGTTGACAGGCTGGATCGGTTTTAAGTACGATTTCGATGGGCGACTGTCCTGTTCGCCAGCTCGCTACCACTTCGCTGTGTGTTTGTGGCGATACATAAGCCCAACGAACTGAGACCCGAACGCGATCTTTACGTGAACGGCGACCGATTGCGCGATGGCTACGCTCTCCGCGTTGATGTCACGCAATCTTCGCGTCCGATTCCCGAAGGATCTCCTGTCCGATGACGATTCTGCTCTGGCTTATCTTTCTGGTGGTGATTGGTACGTTGATCGTGATTGATCTCGGGCTGGTGACGCGTCGCCCGCGAGTGGTCACACCCGTCGAGGCTCTGGCCTCGTTCAGCCTTTGGGTGCTCTCGGCGGTGGGGTTCAGTTTGCTGGTCTGGTACGTGTACGAGAAAAACTGGCTGAACCTTGAAGCGACGCTCGCCGAAGTTCTTGGCCCGGTGAAGAAAGACCTGGATGGCGAGGCGGCGTGGGTGCAGTGGATCACCTGCTACGTTGTCGAGATGGCGCTGAGTCTTGACAACATTGCGATCGCCGCACTTCTGCTGCGTTACTTCAAGATTCCGAGACCGCTCGTGAGCCGAACGCTCTTCTGGAGCACGCTGGTTTCGCTGATTGTCCGGCTTGTGCTGATCCTTGCAAGCGCGTGGCTGTTGAGAAGTTTCGAGTGGGTCAAGTGGGCGTTCTGTGCGGTGCTCATGCTGGCGATGCTGCGGACCCTGCTTGCGCCGGATGAGACGACGGAGTTTGACCGCAAGCTGGCGGTGCGGGCGATACGGCGGTTCATCCCCATCAGCCCCACGCACCATGGGCAACGATTGTTTGTGCGCGTGGAGGGTGATCTGGGCATCACACCGATCATGCTGGTGGTGCTGGTCTTATGCGTGGCGGACCTGACCTTTGCGCTCGACTCTGCACCCGCGCTCTTCTCAGTGACGCGTGATCCATTCCTTGCCTTTTCCGCGAGTGCGTTTGCGTTGCTCGCGCTGCGCTCGCTCTACTTTGCGCTGACCGGCGTGCTTGGTCGGTTTCGCTACCTGCGGGTCTCGCTGGTGTTCATTCTGCTCTGCGTCGCGTGCAAGATGTTCCTCGTCAGCCGACACGAGGCTTTTTTCGAGCTGCACGCAACGCTCATCACGCTTGCAATTGTTGCGGGCATCATGGCGATGGGTGTGGGTGCATCGGCCGTACGCTATCGGATGAAGGGTGGCGCGCCAGAGACCGCCGAGGCGGCACGCCCGAGCCCGCTCGAAGACCTCTCAGAGGCTGTCGAAGTTTCACGCCGGAACTTCCGAAAGGTTGTCATCCTGATCGTCGGCTCGGCGATCGTGCTGATCGCTGCCCCATTGGTGGGCCTTCTTCCGGGGCCGGGCGGCATCTTTGTGGCCGCGGCGGGTCTGGCGGTGCTTGCCACCGAGTTTGTGTGGGCCAAGCGGCTGCTCAACAAGGTGAAGGATCAGGGTCGCGCGATGGCTGAGCGTGCTGACAAGGTGGCCTCACGCACATCACCATGGCTTGTTGCGCCCGTGGTCATCGTGTTTGTTGGCGCGGTCTTTGCACTCGCACACTATGTCTTCACGCGACACACTTCGCTGGTCTACCTCGTCAGTATCGGACCGGCGATCGCGATCGGGTATTGGGCGTACAAGACCATTATCACCGCGCGGCAAAGTCGGAGTGAACACGTTGCCGCCGCGCAGATGACGCCAAGGAGCGTGGCCAATCAGGAAACCGAGCGACCACCTGCGGCCTGATCTTCTGCAAGGCCGACATCTGGCAACAACTCAGATGAGCGCGGAGCTTACTTCTTCAGCAGATCGCGTTCGGCATGGGCCCAGTCTTCTTCGGGCGTGCCGCGCGTGCCTTTGGCGTTTCGCTGGCAATAAAGCTCGTACGCGCGGCGGCGGATGTCGTCGGACGCGGGCTTGATTTCGCGGATGGAGGCGGCTGGAGGGACGACCGCACTGTTCTTGGCTGCGGTCGCGACGGGTGAGTTCTTGGCCATGGGAGGTTCTCACGGTCTGAATCGCGCACAAGCCCGGCGTGGGCGATGCGTCAGACAATCGATAGACTGTAGCGCGAGCAACTTACCATGCTCCACTGTCCGTATCGGGCAAACGTTGATTCTTCAAAATACTTCGTACCAGGAATACGCATGGCCGTTCCCAGCGCACAAGACTTTGAAAAGCTCGGCGTCTTCTACCTCGGGCGTGAGTATGAACTGGAAACGCAAAGGCGACAGGACGGTCTTGTGCTCTACGACTCACGCGACCTCGTGACGCACGCGGTCTGTGTGGGCATGACGGGGAGCGGGAAGACGGGTCTGTGCGTGGATCTGCTTGAAGAGGCGGCGATCGATGGCGTGCCCGCGATCGTGATCGATCCGAAAGGTGATCTCTCGAACCTTCTGCTGACCTTCCCTGAGTTGAAGCCATCGGACTTTCGGCCGTGGATCAACGAAGAGGATGCGCTGAAGAAGGGCGTATCACCTGATGAGTATGGTGCGCAGCAGGCCGCGATGTGGGCGAAGGGGCTGGCCGATTGGGGGCAGGATGGGGCGAGGATCAAACGCCTGCGCGACGCGGCGGTTTTCACGGTGTATACCCCGGGATCGAACGCCGGGTTGCCGGTCTCGGTTCTGAAGTCGTTTGATGCGCCGAGCGAGGCGTTGATTGAGGATACAGAGTTGTTCCGCGAGCGGGTGTCGGGAACCGTTTCGAGCCTTCTTGGGCTGGTGGGTGTTGAATCAGATGCCATGACGGGTCGCGAGCACATCCTGCTCTCATCAATCTTCAGCGAGGCGTGGGCGAAGGGGCGAAGCCTTGATCTTGCGGCACTGATCACGCAGGTGCAGTCGCCGCCGATGGCGCGAGTGGGCGTGATGGAACTCGAGTCGTTCTTTCCCTCGAAGGATCGCTTCGGACTGGCGATGGCGATCAACAACCTCGTGGCCTCACCCGGATTTTCGCGATGGACCGAGGGCGAATCGCTGGATATCGGGGCGATGCTGCGGGCCTCGTCGGGGAAGCCTCGCATCTCGATATTCTCGATTGCGCACCTGAATGATGCCGAGCGGATGTTCTTTGTCTCGCTGCTGCTCAACCAGATGCTGGGGTGGACGCGGTCGCAGTCGGGCAGTTCGAGCCTGCGTGCCCTGCTTTATATGGATGAAATCGCCGGGTACTTCCCCCCCACCGCCAACCCGCCGAGCAAGGGGCCGCTGCTGACGCTGATGAAGCAGGGGCGGGCGTTCGGTGTCGGCGTGGTGCTGGCGACGCAGAACCCGGTTGATCTGGACTACAAGGGCCTGTCGAACGCGGGCCTT
>Ga0163148_10007345_pt1 | contig 10381 bp, 16 predicted proteins | sample OliLakLV19MP7P2_FD_148606 | JGI IMG/M metagenome (GOLD analysis project Ga0163148, IMG submission 148606) | Freshwater microbial mat bacterial communities from Lake Vanda, McMurdo Dry Valleys, Antarctica- Oligotrophic Lake LV.19.MP7.P2 | ecosystem: Environmental > Aquatic > Freshwater > Lake >... | reverse complement strand
GTCACGTGACATCCTCACGCCCGCGTTCCTTGTCCGGCGCCGGCACGTCCGACGGAATGCCGCGGCGCTCGGTATCGACCAGGCCTCGTTCGACATCGAACTGCGCCTGCCGGATCCGCGGGCGCACGGTGCCCGGTATTTCCCGCGAGAGCGCAGCACTTTCGTCACGCTCGTGGGGCAGCGGCAGGGCCTTGGCGTCGTCCGCCTCGCGTTTACGCTTAACCGCAAGGCTCACGCTGCGGCCGCCGCGCGAGGTGGGGTGGGAGACCCTCATCGGGACTTCCTGGCCCGCACCGCGGTTCGCGATGCGGTCTTGACCGCGCGCTTCTTGCCGGCGGCCGCGGGGGTGCGCAGGGAGGCCGTCGTCGCGCGTTTGGCTACGGCGCGCGCGGTTTTCTTCGGCGGGGATTTGCGCGCGGCCTTGCGTTTAGGCGCGGCCACGGCGGGCACCATACCGGCGACGGGAATCACCCCCATGTCGTCCGGTGCGGCCGGGTAAGTGCCTACGGCTTCGACGACCTTATCAAGCGATTCCTTGACCTTGTCCTTGAGGTGTTCCCAGTTGCTTTCGATGCGCTGCTGCAAGGGCTGTCCCATCGCATTCTCCCTGACGGTGATGGATTGGTTGATAGCTGACGCCAGCGGGTCTACCGCGCGTCTGTGGAGGTAATGTAAGCACCGCGCCCTGCGGGCACTGTGCGTGCTGGCCGATATTCCTGTCGGCGCAATCTGACACGCCTCAGGCGCCGGACGCGGGAGCCGACAACGGCAAGGAACCGTCCGGTACAGGCACGGAGCGATTCCCCCGAAATCCTCGCCGGAAATGGAAGACACGCACCACACGGCCCGACGGCGCAGGGCCAACCGGAGACTGCGCCCCGCCCGCGGTACCGGTCGTGTCCTCCCCCAAGCTTTTCATGGCTGAGCTGTGGTGCGGCTGCCCATGACCCAAGCGTGGGCGTTGCGAGCGCGCGACGAAACGTCAGCGCACTCCCACAGCACGTTCAGCGATTGACTCACCGCCGCACTGCCGCCGTGCTTTTACGCTGCGGCCTTCAACGTGGAAATAAATCCGCAATGAAAAAAGGCAGCGCCACCCCCCGTCTGGCCACCGCAGCCCCGCTAGCGCACTCGTCACGGCTGTGGCGGCATGACCGGACAAGAAACCAGCAGGAACCAGTAAAGCGGCACCCGTATTTCACCAAGCGCAGTTCTTCAATCCGCAGTTTCTTCAACACCATCTAGGAGTCACTCATCATGTCAACGACCACTTATCCGTCCACCACCGGCACCGCCACCGTCTCCCCCTCCATGGGCGGGGACGCCATGAAGGATTTCGCTTCCAGCAGCACCCCGCAGCCTGCGGCCGAGCGCCTCAGCGCCGTCGCCGGGAAGGCCGCGCAGTCGGTGCGTGAAATCGTCGGTGAAGGCAAGGCCGTTGCGGCCGAGCAACTGGATGCCACCACCCGCTGGGTCGGTACTGTCACCCGCGACAATCCCCTGCGCACGCTCGGCGTGATCGCCGCGGTGGGTGTCGTGATCGGTCTGCTGGTCGGCCGGCGTTAAGCGGGTGTCGGCATGAAGGAAACCGGGATGAAGGAACCCAAAGAGCATCTGCGGCAGAACCAACCCCGGGAGTTGCCCTCTCAAAAGCAGGAGCAGGAAAAGGAATTCGGCGAGGGCAACTACAAGGCCGCGCGCGAGTATGACAGCGCGGCGGAGAAGTTCGCCCGGTCCGGCAAGGTTGACGCCGCGGCCAAAGCGGCCGCCCCCGGCAGCGATGCCGAGGCTGCTGCCATGAAGCGCGCGGAAGCCACGGGACGCAGCAAATCAAAAGGCGGGGATCCCGTGCCTGGTCGGACGGGCAAACCTTCTCCAGACGCCTGAACTCTGCAGGGATAGCCCAGCACGGCCGGTCTTCCGGCCGTGCTGTTGTTACGTACGGCGGCACGCGCTTTCAGCGCCGTGCTGCCTGTAAGCGCCAGCCTACAGGCAAAAGGGCATTGTCCCGACGGCGCGCCGCTCCGCCGATCTTTATTCTTCAACACTCCGATGCGGCCACTGGGGGCGCGGCACGGTATCAGATCGCACCACACTCAAGGAGATCGACATGAAAAAGCTTGCGGCGATAGTCGCATTGATGGCGTTGGCCGTTCTAACCGGTTGCAACACCGTGAAGGGTGCCGGCAAGGACATCGAGCGCGGAGGCGAGAAGATTCAGGACGGCGCCGACAACGTCAAGAACAAGATGTAAGTGCAAGTCACACCACCTCTTCAACACAAGGAGCAGCACATGAACTGGGACACCATCGAGGGTAACTGGAAACAGGCCAAGGGCAAGGTCAAGGAACAATGGGGCAAGCTCACAGACGACGACCTCGACGTCATGGCGGGCAAGCGCGACCAGCTCGTGGGCAAAATCCAGGAAAGCTACGGCGTGGCGAAGGACGACGCTGAACGTCAGGTGTCGGACTGGGAAACCCGCAACGAAAAGCATTTCGACAGCTGGACCAAGCGCTAAGTCAGGCACCCAACAGGAGAGAAGCATGATGACATTCAAACAGCGCTTCATCGTGACGGCCGTTGCCGGCGCGATGGGCTTCGCCGGCACCGCCTTCGCGTTCGCCATGACCAAGGCGGAAATCAAGACAGGCGAGGACCGCATCGCGGCCGATTTCAAATCCGCCAAGAACGCGTGCGACAGCCTCAAAGCCAACGCCAAGGACATCTGCATGGCCGAGGCCAAAGGCAATGAGAAAGTCGCCAAGGCTGAAATGAACGCACGGAAGAACGACACGGCGAAAAACCGTACCGACGTGCGCATGGCCAAGGCCGACGCAGACTACGGCGTCGCCAAGGAAAAATGTGACGACCAGGCCGGCAATGCGAAAGATGTGTGCGTCAAGGACGCCAAGGCCGCGAAGACCAAAGCCAAGGCGGACGCCAAGGCCGATCTTACGTCGAACAAAGCGCAGGGCAACGCGAACGAAAAAGCCGCGGAGGCGCGCAAAGACGCCGCCGAAGACAAGCGTGACGCAAACTACGCCGCCGCCAAGGAACGCTGCGATAAATTCTCCGGCGATGCCAAAGACCGCTGCGTCTCGGAAGCCAAAACGCGCCACGGCGTCAAATAGTCCTGTCCACTCCTACCCTCCTCCCAGGAGTGCTTAAACGGGCCGCTAGGCCCGTTTTTTTTGATTGAGGCGGGCTACCTGCCACGCTTACGTCACCGTCAGCGCCAGCCGACGGCATTTTCAGCCGACGCCGACGGAGCGGCGGCCCGCACAACCCCAAGATGCGTGCATGGCTATTTTCAAGGCTCGGCTCGTCGCCGGCCACCGTCAAACGGAGATTTCACGATGATCACTGGATGGACCCTGACTTTCATCTCCGCCGTGCTGGCCGCCATGGCCTGGGCGCTCGGCCTCATGGGAGAGGCGGGCCTGGCGCTGATCGGCCAAACCGCTTTTGTCATACTCAGCATTACGACGGGCGTGTGCCTGCTGCGTGCGTTAGCCTCTGAGGAATTCCCAGGCGATCGGCGATCCGGGTGAACGTCAGCCTGCGGAACGCTGCTTTCAGCGCGATGGCAGCCGCACTGGCCGTTTGGATCGCACTCATGACGAACGATCCAATGGCTGCGCTGATCATGGAGGCTTACAGCCTCGCAGCGATCATCCTCGCTGTGGCTTTTCTGCTCGTCAGTCTGGTCGATGAAGGGCACGGAACCGACTTTTATCCCCGCCCCCCCGGCCAACGCCAGTCCGGACGGCGCACCGCTGGCGCAAAACGCTGGCCGCACGCGCTGAAACGCCGCGAATCCGACGCGGGCCGCGAAACTTAGCGAGCGCCGCTGGGAACTGCAGGATCCTCGACTGGAGCGGCCACGGTCGCGCCGCGCGGTGTGGAAAAAGGGTCCGCAGGCAAATCGGCCACAGAACTGACGTAAGCGCGAACCAGCGTCCCCCGCCCCGGCGCGCTCTCGATATCGAGGCGGCCTCCCCGGGCGTGCAACCGCTGCTGCATGCCGAGCAGCCCGTGGGATTTAGGCCGCACGTCCGCGCGCCGGAAACCGATGCCGTTGTCCTGGATCTCGAGCTGGCAGTCGTTTTTTTCGCAGCGTAATGCGACCCGCATCCGCGTCGCCTGGGCATACTTGGCAGCGTTGTTCACGGATTCTTGCAGGATACGGAACAGGGCGATTTCCACGTCCTCCGGCAGTTCCGGGTCGTGATCGGGGAGATCGAGCTCGAGATGCCACTCCGCCTGCTCGGCAGCCTGCTGCGCGAGTTCCCGCGCCGCCGTCGTCAGCCCGAAGGAGGCCAGCGTGGTCGGCCGCAGATCCTCGATGATCCGGCGCCCGATCTGAATTCCTGCATCCAGGTTTTTCATCGCCCGCTCCAGCTTTTCCCGGGGGGCCGTCAACTCCGCCGGCAGTTTGCCGCGGGCCCAGGCCACGTCCATCTTGCTCGCGGTCAGGATGGAGCCGAGTTCGTCGTGCAGCTCGCGGGCGAGGCGGGACTTCTCCGATTCGCCCGCCACCTGCAGATGGGCGGACAAGGTGGCGAGCTCGGCCGTCCGCTGCCGGACCATGCCGTCCAACAATTCGGCGTGCTGGCGGGACCGCAGCCAGTCCCGCTTGAGCCACCGCATGATGAGGACCAGCAATACGATACTGAGCGTGGTGGTCCCCGCGATCGCGAGACGCGACAACTGCAGGCTGCCCCGCCAGTCATTGACCAGCATCGCGGTGCGGTCCCGTTCGTAGGTCTGCAGGCGTTCTACGGCAGCCCGGATCTCGTCCATTTTCCGCTCGCCCAGATCGCTCGCCACCAGTTCCAGCGCGGCGCTGGTCTTGCCGGCCCGCGACAGTTCCACCGTTTGCTCTATCTCTGTCAACTTGCCGCCGATGAGGCCGATGAGCGCGCCGTACTCGTTGATCATCGCTGGTTCGCGCAGCACGTAGATGGCCCGCAATTCGTCCTGCACTGCCCTGAGTTTGGGCAAGCTCGCATCCAAAGGCGTCAGGTAGCCCTCGCGTCGCGTCAGCAGGTAGCCGCGCTGCCCGGTTTCCGCATCGACCAGTAATACCATCATTTCGCTCAGCCGCGACGTAACCAGCATGGACTCGAGCGCGTCGTTGTAGCCGTTCGCCAGGCGGTTGTTCCCCGTCTCGGACATGGTCAGAATGCCGAGGGCCACGGCGATGCAGGCCGTGAGAGCGGCCTCCCAGCGCCAGCGCAGCAGAAAATCCCATTTCACGGTTCGACGACTCCGGCGACTGAGCTTGACTAGCGGTTAAGGGGGATGGGGGATAGGGGATGGCGAATCAGGCTTGCAATGTCGATTGTAGTCAAAGACCCACCGCACAGGCCCGTAGGAAGCCGGTTTTCCGTGTCGGCGCATTCTGACAGCGAAACCGGCATGGCCTGACTCCGCACCCAGGGCCGCTCACGCGAACATGAACTATCAATGACGTTGATCCCCGAAACGACGTAGGGGTTCATCGCCGCCCCATCATCGACCACCGATTGCAAGGAGATTCGTCATGCTGAAATGGGCTCTGATCTTTGCCGTAGTTTCGCTCGTCGCCGGGGTGCTTGGCTTTACTGGCCTCGCCGCTGGCGCTGCCTCCATCGCGAAAATCCTGTTCTTCGTGTTTCTGGCGCTATGCGCGATCTTTCTCGTTCTCGGCCTCTTCGTCTACAACAAGGTTGTGGACTGAAGGGCAGGGACGGCTCCCATGCTGACTAACGACGAGGGCATGCACCGCCTGATGGCGCAACTGCGCGAGTCACTGGCGGCGCGTGATGAAGCCGCGCGCCGGCCTTGGCGTCGGCGGCGACTCGCGGCCGGTGCGGCGATCTCGCTCATGGCGCTGTTCGGCGTGCTCGCCGGCATTTTCAGTCCGCTGTAACCGCGTTTAAACCCCGTTCGCAAACCTGAAGGATGACGCCTTGAAACCACAAAAAACCGGGAAATCAGACAAGGCGCAAAGCAACGACTTCATTTCCGACGTCGAAACCTTGCGCTCGCGTGCGCGCAAGCATATCGAGGACGGCGCCGTCACCAGCGCCTACGGCGCCGACCGCGAGACGGTCATCAAGCTGCTGAACGAAGCACTGGCGACCGAGTTGGTCTGCGTGCTGCGCTACAAGCGTCATTACTACACGGCCGAGGGCATCCACGCGGAGTCGGTCAAGGCCGAGTTCCTGGAACACGCGACCGAGGAACAGGGCCACGCCGACAGTATCGCGGAGCGCATCGTGCAACTGAACGGCGAGCCCGATTTCAACCCGGCGGTGCTGGCGGGCCGCAGCCACGCCGAATACAAGGAAGGCAAGGACCTGCGCGACATGATCACGGAAGATCTCATCGCCGAGCGCATCGCCATCGAGAGCTACGGGGAAATCATCGCTTACCTCAAGACTGACGACCCGACCACGCGCAAGCTGATGGAAGACATCCTCGCCAAGGAAGAGGAACACGCCGAGGACATGGCGTCGCTGTTGAAGAACGTCTAAGGAAGCTCCGAAAACGCTACTTCCGTCATTCCGGCGAAAGCTGGAATCCAGTGAAATCAATGAAATGGCACCAGCTGTAGGGGAATGGGCCCCTCCCCCTTCCAGGCTGGTGTGGCGGGGTTGTTCAGAGGTTCCCTAAAGCCGCATGGCGGGCACGGCGAACGCACTACTCGGGCTGGATGCCGGCATCCAGGATCAATTTGGTCCGCGTCACCAGTTCCTGGCGCAGCAGAAGTTCGAAGTCGGCCGTGGAACCGGTCGCTGGTTCTATCCCGTGCTCAGCCAGCTGTTTGGCCGCGGCGGGTGCTACCAACGCGGCCCGGGCACTCCGGTGCAGACGCTGCACGATTTCCCTGTGGGTGCCTTTGGGCGCGAATAATCCGAAGGCGCCGATCAGCGAGAAATCCGCGATCGTGTCGGTGACGAGGGGCACATCCGGGAGCAATTTGCTGCGTTCCCTGGCGGCGACGCCGATGATCCTGACGCGCTCGGTGCGCACGTAAGAATCGAGCGCCCTCGTGCCATTGATCAGCGTGACATCGACCGCGCCGGACGCGAGCGCGTAGGCGGCGGCCACCGAGCCCGGATACGGCACGTTCAAAAAATCCACCCCAGCCCCGCGGGAAAACAGCGCCCGCCCGATCGCGCCGATGGCGCCGCCTGCCGGGCTGGCGAACTTGAGCGGCTGCGGGCCCTCTTTGGCCAGCGCGATCAACTCTTTGACGGATTGCACGGGCAGAGACGTGCGCACGGCCAGCACGACCGGCACTTGTGCCAGCAGTGCGATCGGCGCGAAGTCGTCCACGCCCTGAAACGGCATGCGATCACCGTATAACGCGGGGTTTTCCACATGCGTGGCGACCGCGCCGACCAGCAGGGTGTAACCGTCGGGCGCAGCACGGGCAACCACCGCGGCGCCCACGTTGCCACCCTGGCCCGGACGGTTTTCGATAAACACCCGGATGTTGAAGGCCATCTCGAAGTGACGCGCCAGCAGGGTTCCCAGCGTGTCGGCGACGCCCTCGGACGGGTACGGAACGACCAGCCGAATGGGGCGATCCGGATAGGCGATCGTCTGCAGGGGATCGGCGGCCGGCGCCGGGCCGGCCAGAACAGCAAGGAGGAACGAGCTAGGCACGTAGCGCACCGCGCTCACCAGACTGCGAATGTGGGCTTGGGTCAAGGCCGAAAGCATTACACCGCCGCTGCGCGAGGGGTGGGTGACTGAACGGGACGCAAGGCGTTCCCTAACGCAACTCAAGCACCCCATCAAGTTTGGGTGCATAAACGCTTTCCCTGAAATTAGACAGCGCCACGGATTATGCTTGTTGTCCTGCCAACAGGGAAGCAACTGCAACCGGCATGCTGGGTAGGCTGAAGCGCCCTACCATTACGCCAGGTTCGGCGTGGCCTTCCGACTCTGAGCGGAATGGTGAAAGCGCTGGTGGCGGGGCCGTCAGAGATCGCCCGGATTCAGCCGCCACATGGCCCCGCTCAACACCGCGGCGAACGTCGTCCACGCCAGCAACGGCAGCAGGAGCGCCCCGGCCAGCGGGCGCAGCCGCCAGAACAGGATCGTGGTGACGCCCACCAGCACCGCCAGCACCACCGCCTCCCCGAATGCGGCGGGGCCCAGTTCCCAGCGGAAGAAAAACCATGACCAGGCCGCATTCGCAACGAGCTGGAGCCCATAAACCATGAGTGCCCAGCGGGCACGCATCCAGCCCGCCGCGCGCACGACCAGCCAGGCCGCGATCGCCATCAAGGCGTAAAGCAAGGTCCACGCGGGACCGAACAGCCAGGCGGGTGGCGCCCAGGCCGGCTGCCTGAGCGATGCGTAGACCGCCGGCGCGTCCGCGGAACCCCAGGCTCCAATGAAGGCGGTCACCAGGACCGCCGAGCACGATAAGGCCAGAACGCCCAGCCGCAGGCTACCCGAGCCGGAACGGGAGAGCGCGGCGGCTGCGGCAGAAGTATTCATGAGGGCCTTTTCAGCAGTAGCGGGATGGTCCTTTGCACGACTCTCACCTCTCTCCCCCTTGCCCCCTCTCCAGCCCTCCCCCGCGCGGTGCGCAAGGGAGGGAGAGAACGGATTTCATGGGCTACGAGCAAGGGACGATCCTTCTGCACGCAGTCATCTTTCTCCTTCCCCCGCCTGCGGGGGAAGGCCGGGATGGGGGCGAAGGGCCCTCACCAAACGCAAGCGCATTCTCAATCACTCAAGCAGCGCGGGACAGCCGTCCCTGAGGCTCGGCAAGTTCTGCCTTGCGCGCCTGCATCTCCGCGCCGAGCGCTTTCAGATCGAGGTCGGCCTTGCGCGCCTGCTTGAACATGTTGCCTTCCTCTTCCTCGACGTGGTGATTGATCTGCTCGCCTAACACCGTTACCCGCGCGTCGTAATGGTCGTCGCCGGGTTCAAGGTCGCGCAATTGCGCGATCAGGTCCTTGGCGCAGGCGTGCTCGATGTCGGCTTCGTCCATCAGATCGTCGTCCTCGATCGCCTCGCGGACGGCCGGGTAGAAAATTTCTTCCTCCAGTTGCGCATGCACGGACAACTCGTCGCAGATCGTGTTGACGATGGCGGCTTTTTCCTTGCCGTCGTCCATGCCCTCGAATTTCTTGAACAGGCTCTTGACCAGCTTATGGTCCGCCATCAGCAGGGCGATGGCATCCGGTGCGGCGGGGGACTTTTTGGCGGAGGAAGCGGACGTCGATTTCGCGGCCATGGTGGAGTTCCTTACAGAGGTTGTGGGAAGGTGAAAATAGCGTCCGACCGGCCCTGCCTCCATGCCGGAAACGCCGATCTTGCGGTAGGCGACGGCTGACACGTGCACTTGCGCGCCCCTCCGGCCCTACCAGTAGTAACGCGGCGCCGCCCACAGCAAAAGTCCAATCCCTGCTTGCACTTGACCGGCATTTCTTCAGCGTTGGCGATGAACGCGCTTCGCGCCGCTGCGCATCCGCCAGCGGTCAGGCCGCGCCGGCGATGCGCGCATCACCGAGCGACCGCGCCTTGCCGGCCCAGCCGGCCCCCGCGGTCAGCAGCGACGGCGCACGTTCGAGCAGCGCCACGGCAAGCCCGGTGGCCAGCGGCCGCATTGCCAACTGCGCGAACACCGCCGCCGCGTACACCCGGTGAGCGAAATGACGGCGCCAGGCGGTGGCGTAAGCGCGGCCGACCGCCGCGCGGCCGGGGCCCGCGAAAACCGCATCGCGTTGCGCGATCAGACGCTCGCACAACAGCACCGCCGACTGGATCGCCATGCTGATGCCTTCCGCCACGATCGGATGCGCCTCGCCCGCCGCGTTGCCGATGGCGAAGAGACCCTCCTGGTGAAACATGCGGAGGCCCGGGCGGATCGGCCCCGCGGACAACCACGCGCCCTCCAGCGTCGCGGACGCCAGCACCAGATCGACGCCGCGGCAGGCGCCGCGGAGGTGCATGAACACGGCTTCAGCCGCCCTCAAGCGCGGCCATCGCGCGCGGCACCCTGCGAGCGTGTCGCGGCGGATGCAACAGGACAAACTGGTGCGGCCGCGATCGGTGTTCACCAGCCCACCGTAGCCGCCGGGAAAGGCCAGCAGGGGCATCAAGGCCTGCGGCACATCGCCGTGGCGGAAATGTGCCTTGAACGCGAACAGATCGGACGCGCGCGCGGGCGGCGGAGGCGCTTGCGTGGGCAGGCTACCGCGCTCCCACGAGCCGTGCGCGGCGATGACGATGCGCGCGGACAGCCGCGCGGTTTCCCGCGTGCCCGAAGCGACGGCGGTGCACTCGAAATCGTGGTTCCTGCGCTCGATACCGGTCATGGCCCACGGCTGCCACAGTTCGGCCCCGGCGCGCGCCGCGGCCGAAC
>Ga0163148_10007340_pt1 | contig 10389 bp, 6 predicted proteins | sample OliLakLV19MP7P2_FD_148606 | JGI IMG/M metagenome (GOLD analysis project Ga0163148, IMG submission 148606) | Freshwater microbial mat bacterial communities from Lake Vanda, McMurdo Dry Valleys, Antarctica- Oligotrophic Lake LV.19.MP7.P2 | ecosystem: Environmental > Aquatic > Freshwater > Lake >... | reverse complement strand
TTTGAATGCCGAACTGAGTGATACAAAGTGGCTTGCCCTTAGGAACAATGCCGGTTTCCGCTTAAAAAATGTTGATCTCCAAAATAAAAATCAACTTATTTACCGCTACCAGTCAACCATTGCTGACGGTACGTGGAAGATACATCTTGATAACCCCATGGGAAAAGTTATTGCAACCATTCCCATAAAGCCATCAAAAAATGGTTGGACGATAGCATCGGCAAATTTATTGGTTACGGCGGGGCAGCAAAATTTGTACTGTACGTACAGTAATCCAAAGCTGCCGTCACCCGAAGCAAACGGCGTAACATTTGATTGGTTTTATTTTACTGAAAAACTTTCCGGAGAAGATAAAAAAGGATTTGCTGCTACCAAGGAGGCATACTGGAAGCTGCTTACAGCAACCGTACCCACCACACCCATCATGATGGAAAATCCTGCAGACCTGCATCGCAGCTCCTATGTTTTTGAGCGGGGCAACTGGCTGGAAAAGGGTAAAAAAGTAAGTCCGGATGTACCCCATTCTTTAAATCCATTGCCTGCCAATGCGCCCAAAAACAGGCTCGGTTTAGCCAGGTGGCTAACCTCCGATCAAAATCCATTAACAGCCCGAACGCTGGTGAATCAAATCTGGAATCAACTATTTGGAACCGGTCTGGCAGAAACACTGGAAGATATGGGATCGCAAGGTGTTGTACCTACCCATCCCGAACTGCTGGATTGGTTAAGCTATCGCCTGATGCATGCTGATAACTGGAGTATAAAAAAATTGATCAAAACCATCGTGCTAAGTTCAACCTACCAGCAGGATGCTGCGATAACGCCCGCTGCATTACAAAAGGATCCTTACAATAAATTCTACAGCCGCTCATCACGGGTTCGCTTAACTGCAGAGCAGGTAAGAGATCAGGCATTGTGTATTAGTGGTTTGATGAGCAGCAAAATGTATGGTCCGCCTGTTTATCCCTATCAGCCCAATGGCATCTGGTTGTCGCCATGGAGTGGTGAAACATGGGTACAGAGTAAGGGCGAAGATCAGTACCGGCGGGCTTTGTACACATATTGGAAACGATCTGCAGCTTATCCTTCTATGATGGCGTTTGATGCTGTATCAAGAGAAGTATGTACGGTAAGACGAATCAGTACCAATACACCTTTGCAGGCGCTCACCACATTAAATGATTCTGCCTACCTTGATATAGCGAGGCATTTTGCAGACAGAATGAAATACCAGGGAGGAGCAAATACCAGGAATCAAATTGCAGCGGGCTTCAGGCTGGCAACCAATCATGCTATAGATGAAAAAAGTTTGCAGGCATTGATCAATTTATACAACACGGCTTTTAAAAGTTTTAAAAGCGACAGCAATAAAACCAGTAAAGTGATTGGCAAAACAACAGCTGCTGCCGGAGCGGCAACAGCAGCGTTAACGGTGGTGGCAAATGCTATTTTAAATTTGGATGAAGTGGTTACTAAAAATTAATTAAACAAGCGCTACAGTCCGATTAAAATTCTACCATTGCGCTAAAAAGCACACGGGTTAAGGGTTATAGCCCCTCTCTCTTTGGAGAGGGGTTGGGGTGAGGTCACACAGGTGCAGCCACGGGTTTACACCATTAAACGAAAAACAATGTTAATAATTATGGAATGCTATAAAAAACAGGTTATTTTTTTGTGCATCTTTAATCAATACAAAGCATGACCCAAAAAGAATTAAATACCCAACGATTGGTGCAGGAAGCCATTCAGCACCATGCCCGTTTTAACTCACGGCGTCACTTTATAAAGGAAAGTGCTATGGGCCTTGGGTCGTTGGCATTGGGTGCATTGTTGGGAAGTTGCAATAGTACCGCCGTAAATAATCCAGTTGTATTTGATCCGGCGCATCCCTTATTACCCAAGGCACCGCCTTTTTTGGGCAAAGCCAAAAGTGTAATATACCTACACATGGCAGGTGCGCCCTCACAACTTGAATTATTTGATTACAAAGAAGAACTGATGAAAATGGATGGGCAGGATTGTCCGCCTTCTTTGCTGGAAGGAAAGCGGTTTGCATTTATAAGGGGTGTACCCAAAATGCTTGGTCCGCAGGCAAAGTTTGCAAGGCATGGAAGCAGTGGTATCTGGATGAGCGATAACCTTCCGCACCTGTCATCGGTGGTGGATGAAATATGTTTGTTGAAAGCAGTAAGTACAGATCAGTTTAATCATGCACCTGCACAACTGATGATGCAGACAGGATCTGCAAGATTAGGGCGCCCAAGTATTGGCTCCTGGGTTACTTATGGCCTTGGTTCAGAAAATCAAAACCTGCCTGGATTTGTAGTGCTTACCAGCGGCGGCCAAAATCCTGATGCCGGTAAAAGCGTTTGGGGCAGCGGTTTTTTGCCCAGTGTTTATCAGGGTGTTCAATGCAGAAGCGAAGGTGATCCGGTATTGTATATAACCGATCCGGATGGTATTGAAAGAGATGTAAGAAAGGCATCAATTGAAGCAATCAACCAGGTAAATGAAGTAGAATATCAGCACTATAAAGACCCGGAAATTCTTTCCCGTATTGCCCAATATGAGATGGCGTATAAAATGCAAATAGCTGCGCCCGAAGTGATGAATATTAACAATGAGCCTGCATATATCCATGAAATGTACGGCACGCACCCTGGCAAAGCATGCTTTGCAAACAACGCTTTGCTGGCTAGAAAATTAGTAGAAAAAGGCGTACGGTTTGTTCAGCTTTTTGATTGGGGTTGGGATAGCCATGGTACCAATGCAGAAATGGCCATTGACCTTGGCCTTGTAAATAAATGCAAACAGACGGATAAGGCTATAACCGCATTGATACTGGATTTAAAGCAACGGGGCCTGTTGGATGAAACACTGATAGTTTGGGGTGGAGAGTTTGGCAGAACACCCATGCAGGAAAACAGGGAAGGAAAAAAAATGCTTTATAAAGGAAGAGATCATCATACAGAAGCATTTACTATGTGGATGGCCGGTGGTGGAATTAAAAAGGGTTTTAGTTATGGTGAAACGGATGAGATTGGATACAGTGCTATTAGTGGCAAGGTAGAGCCGTTTGATATACAGGCTACCATCCTCAACCAGCTTGGATTTGATCATGAGCGTTTTACCTTTAATTTTCAGGGAAGGCCTTTCAGGCTAACCGATACAAGGGGAAAGGTGATTACGGAGATTGTTTCTTAGGGTGAATGGGGTCAATGGTGAATGGTGAATGGTGAATGGTGAATCAATGTCGTTGACTTAAGGACAACCGCCGTCAGGGTTTGCAACCGCTGACGGGGTTGGGCTAACCCCGACGGCGGCTATCAGCCCCGTCGGCGGTTGATCAGGGACTTGCCAAAGCTTAAGTCGACGACATTTAATGGTGAATGGACAATGGTGAATGCAGATGCCAATATATTTTACAATTTAAATTCTTTAAAACAATAATCATTTGGAACGCAGAGACTTTATCAAATCATCTACTTCAGCAACATCAGCCATGCTGCTTTCGCCCATGGAAATGCTGGCAGCAGCACCTTTAAATACTTCCGATACACAATCCGGCTTTAAGCTGAAAATATTTGCAACCAACTGGGGCTATACCGGCACTGTAGCAAGTTTTTGTGCCAAAGTGAAAGCAGCAGGTTATGATGGTATAGAAATGTGGTGGCCCACTTCACCGGCAGAGCAGGATGAATTGTTTACAGCGTTAAAAACCAATCAGCTTGATATTGGGTTTCTGGTGGCAGGCCACGAAAGTAATTATGATCTACACCTGCAAACATTTAAAAATATGCTTTCTGCGGCTGCCAATAACAACATTCAAAAGCCGCTTTATATCAACTGTCATTCGGGCCGTGATTATTTTTCCTTCGAAGAAAATACGGCACTTGTTGAATACGGCATATCCATTGCCGGGCAAACAGGCATTAAAATATGTCATGAAACTCATCGTTCCAGGATGTTGTTTGCATCGTCGGTTGCAAAAAAATATTTGCAGCAGATAAAAGGTTTGCGCCTCACATTTGATGTGTCTCACTGGTGCAACGTAAGCGAAAGTTTGCTTCAAGATCAACCGGAAACCCTTGCTTTAACTTTGCCACGGGTAGATCATATACACGCCAGGATTGGCCACCCGCAAGGGCCTCAGGTAAACGACCCAAGAGCTCCAGAATGGGAACATGCTGTAAAAGCACACTTTGAATGGTGGGATGCTATTGTTGCTTTAAAGAAACAGCAGGGCCAATTGCTTACCGTTTTAACGGAGTTTGGTCCACCAGATTATATGCCGGTATTACCTTATACAAAACAGCCCGTTGCCCATCAATGGGAAATAAATTTGTACATGATGCATCTCCTACGTAAGCGTTATCAATTATAAACTGTGATATTAACAATCAGCGAATTCATTGGTCGGTTTCATCCGTTGCTGGTGCATTTACCAATCGGTATTTTATTGGTGGCATTACTTTTTGTGGCATTGATCCAAAAGGAAAAATACAAGGCACTGCAACATGCTTTGCCTGTAGTGCTTTTAGCGGGCAGTTTATCTGCAGTTGTTTCCTGCGTTACTGGTTACCTGTTATCCGTTACAGATGATTATGATACGAGCCTGGTAAATTTTCATATGTGGATGGGGATAGCTGTTGCAATTATTTCCTTGTTTTTATGGCTACAACAAAAATATGGCTGGTTGGTTAACAGTAGTAAAATTATTGCCCTTTCATTATTTGTCTGCCTTTTAATAACAGGTCATTTGGGTGGCTCATTAACCCATGGCTCCGATTATCTTACAAAGCCATTCAAAAATATTTTTTCTAAAGATTCTGTAGCTCACACTACCATTCAGTCCATAAAAAATATTGAAGAAGCCATTGTATATAAGGATGTGGTACAACCCATTCTTGAAACAAAATGTTATGCCTGCCATAATTCCAATAAGCAAAAGGGATCGTTGCGTATGGATGAAATTGCATTGCTGATGAAGGGTGGAAAACATGGGGCGGTAATTAAAATAAATGATCCGGATGCCAGTGAAATGATTAAACGGTTGCACTTGCCGGTTGACAATGAACACCACATGCCACCCAAAGAAAAATCACAATTAAAAGAAAGCCAGCTTGCGTTACTATATTGGTGGATAAGCAATGGCGCCGATGTGTCAAAAAAAGTGAAAGACCTGCCACAGCCGGATAAAATAAAGCCGATCCTGCTTGCTTTGCAACAAACAAATGCAGCAATGCCAACACCTGTTGCTGAGTTAAAACCTGTAAAAAAAGCGGATGAAAAAATTATCAATCAGTTAAAAAGTAAGGGAATTATTGTGGTGCCTGTAGCTCAAAACAGCAATTTTTTATCAGTAAATTTTGTAACGAGTCCCATAGTTTTAGCCGGTGACCTGGCATTGCTGGTACAATTAAAAGATCAATTACTTTGGCTGAAGTTAAATGGCACCAATATTGACGACAAAGCCTTGCATTCTGTTGCCCGGCTTACCAGCCTAGCAAGGCTGGATCTTTCTTACACAAGGATTTCTGACGATGGGTTATCCGGGCTAAAAAACCTCATTGCATTGCAACAACTTAAACTGGTGGGTACACCTGTTTCTGCACAGGCAATATTGAGCCTGAAGGATATTAAAACCCTTACCAGCATTTATTTATATAAAACGGGTATTACAGCCAATGATTTTGCCAAATTAAAAAGCAGTTTTCCAAAAACGGTCCTCGATACAGGTGGATACATCGTACCAACATTTACAAGAGATACGGCTATGTTGAAATACAATTATACAGGTAAATAAACTATCAAATACTATTCACATTATTTCCCCAGTGCTTTCTTAAAAAGATAATTATAGGTTTCCACCTGCGAGCGAATTTTTTTGGTATTACGGGGGTTTACATATTGGTTGCTGAGTTCATTGTCCAGTTTTCTTGCTTTGATATTGTCTGATAATTGTATCTGTAGTATATCTTTTAATTCCTGCTGAATGTTTTTTTCAAAGATGGGACAGGCGGCTTCTACCCTATGATCAATGTTCCGCACCATCCAGTCGGCCGAGGAAATAAATGTTTTTTCAAAACCTCCATGATGGAAAATCATTATCCTTGCATGCTCCAGGTATTCATCCACAATACTAATGGCTTGTACCGGTATTTTAAACTTGTTGTTTTCGGTGAGCATGCAAAAAATACCACGGATTACCATTTTAATTTCCACGCCCGCTTTTGCTGCTTCGTACAATTGGTTAATCAGAATTTCATCACTCAGCGAATTCATTTTTAAAGTTATAGCTGCTGGTCTGCCTGCTTTGGCTTCCCTTACTTCTTTGGCTATTAATTGCAGCAATTGCCTGCGCATATTGGTAGGACAAACCATCAACGTTTTACAGGCTTTTAAATATTGTATCCTTGTTTTGGGTTGTTCCAGGTAATGAAAAATACGGTTAACATCTGCCATTATATTTCTATCAGAAGTTAGCAGACAATGGTCGCCATAAATTTTGGCGGTACTTTCATTTAAGTTGCCGGTACTAACAAAACCGTAATGCGTGGTTGTTTTGTTAACTATTCTTTTTATCAGGCATATTTTGGCATGAATCTTTAGGTTGTGCACGCCAATTAAGACCTTTACGCCTGCTTCTTCCAACTCTTCTTTCCACTCCAGGTTGGCCTCTTCGTCAAATCTTGCCCTTAGTTCAATTACAGCAGTCACCTGCTTTCCATTGCGGACAGCATTGGATAATGCATTGATGATTTTAGATCTGCCGGCAAGGCGATAACAGGTTATTTTAATATGGGTAACATGTGTGTCAATAGCTGCTTCTCTTAATAAATCTATTACACTGTCAAAGGAATGAAAGGGAAAACTAAGCAACACATCCTTCTTCATCACCACATCTGTTACCTGCTTTTTGTTTTTTAGCAGTGGGTGTACAAAGGGTTTTTTACGGGTATTTTTTTGTGAGAAAACAGCTTCGGGAAAATTGATAAAATCTTTAAAATTGTGAATCCTTCCACCGGGTATCAGGTTATCTTTTTCACTCAATCCCAATCGCTTTACCAGGTAGGTTAACAGCGCCGGGTCAATCTCTTTATCGTATATAAAACGAACGGGTTTTCCTTTCTTCCGGTTTTTTAAACCCTTTTCTATTTTCTGAATAAGAGAAGTGGAAATATCATTGTCAATATCAATTTCTGCATCCCTTGTTACTTTTATTATGTGAGATGAGAATACATCGTAATTAAAATAGGAGAAGATATAGGGCAGGCAAAAGCGGATTATATCTTCCAGCAAAATAATATGTTCCTGATTTTGTCTTGAGGGGAGTTGAATAAACCTTGGCAGTCTGCGGGCGGGCACAGATACCAATGCAAATCGTTGCGGAATGCTCTTGTTTTGTTTTGATAATTTACAGGCCAGGTAAATGGATTTGTCACTAAGTGTAGGAAAAGCCTGTATACTTTCAATCATCAGGGGAACAATATTACTGCGGATTTCTTCATTAAAATAATCCAGCACAAATTTTTGCTGCACCCCGGTTAGTTGCTTTTCAGTAATCAGAAATATTTTTTGCTTTTTAAGTTCCCTGAGAATTTCATTCCATATACGGTCAAATTCTTTTTGCTGTTCAATTACTTTTTCCTGTATCTCTTCCAATATAATGCCGGGAGATACTTCCAGGTGCATATTGCCTTTGTTGCCCACTTCAATCATCCGTTTAAGTGTGGCCACTCTCACCCTGAAAAATTCATCTAAGTTGTTGGAAAAAATGCTCAGAAATTTGATGCGTTCCCTCAAAGGAACTGTATCATCGGCTGCTTCCTGTAGTACACGGCTGTTGAATGATAACCAACTAATATCCCTGATAATTGTTTTTTGATTTTTTAATCTGTTCATACTGTATGTACCGTTCCGCACCAGGTAACTGCCTGTGTGCAAATACCGGTTTTGTTGAATAATGAATGCTGCTAAAACACTCGTTGATAAAATTGAAAGGTTTGAAATTAACCATTTTACGTTTATACTAATATTAATTTTGTTAAGTATTTCTCAAAAAATATCGTAAAGCATCGTATCACACAAAGGAGTAGATTTTTTTATGCCGCCAGCAGTACTGCTTCTTTCATTAAATGTTTGCAATTAATTAAGGCAACTAAACGTGTAAACCCACTAAACTATGCTGCTGTAAAATTTGTGGTGCACATTAATTACTAAAACTTTACTATTGGAAACGATTATCTAAAAAAAAATGACGGATTTTGAGATAGCGTATATTGAAAATTCATCCTGCTCTGTGCGAAACAAAACAGTATACACTTTTTTTAAAATGGATGTTTATAAGTTGTAAAATATTCATTTATTTCGCTTCCCGTTTTACCGCACCCCCAGCCTCCCGATGCTTCGCATTGGCGTCAGGTTAATTTTTTAATTAAATAGCTATACTGCATATCTGTAAAAGGTTTCAAGGGTTTTTAGTATTGGTATTTTTACGCCGGCGGCGTAACCTGTTTGTAGAAAATTATAACATAAACCGCGTATGCCCAGCGGGGCAACCTTGCGTTTTTCTACATGCTCAAATTAACAGGCTGCGCCGCTGGCGCAGGGTTTGCATTGATGTATTGGCGAAGCTACAAACAGGTTACACCGCTGGCGTAAATACAGTTGCACTAATTTTCAATATTAATTTGATATGAAAAAAAATGAGGGGGAATATCCTTAGCTTGACGCATATGCGATAGCTATCGGGATCCTTGATTTTAGGCTGATGTGGAAAATTTCACCTGTCCCGAAAGTCGGGAGCCTTTTTATTCTTTCGCTGAATAGCGGGATTGATTTTTTTTACTTTTTTTTTATCAACCTGTCCCGAAAAAATCGGGAGAAAAAAAAGTAAATATGTGCTAGCTTAAAAGGGTAAAGGCTTTGCGAACAAAGCACTTAAGCCTGTAAATAAAATCACCAACTTTAAAACAACCATTTTATTACTTAGAAAAACCCTGTAACCGGGGCTTTTCTTTTTTAACTGTATATTGCAAGCACTAAAGATTTATTAATGAAATACCTCCCCTTAAATCCTGCAATTTTTATTCAGAACAGAAAACGTTTTATTGAACGGATGGATAAAAATTCAATCGCTATTTTTAACAGCAATGACGAACTGCCAGCCAATGGCGACAGCCTTCATCCTTTTAAACAAAACTCCGATCTTTTTTGGCTAACGGGTATTGAACAGGAAGACAGTATGCTGGTATTATTTCCTGATAATCCGGATGTAAAATACCGGGAAGTACTGGTATTGACAAGGCCAAATGAAATGAAAGAAAAATGGAATGGACACCTGTTAAGAACACAGGAGGCAACCGCTATTTCGGGTATCAAAACAATTATATGGCTGGATGCATTAGATGCGCTGTTACAACCATGGATTCATTTATCGGATACGATCTTTTTAAATACCAACGAAAACGACCGCAAGGCCAGTCTGTTGATGGTAAGAGATTATCGGTATGCAGCAGAAATGAAAGAGCGCTATCCTTTACACAATTACAAACGCAGCGCAAAAATTTTGAAAGACCTCAGGGCCATTAAAACTGCACTGGAAGTTGAGGTAACACAAAAAGCCATAGATATTACAGATATAACTTTTAGAAGGCTGCTGAAATTTATTAAGCCGGGTGTAATGGAGTATGAAATTGAAGCAGAAATTATGCATTCTTTTTTATCTAAAAGGGCCAGCGGGCAAGCTTATGGCAGCATCATTGCCAGTGGCGACAGAGCAAGAACCCTACATTATGTAGAGAACAACCAGGAGTGTAAAGATGGAGAAATGTTACTGATGGATTTTGGTGCCTTGTACGGAAATTATGCTGCAGATCTTACCCGTACCATACCGGTAAATGGTAAATTCAGCAAGCGTCAAAAAGTGGTGTACAACGCCTGTTTGCACCTGCATCATTTTGCAGCAAGCATTTTAAAACCCGGCATCAGTATTATTGATTATACTGAAAAGGTTGGGGCTGAGGCCAGCATCATTTTTCAAAAAATTGGTCTGCTAAAAAAATCTGATGTAAAAAATGAAGACCCTGACAACAGGGCCTATCGTAAATATCTATACCATGGCATTTCTCACCACCTTGGTATAGATGTGCATGATATTGGTACAAGAACAGAACCCATTAAAGCAGGCATGGTTTTCACTATTGAGCCGGGCATTTATATTGAGGAAGAAAAAATGGGCATCCGGATTGAGAATAATTTCTGGATTACCAAAACCGGCAACAAAGATCTGATGAAGAATATACCAATAACGGCGGAGCAAATTGAGGGGCTGATGAGGAGGTAGAGTGGACGGCCGACGACTGACGACTGACGACCGACTACCGA
>Ga0163148_10007339_pt1 | contig 10391 bp, 10 predicted proteins | sample OliLakLV19MP7P2_FD_148606 | JGI IMG/M metagenome (GOLD analysis project Ga0163148, IMG submission 148606) | Freshwater microbial mat bacterial communities from Lake Vanda, McMurdo Dry Valleys, Antarctica- Oligotrophic Lake LV.19.MP7.P2 | ecosystem: Environmental > Aquatic > Freshwater > Lake >... | reverse complement strand
GGCAGTTATCAACTCCTTATTGGAAATACAGCACGATATTCATAATGAATTCATGCTCTCTTTTGTAGGTAATAAGGTATATTTTGCTGTTTACCACGATGAAGATTTATTCGAACCTACCATTTTTCAATCGATGATGAATTACGATAAAATCAAAGGCTATTTTGATGATTTATTTTTCCCTATTGTATTCCTAGAAGGGCTTACAAAAGAACATAACTAGCAGTATTTAAATAAATAAAAATTTAAACCCTTGGCATATTTTAATAAGTCAAGGGTTTTATTATGTCCTTAAAACAATTAAGGGTAACAATTGTTGAAAGAGCATGAGTGAATATTCTATTAAAGATTTGGAAGTTTTATCGGGCATAAAAGCTCATACATTGCGTATTTGGGAGCAACGGTACAATATTATAGCTCCCGAACGCACCGATACTAATATCAGAAAATACAATAGTGAAGATTTGAAATTGCTACTCAATATCTCCCTTCTAAACCAAAATGGCTATAAAATCTCGAAAATAGCCAATATGTCGGCCGACCAGCTATATCAGGAGGTAGTGATGCTTACAGATAAAAACTCTAAATACCCCGATCAAATTCATGCTCTTACATTGGCCATGATTGATATTGATGAAAACCGATTCGAGAAAGTGATGGCGAGGAATATTTTACAATTTGGGCTTGAAAAAACGATGATAAATATCATTCATCCTTTTCTCACCAAGGTTGGGCTGATGTGGCAAACGGGGTCTATAAATCCGGCACAAGAGCATTTTATGTCAAACCTGATACGCCAAAAGTTAATTGTAGCTATTGACGGGCAATATAGCACACCCAAACTAAATGCTAAAAAATACTTGTTATTTCTGGCTGAAGGTGAATTGCATGAATTGAGCCTATTATTTACACACTACATTATAAAATCTCGCCAGCAAAAATCTATTTATTTAGGGCAATCTTTGCCTTTTGACGATTTGATAGCTACCTATAAAGACCATAAGCCTGATTTTATTGTGTCGGTACTCACAAGTGTGCCTGGGCAAGCAGAAATTCAAAAATTCATCAAAAAACTGAGTGAAACATTTACCGATACCAAAATTTTATTATCAGGATTTCAAGTAATAGGGCAAGATTTAGATTCCCCACAAAATGTGGTAATTTTAAACAAAGTAAGCGATTTGATGGAGTTCGTTGAAGAAAGTTGAATTTAAATTTATTCATTTTTTACTACCAATTCATAGTGATAGTATTGAGTGAAAAACGTAATGATAGAGGTAAAAAATACTAAAAATATTATTGCTAACACATTGATTTTAAATAGAATAGCTAAAAAACAAAAAATAGCGATTATGAATATCAAGTTTGAAAATCGCTCTTCTGCTGCTATTTTTAAGTATAGACCACTGTAATATAAGCTCATCAAACTAACACCGAATAAATAGCCGTAAATAGGTACATATATAGGCAAAGTATCCCAAGCATACCTATATAAAAGAAACAATTCTGGAAGCAATAGTATGGCGAATATAGCCACGGCCATCAACCATTTTTTATGCCGCAGTATAGGCAGGTTCCTAAACCATAAAAGGTTTACATTTTCAAAACTATAATAGGAGCCAACCAATGCAAAATTGGGCAAAAACCCCATTAATACGACTACTAATAGTGGCCTTATATCATCATTATCTGTTTGTAAAATCTGTACCAATCCCAAAAGTAATATTGCAGACAACCCCTTTGAAATCAGCAGTTTAAGCCATTCATTTTCAAATAAGTGGAAAAAGAAAAAGCTGAAGTATGGTTTTTTAAATCGAAAATTTAATACAAGAAAAGCAGCATTTGAAAGGCTAATATCTGGGCTGGAAATGGCTTTTTTATAAATCAAAACTGGGTATATTCCCGATACAATTACAAACAATAGAATATAAATCAACTGATTGTAAAAAGCTAAGTTTACCGCCATCCCACTCACAAATACCGCATAAGCAATAGCAGGTGCAAAGAGATATAAATGAATAAAGAAGAGTGCCAAATAAAGAGAGGCCTTTTTTGAAATAGATAAATGGTACAAAAATATATTCTCTCTCTTTCGTAAAAAACGAGTAAAAAAACTGATAATCAGTATGTTGTAAAGCGTCCACATCAGGAAATAGAGGCTGATTAACAGACTTGAGGATAATATAAAAGTATTTAAAAAAATATGGTCGCTACTTTTAAATAAACCAAAACAGATATAAAGCCCGATAAGAAAAAACAGTGCAAATTCCTTGTAGAAAGAGCGAACTACAGTTTTAGAAAGGATTGAAATTAGTATTCTCAAGGTTGGCTTATGTGTTTAATCGTTTGATTTTCAACTAAATATTGGGCCTTAATAGGCAAAGTATCCATCTCTTTGCTTTGATGCGATGAGATTAAAAAGCCAACACCTTTATTATAATATATTTGTATTAAAGAGGCTATTTTTTCAGTAGCAACCACATCAAGAGTTATAAGTGGTTCATCAAGAATTATCAATTCCGGATTACCTAGAAATCCCAAAACCAACGACAATTTTTTTAACATTCCACTTGAATAGCTCCCTGTTGGATTTTTAGTAAACGACTCTATTTCAAGATATTGCATCAAATCCGAAACTTGTTCTGGCTTCGCATTTTTCATCTTACCTACAAAATCTATCAAATCTATTCCTGTTAAATATGTGGGGTAAAATGGCTCTGCTTCGGCATAGTTTACTAGCCCTCTATACATTACAGGCATTTTACGTTGGTCTATATTTTCATTTAGCACAATGTTTCCATCAAATGGTTGCAACCCAGCAATAGATTTGAAAAGGGTAGATTTTCCTGAACCATTGGCTCCTTTTATCCAATAGATGCCTTTTTCAAACTGCAAACTAGAGATTTCAATGGCCAAATAGCCTGCGTATTCTTTTTTAAAATTTGTGAGGGTGAGCATGTGAGGTAAAACGCCTGATTTTTCCTTAAAAGTATTGTTTTATATGATTCGAAAGTAGGAAATATTATACTTTTTTCAACATATATTATGCTGAATTTCATAATTGTAAGACATTTGGAAATTGATTAACAATAAACCCGGTATTATTTAACAAATGCAGTTGCATTATTCCGTATTTATTTATGTGATAGATAATCAAATGACTTAGATTAAACGAAGCAATGGAAGAAGATGCAGCTTTCATGAACTTGATGTTCAATTTCACTGCTTTTATTATAAAAGATGCGATTGACTCTAAGCAAATCAAACAAATTTTAATATTATCTTTATTGCTGTGTTTCATTTATCCTTCTAATGGCTTAATTCGATCAAACTACAACATTTTTATCACCCTATTTTTATTAGAATTTCAAAAAACCACTGCACCATTCCATAAATGTTAATCAAATGATAACGCAATTTTATAACAGTTGTATACATTAATTTCTTCTAGAAACCGTACGCATGGGAATCGTAAAAACATATATTAAACTATCAAACCCTCGTTTTGATGAAATAGATACCTTAGTTGTAGAGTGTCTTGTTGATACTGGTGCGTTACATTTATGCATAACTGAAAGCCAATGTATTCAACTTAAATTAGAGGAATCAGATAAAAGGCCTGTAACGCTTGCCGATGGATCTATACGTCAACTGCCTTATGTAGGGCCAATAAAAGTAGATTGGAATGGACGAATTAGCTATACAGGGGCAATGGTTTTGGGCAACCAATGTTTGCTAGGGGCAATTCCCATGGAAGATATGGATATACTTGTGCATCCGGCACAGCAAAAAGTGATTGCCAATCCATTACACCCAAATATTCCCGCTTCAATCGTATATTGAAATTTGGGATTGCTGGAAGCGAGATTTTGCAATTTAAACTAGCTACATTAGTGTAAAATATTTTTTTAAAAACGAGCTTTGCGTTACACTACAAAGCAATAGCAGTTATATAATGAATTTCAGTCGAAAAAATTATTCTGATGACACCCTAATAAAACTTTACAAAGGGCTTTTATTGCCACGCCTAATTGAAGAGAAAATGTTGTTGCTGCTCAGGCAAGGCAAAATCAGCAAATGGTTTTCAGCTTATGGCCAAGAGGCAATTTCTGTTGGCGTAGCTATGGCAATTGATGCAGATGAATGGCTTTTTCCTTCTCACAGAAATTTGGGAGTATTTACCTCAAGAGGCATTGCTTTGGAAAAGCTTTTTGCCCAGTGGCAAGGAAAATTATCGGGCTTTACTAAGGGGCGAGATCGCTCTTTTCATTTTGGCTCAAAAGAATATAAAATTGGAGCAATGATTTCCCACATGGCAGCACATTTGCCTGTGGCTGAGGGAGTTGCATTGGCTCATAAATTGAATGGTGAAAGTAAACTATCAGTAGCCTTTTGTGGAGATGGAGCTACCAGCGAAGGAGATTTTCATGAAGCTATGAACTTGGCCGCAGTATGGAGTCTGCCCATTATTTTTATCATTGAAAACAATGGTTATGCACTTTCTACACCAAATTCAGAGCAATTCAAGTGTTATAATTTGATCGACAAAGCTCCTGGCTATGGCATGGATGCTTTGCAGATTGATGGCAACAATATTTTGGAAGTATATGATGTAGTATCGCAATTGGCAAAAAGTTTGCGTGCAAATCCCCGCCCAGTATTGGTGGAAGCTTTGACTTTCAGAATGCGTGGGCATGAAGAAGCGTCAGGCACAAAATATGTTCCTGATGAATTGCTTGAAAAATGGTCAGCAAAAGACCCGATTAGAAATTACGAACAATATTTGGTTGAAAATTTCATTTTAGATAATACAGAAATAGCACACATCAAGGCACAAATTGATGAAGAAATAGAAAGTGCAATTGAGAAAGTGCAGGCTGAGACGTTGCCTTTTGCAAACGAACATATTGAATTACAAGATGTGTATGCGATTGCTGAACCTGAGGAAAATAACCCTGATTTAAGCGATACTTCTGAAAAACGTTTTATCGATGCTATCTCGGAAGCATTATTGCAAAGCATGGAACGGTACGAAAATCTGGTTTTGATGGGACAGGATATAGCAGGCTATGGTGGCGTTTTCAAAGCAACAGAAGGTTTGGCATCACAATTTGGCACAGACAAGGTACGTAATACACCTTTGTGCGAATCAGCTGTGTTGGGTGCAGCTTTGGGGCTTTCTATCAAAGGGTTTAAAACTATGGTAGAAATGCAATTTGCCGATTTTGTAACTTGTGGATTCAACCAAATTGTAAATAACTTAGCCAAATCACACTACCGTTGGGGGCAAAATGCTGATGTGGTCGTTCGCTTGCCCACAGGTGCAAGTACAGGTGGAGGTCCGTTTCATTCGCAATCCACAGAGGCTTGGTTTTTCAATGTGCCAGGATTGAAAATTGTGTATCCTTCCAATGCTTTCGATGCCAAGGGTTTGCTTTGTGCAGCCATTGAAGACCCAAATCCGGTATTGTTTTTTGAGCATAAAGCTTTGTATAGAAGCATAAAATCAGATGTCCCAACTCAATATTATACTTTACCAATTGGCAAAGCTGTTATTATGAAAGAGGGAAGTGATCTAACAATTGTAAGCTATGGGCTTGGGATAATTTGGGCTTCAGATGCGATAGAGGAACTCGGTATTGATGCCGAAATTGTAGATTTGCGTACCCTTTTGCCTTGGGACAAAGAAACAGTAGCCTCATCTGTGAAGAAAACAGGAAGAGTACTAATTCTGAATGAAGATACTACAACAGGAAGCATAAGTGCAGAAATTGCAGCTTGGATTGGAGAAAACTTATTTTCACATCTTGATGCTCCTGTACTTCGATTAGGGAGCCTAGATACTCCAGTGCCTTTTTCATCAAGTTTAGAAGAAAATTTTTTAGCAAAATCAAGATTAAAGGAGAAACTAAACGAATTGGTAAATTTTTAGTAGTTTTGTTATATGCGACTAACCTACTATTTATTGTTGAGCATATTAATTTCATTTTTATATCTACCTTCTTGTAGCACCAAACAATACCCTTGCCCTGCTTATGGAAGCAAGCCCAATGTACAAATTGATTCTACAGGACAATTTCAAGGTGGTTTTCGACACAATAAAGACAATAAAACTGGCTTAATTGTAAAGAAAAAGAATAAAAATATGTACGATCGCAAAAGTAACGCCCGAATTTTCTAAAGCATTGGAGACTAAAAAAATACTTGCTACTTTTTTCCTTTGTGCTGAACTATTAATATCATTTTTAGCCTTTCCACAACAACAAAAAACCTATCAACCTCCCAAAAGAGGATTTATTAAATCTACTGAACAAAACCAACCCACAGGCTCCCCTGGTTATGTGGTAAACCAACAAACCAGTGCGGCTCAAAAGACCATATCTACTCCTAAGAAAAAGAAAAACAAGAAAAAAATATATAAGGCAAAATCGAAGAAGCAAAATATAGCCAGGACGAATGGCGTATCGGTTCCACCATCGCCAAACGATTACATTAGCTACGGCATTTCTGCCCCAACAGTAGAAAAAAATTCCAAAGCAATAACCAAGCAAAAATCAGTAAATCAACAACAACTCACTGGCGATGTTACTATAGCTAATACCAACAATATAAAACCACCTCGAAAAGAAGCTAAAAAAGGTGGTAATTTGAAAGGCGGCATTTCGCCAAGCCAAAGAAGTGCAAAATCGGCCGAACAAAACCAACCTACAGGATTAACTGATATTGCCGTGACTGAGCAAAGCAATGATGCCCAGAAGATAGTATCTACCCCACAAAAAAGAGTGAATGATAAAAAACGGATGGCTGCCAAGTCGGCAGCACAAAACATTGCCAATCAAAACGGCAATCCATATCCGCCATCGCCAAATGATTATGTGAGCTATGGCATTACAGCTCCGGAGTTGGAGAAAAACCCCAAACAGCTACGCAAGCAACAATCCAATACTGTGCAAAAAGCCACAGGTAATGAATTACTTGAACATCAATACAATATAAAACCGCCCCGTGAAGAAGCCAAACGTGGCGGAGTAGCCGTGTCGGGCGTTCCTGTACCCCAGAGAGGAATTAAATCTGCTGCTGAAACAGGGTTTCAGGGCGATAGAGAACCTAGAAGCGAAGGCATTGCCAATAATTCTTCTAAATCACTTGTGATTCCGATGCTTGCCAATTCGAAAGATGATGTTACCCACATGACTACTTATGAAGGTAAACTTCAGCCTAGAAGCGAAGGCATTGCCAACAATTCATCTACATCACTTGTGATTCCGATGCTTGCCAATTCGAAAGATGATGTTACGCACATGACCACTTATGAAGGAAATTACGAACATAAAAGTACTGGTAAAACGGATAATTCATCTACTGATCTGGTAATTCCAATTGCTCCCAAATCTTTGGCTGACGTTACTATACAATCAAATTATAGAGGCAATATCGACTACGGAAAGTTAGGGGAAGTTAGAGAAAAAATGAGAAATTCGAACGATGAAATTGGCTCAAATGTAGGAGATATTGTAGGCGTGTATCAGCAAATGAAAGATGCTGAAAAGAAAAATGCAGGCAAAGTAAGAGATTATAAGGGCAATCTTGATTACAATATATTAGCCAAGCGAGCGGCCCACCAAAAGGAATTGGACAAAGAAATGGGTAGCAGCCAAGGTGATATTGTAGGCCGGTATCAGAAAATGAAAGACATTGAAAAAGAAAGTGCAAAAGATGTGAAAGAATATAGAGGCACTTTTGATTATGGCATATTGAAAGACAGAGAAAACCTTAGAAAAGAAAAAGAAGCTGAAATAGCAAAAAATACGGGCGATATTATTGGTTCGTATATGGATATGCGAAATCGATGGAAAGAGCAAAATGAGAAAATAAAAGATTACAGAGGTAAAATAGATTACAATGTTCTCAAAAAGAATAAAGATAAAATGATAGCCCTCGATAAAGATATTTATAGCAACACTGGTGATATTCTCACTATAAGTTTAGAGAAAAAGAAATCGACCTTGCGAGAAAAATCCAGAAAAGCTACTTGGTATGAAGGTGATATGATAGTAACCAAACGTACCCGAAGCAACCACCCAAGTGCTGTGTACATAGAAGCAAAAGATAGCAAATCAATAGAAGCAAAAGAGCGGTTGAGAAAACGAATGATAAAAAAATATCGCCAACATAGGGAAAAAGAAGATCCAAAATATATGCAACAACCATTGCCTAGGCCACGCTACGATGAGCGAGAATACCAGATTTGGGAATCGAAAACACGTGAAGGAGATGTTGGATTTACAATCCAAGCTAAAGAAAGCAAGGCCACGGAAGGTAAAATAAAAAACGAAGAGAAATCGGAAGAAGAAACGACAGAAGAAGACGCCACAAAAGAAAAGAAATAGCTGTGAAAATCGCAACTGAATTCTCAGTGACTCATAATGTTAGAATTTTAAAAAATGATTTTAATTACCGGGGCCAATGGATTGATAGGTAGTTTCATCGCCCACAAGTGTGTTTTAGAAGGCCAATCTGTACGGATACTAACCAGAAAAAATGCCGATTTATCTTCACTATCCGATATTATTGATAAAATTGAAGTATTCGAAGGCGATATTTTAGATATTCCATTGCTTGAAAAAGCTTATGAAGGAATAGAGGAAGTAATCCACTGTGCCGCTGTGGTTTCGTTTGGCGATGTAGGCATCGATACATTATTTAAAGTAAATGTAGAAGGCACTAAAAATGTAGTAAACATTGCTTTGAAGAAAAACTGTAAAAAACTTATCTATCTAAGTTCTATTGCAGCCATTGGGCGTGATCCTAAAGTTAATTTAACAGATGAAAACACACTTTGGGTAGAATCAGACCTAAATTCACAATATGCCAAATCGAAATATGCAGCCGAGCTGGAAGTGTGGAGAGCAACAGAGGAAGGTCTCAACGCTGCAATCCTAAACCCTTCGGTAGTGCTTGGGCCTGGAGATTGGAATAAATCCAGCACGAAAATATTCAAAAATATATACGAAGGCATGGCTTTCTATCCCACAGGAACCACTAATTTGGTAGATGTGCGAGATGTGGCAGAGGCGGCTTGGCTACTTCTTAAATCAAATATCAGCCATGAGCGATATATTATTAGTGGGGATAATATGAGTTATTTTAACTTTTTCACTCAAATCGCTTTGGGCTTTGACAAAAAGCCTCCTTTTATAAAGCTATCTAAAAATATCGCTTTAATTTTATATTATATTTTGAAAATTATTGTCCCTTTTTATCTCCAAAGGAGGTTTGTAAACAAAGAGACCATAACCATTTCTGCAGCTGATTTCAGATACAACAATCAAAAATTCAAATCCGCATTTGGTTTTCAATATAGGCCAATCCAGGAAACTATCAATTGGGCTTGCCACACAATAGAGCGGAAATAATAGAAATTCCTTTTGAAATATTCCTTTCCTCGAGTCTAACACACAAAACACTCATTATTAATGGCGATATTTGAGCCTAAATGAAGTAGTATGTTGACAATAGATTGGCTAGGGAATATTTACAAATGGCTTTCCGTATTGATATTTAGTATGTTGAAGTTTGTGGGCGGTCCTTTGGCAGGATTTACCCTTCATTTAACCATTTTCGAAACAATTTTTTTTACCATATTAGGAATGATGATTTCTGTGGTAATAGTTTCTACTTGTGGCTTATGGATTAGAAATAAACTTCTAGTTCAATTCCTTAAGAAAAAACCAATTTTCAGCAAGAAAAACCGAAAGATTGTAAAAGTTTGGAATAAGTACGGAATTACAGGTGTAGCAGCACTTACACCCATACTTTTCACACCCATTGGCGGCACAGCTATTGTGGTGTCGTTTGGCGTTCCGTTATATAAAATATGGTTTTACATGTTTGTAGCGGCATTATTTTGGGGTGTGAGCATCACTTTTACTTTGTATTTTTTCGGAGATTTGATGGGAATTACCAAGTGAAAATGATTGCATAATTAGATTGTAAAGGTTTAAAACCGAGACTGTAATTTGACACAAGGACAGAGACATCGCAGCATTTTAGCCTATCTTGAAAAAGAAGGGGAGTTAATAGTAGAAAATGCAAGCCGATTATTTGAAGCTTCTCCCGCTACTATTCGAAGAGATTTCAACGATTTGGCAGAACAAGCTTTGGCTGATAAAACCTGGGGAGGCATTATTAAAAAATCGCAATATACGGTTGAAAATAGTATGTTGCCTTTGGCATACAGACAAGCACAAGCTACTGCTGAAAAGCTAAAAATTGCTGAAAAAGCGGCATTATTGGTGCAAGATGGTGATGTGGTAATGATAGATGGCGGAAGCACTACCTTTCAAATGGCTTCTTTTTTGGCAAACAAACGAATCAGAATAATTACAAAC
>Ga0163148_10007333_pt1 | contig 10396 bp, 8 predicted proteins | sample OliLakLV19MP7P2_FD_148606 | JGI IMG/M metagenome (GOLD analysis project Ga0163148, IMG submission 148606) | Freshwater microbial mat bacterial communities from Lake Vanda, McMurdo Dry Valleys, Antarctica- Oligotrophic Lake LV.19.MP7.P2 | ecosystem: Environmental > Aquatic > Freshwater > Lake >... | reverse complement strand
GTTTGGGGGCGGCGGCGGTGGGCGTTCAGGTGGCGGTGGAGCCTCAGGCTCATGGTAGAGGAGAATCTGTAGTGCTCTGGTTTGGTCGTCGAAAAAACGCGCGCTTAGTGGATCGGGAACTGGTGCGGCAAGCGATCATCGCGGCGGAGCTTGGTACCTCCGGGGAGATCCGTGTCTCTTTGGCTCCCTTCTTTTGGGGCAATGTGAGAAAGGCGGCCGAACGTGCCTTCGTCCGCCTCGGAATGACCAACACACGTGATCGCAACGGTATCCTGTTCTTCGTGGTACCATCGCGCCGAGCTTTTGTAGTGCTGGGGGACGCTGGCATTCACGCACGGGTGGGCCAACAGTTTTGGGATGATCTTGCGCGGATCCTAGCCACGCATTTTAAGCATGCTGAGTTTACCGCGGGACTCGTGGCGGCCATATCTCTGGCGGGAGAGCAGCTAGCTAACTACTTTCCCTACCAGCCTGACGCCGACAAGAACGAGCTTCCCAATGAGATGGACGGCTAGACCCCTCCCCCCAGGGAGCCGCCGTTAGCGCTTTTTCGCGGATTTTTTCGATGATTTCTTGGTGTTGGTCTCGACGCCGGGCTTTTTGGCAGTCGGGGCTGCCTTCTCAACCGGGGACTTCGGAGAAGCCTTCTTGGCAGGCGTTTTAGCAGTCGCTTTGTTTGAAGGTGCTGCCTTGGCAGCTTTCTCTGGCGCAGCCTTCGCCGCTTTCTTTGCCGGTGTTTTCTTCACAGGCTTCTCAGCCGGTGGCGGAGGCGCACCTGCCCCGGATTGCCAAACGCCAAGACCGGCCCCGCTCGGATCCATGAAGATCCCGATCGCACCCATGTTACCAATGTCTTGATAAGCCACGATAACGCGAGCGCCACCCTTGGCGGCTTTCGCGATCGTCTTCTTCACGTCGTCAACCTGAACGTAAGGTAACCACGCCGTGGGTTGCTCCGGCATCGACTTCTTCGTCATGCCTCCGCCCGTTCCGGATCCGACGTTGATCATGGTGTAGCCCATTTCAGGCAGATCAGCGAGGTTCCAATCGAAGACTGATTTGTAGAATTTCTTGGCCTTGGCTACGTCATCCGTGCTGAGTTCAATGTGTGCAAATGGATTTGGCATGTTGGGGTTTCCTACCAATTTGAGAGAGAGCCGTTCGCGGCAGGGCCATGCTAGGCTAGCGGAATAGGCGTCGGCTAGATCCTTCCGCGGCCCCCTAGCAGCCCCCTTTAAGAAAGTCCGCCCGTCGCAGTCCGACTCCCAGGTGCGCTTGGGACAGCCTGTCCTCCCCGCACGCGGCGTGGATCGCTCCCTAGTGGGCGCCGGACTGATGGCTTGCAGATGCACCATTTTCGGCGTGCCCACATCCAAGTGCGAAGCAAGCGATGATCGAGACACCCATTAGCCATCGAACTCATAGCACTTGCATCTGCGATTCTCCGATTGACGCTGTCCTCATGGCGCCACGTTGGCCGCTAAGTCTACGCGGGCGCAAAGAGCGAAATTTGCGCCAATTTGAACCTATCATGGACTTTCGACCCATCCGCTCTGCACTCCCCGGCCCACTTGCCTCAATGGATGGGCCAATTTCGGCTCTGGCGGCAGTTTGACAGTTCTGAAAGCCCTTGCGCCGCGCAATCCAGGCCTGATTGTCAGTTCTCAAACCGCCCAGTATGCGGCGTCAGCATGACGATTCATTCTCTCGATGGCCGTTGGTCCTTTCGCTGCCCACACCAGCCCAGGGGCAAAGCTCCGCCTTCGCTCGGACTCGGGCAGCTCATGCCGGCAACCATGCCAGGCACTGTTCACTATGCCCTTCAGAAGCTGGGGAAGATTTCCGATCCTTACCATGCTCGTAACGAGCTCGACGTGCAGTGGATCGATGAACAAGATTGGGAGCTTTCCCGTAGCATTCTAGTGAGTGACGGTGACTGCCAGAGAGCGCGCCAGGAGCTTATCTTTGATGGCCTCGACACCATTGCCACGATTCGCCTCAACGGAAAGAAGGTTGGCCACTCGGTGAACATGTTTCGCCAGGTAGTGTGTGACGTGTCGGGCGTGCTTCGACCGGGCGATAATCAGCTTTCGATCCTCTTTGAAAGCCCCACCGCCTACGCCGCAGCCGAACACAAGCGGCACGGCTCATGCGCCAGCAATCAACAAGACTTCGTTTGGCAAACAGGCGAACGCAGGCAAACCTGTCGCGAATGGATCAGAAAAACTCAGTGCCATTTCGGCTGGGATTGGGGGGTATATCTGGCCACTTCAGGCGTGTGGCAACCCGCTCGCCTCGAATGCTCCGAAGCACCCAGAATAGCTTCAACCAAGACCCACCAGACGCACCACGGCCGCCTCGGAGAACCCACTCGGGTAGATCTCGAGATCACCACGTTTCTCGATTCTTCCATCGCACAGCGCGGTCAGCTGAAGGTTCGTTGTGGCGACCAAGAGGTCACCCAAACGGCACGCCTCCGGGCAGGCGAGAATCGCGTGAAGGCCAAGCTCAGCATGGAATCCCCAAAGCTCTGGTGGCCGGCGGGAGAAGGTGAGCAACACCTCTACAAGCTCTCTATTCATTGGCAAGGTGAGAATGGGAGCCAGACGGCTCTCGAGCGCCGGATTGGGCTCCGCACTGTCGAACTCGTGACTGAAGACGATGCCCAAAAGAGCACAGAAGCTGGACAGTCTTTCTTCTTCCGGGTGAATGGTCGAGCGATATTTGCGCGAGGCGCCGATTGGATCCCGGTCGATCAATTCGTGGACCGAGCCCAACCCGCCGTCTACCGGCACCTCCTCGGGAGCATGCGCGAAGCGCACATGAATATGGTGCGGGTGTGGGGCGGCGGGTGGTACGAGCAAGAAATTTTCTACGATCTCTGTGACGAACTCGGCCTGCTCGTCTGGCAAGATTTCATGATGGCGTGCGCGCTTTACCCGGCCCACCAAGCCTTCGTCGACGAGCTTTCGGCAGAAGCCCAATACCAAGTGCGCCGCCTCCACGACCACGCTTGCATCGCGCTTTGGTGCGGCGACAACGAGAACGCTGCGGGCCTCATGGAGTGGTGGGTCAAAAAGCCGAATTTCAAGACCCATTGGGCGAGCTACAAGCGCACACTCACTGCCCTCAGGAAAACCTGTGAGCGCGAAGACACCACGCGCCGTTTCTGGCTATCCAGCCCCTCGAATAACGATTTCGAAGCGCACCCGAACGATCCCAAGCGCGGGAACGTGCACTCCTGGGATGTTTGGCATCGCAAAAAGCCATTCTCGAACTACCTGACCGTGAAGCCCCGTTTCGTTTCCGAGTTTGGTTTTCAGTCTTTCCCTGAACCACGAACGATCCGAAAAGTGGTGCCCGAAGAACACTGCAATCCATCGAGCCGAGTGATGGAACACCATCAACGCTCCAACGAAGGCAATCTGCGCATTACCAACACGATGGCGCGTGAGCTACCGATCCCGAAGGATTTCGATACGTTTTGCTGGGCTTCACAAATCAATCAGGCACTGGCGATCCGAACCGCCGTTGAACACTGGCGCCGCCTGAAGCCTTACTGCATGGGTGCGCTCTTCTGGCAGATCAACGACTTATGGCCAGCGGCGTCTTGGAGTTCCATCGACTACTTCGGACGCTGGAAAGTACTGCAACATGAGGCCGTCCGCTTCTTTGCTCCGCTTTTGGTCTCGCTCCAACCCGAAGACGGCAAGCTCAACGTCTGGCTTACTTCCGATCTGCCAGATGCACTGTCGCTTGCGGGAGAGCTCGTTGTGCTCAGCTGGGCGGGCAAACGGATCACCAAAACAGTGCTCAAGACTCGGCTCCGTCCCCTGGAAAGCTGGAAGCTTGCCAGCATTCCTTTTGACAAGCTGCTGGCCGGAAAAACGGAAGCGCATGAGGTCTGCTGCTTTGTGACGCTCAAAGGTTCCGGCCACATCGCAGCGAACTACACAGCGCTCGTGCCCTGGAAGTGGATCACGCTACCCAAACCAAAGACTAAAACTACCCTGCGCGAACGAAACGGCAAGCTCGAGGCCGTGGTGCAGTGTGAAGCTGTGACGCCATTCTTCCATGCCGAGCTCAACGGAACCGAAGGACATTTTGTTGGCGACTGGCGTGTGTTGCGCCCAGGCACTCATGTTCTGCCCTATGTTTTCCACGACGAACGAGCCACACGAACGCTAACGCTGGCCGCCGCCCGCAAACGCCTGTCCTGCTTCAGCTTCTACGACTTAAGCGCACATCGATCTCGACGGTGCTAGCGCCAGCAGCACTGCAAAAGGTCTCGATGGATCTAGCCCCGCGAGTACTCCAGTCGCTCTCGCAACTCACCGCTCTTTTCGTCCATCTCCGACTCTTCCGCTCTGCGAGCGCCTTCGGTTTGGATGGAGTCTAGACGGGCGCGCAAAGCGCCCCCGTCTAGCATCACTCAGTGCTGATTCGTATCTGAGCCTAAGCTCAGATAGGTCGCACACTGATCGCACATGGGCCCTTTTGGCCCTGACCCTCAGTGAAGGACACTCGCTGTCCCTCTTCTAAATCCTCGAAGCGAGCTCCTTCGAGCGCTGACATGTGAAAGAAAAGATCTTTCCCACTGCCAGTGTCAATGAAACCAAATCCGCGGTCCGTTTTTCTTTTGATTTTACCTTCAGCCACTTTTGCATCGCCTTTGAAAATACGCCGCCGTGTTGCCACCAAAGTGGCAGCAACTAAAGCCGCGTACGTATATCCGGGCACCGTAGCCTGAATTCGTCCTGAGCGTTCCATTCTTTATTCGCAAAAACCGCAGGAGGCGGGCCAGGGTGGCATAAATCCCGGAATACACGCCACTTTACAGGCCGCCCCAAACGCCCGTGGCAAGGGTTCGGCCCGAAAGGAGTGGGTTGCCTACATCCTCATCCCGAGGCTCTATTGCCGGGAGGGGGCTTGGTAGAGTCATGGAATGTAGATTTTCGGCACATCGGTTGCCTGGCCTAGGCGAGAGTTCCCTCCCATGAGTGACTCCCCGAGCCACACCGAATCGGCATTGCGAAAACTCGAAGGGCTCTGGAAAAGAGAACTTGAGGCTGCTCGTCGGGTTGAGCAGGAGCAACGGGTCGCCACGCCGCTCGCCGAGCGAGTGCGCCGCGGCAACGCACTCCAGAAGCTGAAACTTGTGGAGGTGGAGGCCAAGATAGGCGGCCGGGCGCTGCTCTGGTTGCGGCCCAGCCAGCCCAAAGATCTGCAGGCATTCAAGTTGAACGGCGGGGAGCCTGTGTTGTTGTGGCAGGGGCACCCTGATCCCAAGACGGGTGAGCGAGGCACGTTGGTGCGCCGCACTGAGGAGCGCGTTGCCGTGATGGTGAGCGCCAATTACGCTGACTTCATTGAGGAGGGGAACTTCGAACTCGACCGAGAGGCACCTGAGATCACGTTTGAGCGCGGCAGGGCAGCGATCGCGCATTTCTTGACGAGCAGGGATCTGAAGAGCGGACGGGAGGCGTTGTTCGGGGAACGCGTGCCACGCTTCGATGCAACGCTTCCAGAACTGACGTTCCGCGATCCCCATTTGAACGAGAGTCAGAAAGAGGCAGTGCGATTTGCGATGTCGGCACAGGAGATCGCACTGATTCATGGTCCACCTGGAACGGGCAAAACCCAGACATTGGTGGAAGTCGTGCGCCAAGCGCTGCAACGCGATCAGAGCGTGCTCGTGACAGCTCCGAGCAATACGGCGGTCGACAATCTCACCGAAAGGATGCTGAAATCCGGACTGAAGCCGCTGCGGCTCGGACACCCTGCTCGAATTTCGGCGGCCGTCGAATCCCGCACCATGGATGTTTTGATCGAACAAACCGAGGAAAGTCAGCTGGCTCGCAAGTGGCTTGCTGATGCGCGAAACCTCAGGAATCGCCACAACAATCGCAAAGCTCGGGGCAGCCTCAACCGCGCGTCGGGTCGCGACTTGCTGGCCGAGGCGAAAAAGCTTTCCCAAGATGCGCGCCGTAGCTTTGACGCCGCACGGGCCAAGGTGCTGCGGCGCTGCCGAATTGTGTGCACCACCTGTGGCGGCGTGGATGTCAGCTTGCTCGGGGAAACGCGTTTTGATGTCGTGATCATTGACGAAGCCACCCAAGCCCAAGATCCGATCGCCTTGGCAGCGCTCGAACGCGGCAAGCTCTGGATTTTGGCGGGAGATCCGCAGCAGCTCTCACCCACCGTGCTCGATCGCGACGCGCTGCTGCAGGGGCTTGGCACGACTCTTTTCGAGCGGCTCAGCGCGCAATGGCAGGAAAGCTGCACGCGCATGCTCACGGTGCAATATCGAATGCATGAAGGCCTCATCGCCTTTCCCTCTCGGAGCATGTATCAGGCTCGCTTAACGACAGACTTGTCAGTACAGGGTCGCAGTCTTGAGCAAGTGCTCGGGGCCACGCCCGATCCTGAGCGTCCGGGGCCTTTTCTTTTCTTGGACACCGACGGCATGGGGTTTATGGAGAGCGATCCGAGCGAAGATGCCAGCACCAGCAATCCCGGCCAGGCAGAGCGCACGGCGATTGAGGTCAGAAGATTGCTCGCGCGCGGCGTGCCAGCTCAGGAAATCGCAACGATCACGCCCTACTCGGCTCAGGTGAAACGGCTGCGTGATTTACTTGCGTCGGAGGTCGCTCAGGGGCTCGAAATTGGGACCGTCGATGGATTTCAGGGCCGCGAGAAGGAGGTCATCGTTCTGGATCTCGTCCGCTCAAACGAACGTGGCCAAATTGGATTTTTGGCGGATGTGCGGCGAACCAATGTTGCCATCACCCGCGCTCGCAGCTTTCTGCTGGTGATCGGCGATGGCGCGACACTCGGTGGACACGAGTATTACAAGAGCCTGCTTGAGTTTGCCCAAGCCGAAGGGGCCTGGAAAAGCGCCTGGGCGTGACTGCTACGCAAACGCTACTGCCCAAGCCGAAACGCCACGCCCACACTGCTGTTAACCACGGGGTACGTGTCGAGATGGCGATTGTAATAACGTTTGTCCACCAACGGCGTCGCCACACCGAGATCGAGAGCCAGCCGAAACCCAGAATATTTGCCCCACCATACGGCTTCAGTGGTCGCGAAGAGCTCTCCGAGCTCCCCGAGGTATCCGCCGCGCGGACCGTCGAATAACCAATGTGATCCGAGGCCAGGGCCGATTGCGAGCACGACGCGCTTTCCCCGATAGACGGGAAAACGATGCTTCGCAGCCACGCCGATTCCCACGGTCCCAAGGAGCTGAGCCGCGACACCGCCTTCAAGCGAGAAGTTCCCGCCGAGCGGATGGATCTCAAGCGTAACGCCAATGGCATCAGGAAAGGAATACAGCGGCCGCAGACCCAAATCCACCAAACGCCACGGCTCGTGTGGGGGCGCAGCTTTCGCCGGATCTGACTCAGCCAGTGCCGACCCGTGCAGCAACAGGAATCCCGGAACTAAGAACCGAAGGAGACCTGTAGTGGTTCTGCTCCGCGCCCTCGGCCTAATCGTCTGCGCAACGGACATTCAGGCATCGTTCTGCAGCGCCAAATGCCGGTCAAGGGTTACTTCTGGGACGGGCGCTACAAGCTCCGGGCCGGCTTCCAGGGTGGGACATTCCTGGCCCGATCGCGGGTCTACCAGTATGGTATACGTCTTATAAACTCGCGGCGAGCCATGCAACGCTAAGAGCGCCCGCCCAAGCGGGAGCGATTGATAGCGCCCGGGCCACCGCGAGCGCAGCAGGGCGCGCACTTCGCGCCCGTGACGGGTGCTCATCGCAGGGAAAATATGATGCTCCACGTGATACCCGAAGCCGAGCGTCAACCATTCACACCAAGCCGGCAGAGTTACACTCAGTGAATTGGCGAGCGGATCATTCACGTCGGTGAGTGGGCTCAAACTGTGATTCGTGAGAATGAAGGCCATCACGATGCTATTGGCCACCACCAACGGCAAGAGAAAACACAGCAAGAATGGGCCGAGGCCGATTGAAAATCCTAACCCGCTCCATAACGCGACACCCAGCAGCGTCTCAGCGATGGCTCGCCGGTGCTCCGCCTTGGAAAGCAACTTCAGGCGCCGTGCATCGACCAACATGTGCAAGCTCTGAATCGTAAAGCCAATCCAAAGGCTCATCACGCCGAACAGGCGTCGCCTACCGGGCGCCATGATGTCGGTCATCCAGCGCAACACCGGACTTGCCTCATACTCAGCGAGGGTCGGATAGGCGTCTGGATCGATGCCCGGGCGATTCGTGTTCCCATGATGCACCCGATTGTGCCAAGCGATCCAGAGCGTGGGCGAAACCACAAATGGCGAGAAGCCGATCCAGCCGACGGCCTTTCGGAGCCAGCCTGTATGCACCACGGCTCCATGCAGCGTCTCGTGACCGAGGAAGGTGAGCCCAGCGAAACTTCCTCCGATCACCAAGGATAGCAAGAGCGAGGCAGGCCAGGGCACGCGCTCGGAAACGATGGCCTCCATGGCGAACGCGATCACCGAAAGGTGAACCGGCAACCAAAGAAGTCGCGAATGTGCGGGAGCGAACGCGCCCGGACCAAGCAAGGGTCGAATTTCGCCAGCGTAGGTGGAGGAGGAATGTAGAGACAATCTACAGACTAGGATTGCACCGGCCGAGCGCGATCAGCGTCACGGTTTGGTCAGCTCGCAGGAGCGGTGCTCTTTTGGCGTAAATCGGCGGCCTATGCTGCGGATGCCGACACGCCTACTCACACCCGATGCGTGAATTAGCCACCGCTACGTCATCAAGCCACAGCGTGAAGCCTGGAGGGGCTTCTTGGTAGTTGTTCAAACCGATACGGAGCTCACTGAACTCGGTCGGGATTTCCGCTCCCGCGAAACTGCCAGCTCCTTTGGTGAAGGAGATCTGTTGGGCGCCGTCCCAATACAAGCGGTAACTCTGGTCGGTTGCGTCGATGTACCATTCGGCGCAGTGCCAGGCGCCGTCGAACGCGCGATCGTAGCTCGTGCCTTCACCAAACTCGGCACTGTTCTGCGGTTGAACGTTGTACAGAAACTGATAGCGTGAACCCACATCCGGCGTGTTTATCGCCTGTTTTACGGTATCGACCACGCGATATTCCGCGGCTCCGATCGTGGGCCCTGACCCAGAAAGGGCCACCAACGTCGAGTGCACGAACGCGTCGGGAACCGGCAGTTTCAGCTTGTAGAAGATGCGTCCCCAGTGCTTGTTTCCGAAGCTCTGCGCCGGAAAACGGATGCGACGCTCACCGTTGGTCGCGGGCTCGACCTTGAGTGAGTGGGCCCCGTGGCGCGCTTCATCCGCTGCAACCTGGGCGTTTCCGTGTCGCGTCCAGCCGGCGGGGATCGCGGCGGGCGCAGTGCCTTCGAAATCCTCGCACAGCAAATAATTGGTGCCCGCGCAGCCAGTTACGACTGGGGCGCCACCACTCGGCCCCTGGTTACCTCCGCCAGTGGCTCCGCCAGAACCCGCGGTCGAACCTCCTGTGCCGCCCACACCAAGGACGGCGCCACCGGAGGCGCCGCTCCCCAGGGCGAAACTCGAGCCGCCACTGGACGAGCCCCCAAGTGCGTTCAATGAGCCACCGCTCGCACGTCCGCCGAGTGCGCCCGCGCCTCCGGTGATGGTGGCCCCTCCTGCAGCCACGCTCCCCCCTGAATTCGTTCTCCGCTGGCTCCTTGCCCCCGTTTCGGCGCTGCATCCCGGAAGAAGACCCAAAAGGCCTGTGGCTGACAGGACGAGGGGCAGCCTAAACGCGCTTGGCTTCCATAGACTCATGGCACCCAGTACCGCGGAGTGAAAAACAGAGGTCAAAGTTCTCAGACCCTAAGCAGTGCCGAGGGACTGTTTGTTGTCTACAACGGCCGCGGGCAGCCGGGCGCGACGCGCTCTCACTGGGCTTCCAGGGACTTCAACAATTCATCGTGCTTTGGGATCGCAGCTGCCACCTGCGCGAGCTCCCACCATTCACACACGACGGGCGTTGCCCAGAGTGTCTGCTCGTAGGCGAGAAGCTCAGCCTTCAGCTCAACCCCATAGGTGCGAAAGCGACTCAGCACCGGAAGATACATCGCATCGGCCAGCGTGAAATGGCCAAACAGATAGGGCCCTCCGGAGCTCTGCAGCGATGCCCACCAGATATCTTGGATGCGTTCAATATCCGCCTGTGTGGCTCCCGAGATCTGGCGGAGCTTCACGCGGGTACGAGCATTCATCGACATTTCTTGACGCAAACTTGAAAAGCTCGTGGCCATTTCACAGCAGACCGCGCGGGCTCGGGCACGCAACGCCAAATCTTCAGGCCAAAGACGAGCCCCCGGCGTCAGCTCCGCGGCATACTCACCAATCGCTAAGGCTTCGTGGATGCTAAGGGAGCCATCGATCAGCACCGATGGCTCCCTTAGC
>Ga0163148_10007328_pt1 | contig 10399 bp, 21 predicted proteins | sample OliLakLV19MP7P2_FD_148606 | JGI IMG/M metagenome (GOLD analysis project Ga0163148, IMG submission 148606) | Freshwater microbial mat bacterial communities from Lake Vanda, McMurdo Dry Valleys, Antarctica- Oligotrophic Lake LV.19.MP7.P2 | ecosystem: Environmental > Aquatic > Freshwater > Lake >... | reverse complement strand
TGTGAGTTCGAATCTCACCGGGGCTATATGAAAATGACATCAAATGAACGAAAAAGAATCCGCCAACTTTGGGTTTACTTAGGTTGGGAGGAAGAAGGAAACGAAGAGTTTCCATGGCGCTGTAAAAGGTGTCAGCAGCCACGCTCATTCACGCTATGTGATAGATGTGGCAAATGCGAAAGTTGCTTTAGTTGTCGTCCAACAGAACTTACTAGTGAGGAATTACATGGCCAGGATAACTAGAGAAATCGTTCAATGTCCTCAATGCATCTCTAAGTGCATAAACCACAAGGTATATCAGTCGACTCGCGTAATGGATTATTCTACGGGCCGCGCAATGAGGTATTTTAGGTGCGGGCCAGTTAATAAGGACCGACCACACATCGAACATGAATGGCCAGTTGAAGACGTTCGCCCTGGTGACGATATGAGGTATGTAGAATTGGGAGACGAGAATCCTCTAGACCCTCAAACTCGCTATGGACACAAACCCATTGTTAGTAGATGGAAAGGTGTTAAGTCATGAGTATACAGACTAAATTCAGGGGCCATGACGACGATAATGAAGAAGGGGACGACGACGAGGAAGCCCAGGAATATAAGGATAAGCAGGACATTGAAGACGAGCTAGCTATGAAGCGCGGTATGGCCTGTAGTATAGTAGAGTCTTTGGCCGCGTCCGACTTCATTAAAACTCAGACCGGAAAGAATATCTTAACCATTGGCAATACTATGGCTCTTATTGCTGTGGCTGCGGTAGACAAGATTTATCAAGAGATTAAGTAGAACGAACTAACGTTCGTCACGCCCTCATGGTGAAACGGATATCACGACAATCTTCTAAATTGTAGTTCTAGGTTCAATTCCTAGTGGGGGTATAAATGATTTTCCTGACTCAGTATACAGTAACAGACTGGCGTGGTAACGAAGTCACTATGGCAGGCGAAAACATAGAAGCTGAAAGCTGGAAGAAGGCCGAAGCCGAAGCGTCTTTTAGAGAGCCGCTAGAAAGAGTTATTGGTAGTTTAGTTTGTATCATAGGTGGGTAGGCTAATTGGGTAAGCTCGGAGGCTGTTAACCTCTCTTGTTGCAGGTTCGACCCCTGCCCCACCTGTATTCCTTGTTAGTTCAATGGTAGAATGGGATGCTGTTAACATCACGACGGGGGTTCGATTCCCTCACTTGGAGTATTTTGGAGGAAAGAATGAAGCTAGACATCACAATTTGTGACTATTGCAAATCGCGCATAGATGGCCAGAGAACTGTTCCATTTAGTATTTCACTTGCACACGAACAATGTCCAGACACTTAGAATGCAGACATTTGTGTTAAGTGCGCCTCAGACTTTCTAAAGAAGCTTCGCGCAGCACCGGAAGTCTCAATAGGGGCTAAGCCAGAAGTTCACTATAGAACTATAACTAAGCCAGGCGAACCTATCGAAACACCTTACATGGGAGCGTTTGGAAACCACTAATGATTGTAGCTCTAATGTTCCTAATGTTCTTCTATACAATCGGCTTGGCTATCACCTTCACTCACTTGCCAAGCTCGAAGGCCGAAGACCTTTGCGGTGTTGGTGTAGTTGGTATGATAATGTCATTCATGTGTCACATTGCAGTGCTAGGTATGCTCCTCACTACGGTTTATGCCGCACCGAACTTAGAAAGTCCGATATTAAAACCAAACGTTGAACAAAGATAGTTTTAAGCTCTCGTAGGCTAACTGGACAAACCGGCGCTTTCCTAAAGCGTCTTTGTGGGTTCGAATCCCGCCGAGAGTATGGAGTTAGATATGATGCCATATGGTGTTAGAAAATATGACCAAGGTTGTTGTCCTGGTCATGACAAGGTTTCAGGCCAAGGACCATACAGAAATAAAAGAGCGCGCCAGCGCCACGCAAAAAAGCGTGCAAGGCGAGAAGGTAAAACATACGAAGTATTTTAAGCTCCTAGAGTCTGCCGGCATGACATTGCGTTCTCAGCGCAAAAGACCGAGTTCAATTCTCGGTAGGAGTATGGAGGTTTAAATGGACAAGTTTGAACTAATTGAAGACCGTGGCGATGCTGTCGTTTTAAAGTGTAACGAATGCGAAGAAGTATTCTACTCTTCACCTTGCGGCGAAGATAATGTAGAGTGGGACAAGGAAAAGAGCTGTTTAGTTTCAGTTTGTCCAAATGGTTGTAGTAACGCCCCTGGAGTTCGTAGTGAATAGCTTTCTTGGTATGAAAGATGGGCGGGAGCGTAACCCGACAGAGGCATTTTGTTTTCTTTCCTCTATTAGCTCAATGGAAGAGTGACCGCCTGTCTAGCGGAGGACACGAGTTCAATTCTCGTATAGAGGGTAAGCCGCAGTAGCTCAATTGGCTAGAGCACCCGTCTTGTAAGCGGAAGGTTGTGAGTTCGAATCCCACCTGCGGCATCTTTAATACTTTATAGAAGGAAATACGTCAAATGGATGAAAGAGCGCGGCTCCGTACAAGGGAGTGGAGAGGTTACGGAGAACCAGTAGAGCAGAGCGCCGCAATAATGGATGGAATAAGAGAGGGCACGCTGGACTACAAAATGGTCCAGCTTGCTGCGTTTTTGGGGCACGAAGCTTCCCGCTTAGTAGCGTATGACACTAAGCCATCTGGAATCGTCATTAGTAGTAAACTACTGCGCAACAGCGATATGGGCGAGCTAGCTACTGGTATCGGATACTTCGGTAGCAAAGCTATAAGTGTTTTTAATCTCGGCCTGGCCCGCATGGCATTTGCTGAGAGAAATTGTCGCCACGAGTCAACTAGACGTGGCGTAACTACAGAATATTTTACCTATAAAGAAACAAACGTGGTTTACCTTCCAACCTGGATAGGTGTGAATACATACTTCAATGAGACTTATGGCAATAACGTAACCGAAAGAATTGAATCCCTTGGAGATAGAGGAGTGCCGGCGTCTACTTGGTATGAAGTGGCATCGAGGGCAGCGTTTGGTAATAAAGATGCTATTAAGGAACTAAAGGCTATGCCCACCGACCCATATCAGAATGCAGGAAGAGGCAGGAGTTACAATATCCTAATCCCAAAGATAGTATTGAACTTAGTTCATGAAGGTCTAACGAATGAGCGTAGTAGAGCTAAGGTTCTAAAATTCTGCAACGGGTTCTATGACGACCAGGTTATACTTAAGTATACATCTGAACAAGTCTTACCATGGGCATTAGGAGAATTTTATGAAGGCTTCACTACTCCTGCATTTGCTTCTTTTGCTCCTTTTGTTTCTACCATCGATGAGTTTAGGGCAAGACGAACCGATAGAACCTCAGGAACCACAACAGCTTAATTTCGTCATTCCTCCTGAGCCTGGACAAATAGGTAAAAATATCCACTTTGTAGTTGATTTTAGTGGCAGTATGGACCGCGGAAAATTAGCCGCTGCTATACAACAAACTATCGACATAGCAAGTCAGAGCGTTGACGAAATAAATATTAAAGTTACGGCATTCGCTCACAATAGAGCTACGTGGGAGGGGATAGAAAATAAAAAGCAGCCTGGCTGGACTGCTCTACCATCCAAAGAAGCAATAGAAGCACTGACCGAGTGGTGCTATTCTCTTCAACTTATCACTCACTCTACTTATGTTGGCGACCCCGTTAGAAATGCTCTAACCGAAGACATAGAAAATATGACAGTGATTGTCATAAGCGATATGTGCTTTGATGACCCAAGTGACCTAAATGGATGGATAGTGGCCGAACAAGGCAGGAGAATTCACAAGGCTACGCTTGGCTTTATAGGTATTAGTCCTGGTTTAGCATATGCCCTTAGTATTGCCAATAGATGTAAAGAATGGGGTGCGTGGAATGCAAACTTGGGAGTGCCAAGCCATCAATCTGCGCTACAAAATTTCCTTGGTCAGCACGGATATTAATAAAGGGACTTGAAAAGTTCTTTTTACCGCCTATAATCTCCTTGTGACGCTCGGCAAACTCTCACTTTTGGTGGTGTTAAATGACTTCTTCAATCGTCGAAAAAATTGAAGAGGCCAACGCCAAATTAAGAGACGTTGGCGAAAAATTGAGAGCTTATAAAAGCGCCTTAGGTCAGGCAGCTAGCGTATTCGAAGAATTGGCTTCCTCTTGTGCTCTTGTGATTGCTCAGCCATACATCGAAGTGGACACTAGAGATATTGATGGTTAGCACGTAGACCGAGCCTGATTTATCGGGCACCGTCAACCTGCTGCCCGCCTTTTGGTGTATTCGTTCTTATACGCAGAATTGGTATAATGGTATTATGCCTGGCTTCCAACCAGACGACGCGGGTTCGATTCCCGCATTCTGCTTGTTCTATAGTGTAACGGTAACATAGCTGACTCTGAATCAGTTGTTGATGGTTCGAATCCATCTAGAACAATGGAGATTCGTATAATGGTATTACTCGTGGCTTTGAACCACAGAAAGAGGGTTCGATTCCTTCATCTCCAATATTCCACCGATTAGTTTATTACGTAACGAACTAGTCTTTATTATTATCGGGTAACACGCGTGGAATGGGCCGGACTCCTCTCCGAATAAGAGCTTTGGAATATGACCAAAAAGAGTTCAATGCGGGATTGATGTAGTGGTAGCCTACGACTTTGCCGAAGTTGATGTGCGGGTTCGATTCCCGCATCCCGCTTAGAGGTGAAATGTGCCAGAGATTCCAGACGAAGAACTGTTACCAGAGTTTGTGTGTGGCGAATGTAAAGAAGAGATTAGTGATGACTTTGTATTCTACATTACATTCGAAAAAGACGACGAGGAGTTTGTGGTCAATTTTTGCGAGCCCTGCTCAGTCAACTTAATGAAAGGCCCAACACGTCGTGGCTAAAATAAACATATGCGATTTGTGCAAACAGCCGGGGGAAACCAACCACCGGCTGAATCTATTTTTAAAGGACGGCAAGAAGAAACTAGAAAAGAAAGAAGCGGAGATTTGCGCCAAGTGCAGAAGTCGTCTTGAATCAGCTATAGATTCAAATTCTCCTCTATCTCTTTCTTCTGTCGATGTAACAAAACAAAACGTTCCAGTTGCTTACATAGCTCAGCCAAATACTCTCACTCCAGAAGAGGTTGGTAACGGAGCTTTTAAGGTCCCATCTCAGATGACATATGCCATAGCGCGCAAGCTCAATAAAGAAACTGCCAAGGCAGAAGCCGGCGATTGTAAGCACGAAGAGAAGAGCATGGAAGATAACGGAGTTGTTTGCAGGAAATGCAAGAGACCAGTGGAGGACTAAATGGCCGCAGCTTTTGAAGAACCGGAAGCCGAGGAGCTTACGGAAGAACAGAAGAAAGAAATCAGGAAGGTTATTAAGAGGCTTCAGGCTATCCTTCCTATGCTTCGCGCTCCAATGGACCCAAACGTCTATCCTCTAATTGACGTATCCATCAATATGTTGGAAATCCAAAGTGACCTAGGTATTCATCACGTATACGACGACGGTATTATGGAAGACGCCGAAGCCACAGATGAGGATGTCAAGAAGGCCGTCAAGATAGTTAAGGACGAAACTAAACCTAATAAAAAGCAGCCGCTTATCCCCAGCTCTGGCATTCCATCGCCAGAAGATTTGGAGGATTGGTTCGGCAAAGAAGGGCCAGACATTGAATGAGAGTTTTGGTTCTAAACTCCTCTTGGTATCCAATAGCGCAGTGTGACTGGCAACACGCATTTAAGCTAATCTTCCAAGGAAAAGCTAAGGCAGTTGAATACTATGAGGACAAGTGGATAAAAACTCCAAATGAAGAGTATCAAATGCCGGCGGTTATCCATCTAGTTGGCTTCGGAAGCGTTCCTCGTCGTCGCGTCGGTTATAGCAAGCAGGTTGTATTTGAAAGAGACAAATATACCTGTCAATATTGCGGCAAGAAGGTAAATAAGAGCGGCCCAAGCTCTACACATGACACCGCCACCATTGACCACGTAGTGCCGAGAGCAAGCGGCGGAAAAACTACCTTCGAAAACACCTTAACTGCCTGTGTAACCTGTAACACTAAGAAGGCAAATAATAGCGTTGAACAAATGGGCTTCAAACCCCTGTCTGTTCCAAAGAGACCTTCCAACATGAACCCTCTAGCTGGTCGCATACAGAAAGTAGAAAAAGAATGGCAGAATTACCTAGTGAACTAGATGATACCGCTGAGCTAATGGATAGCAAAGTATCGGCCACTATTAGCATTAGAGTATTTGACAATGGTTATGTGGACTTCGATTTAATAAACAAAGATGAGGTTGATGGTGTAAATCCAGTCACTATCCTTGGTGCTCTAGATTTGGTCAAGTATAGCATTACTGTTGGCACAGTAAAAGAGCTTGGTCGTATAACTAAAGTTATTGGAGAAAAGCGTGAAAAGATTCGGGCACAACATGCGAATAGCTCTATCATTACTGATGAACTTATCCTCCCAGCAGGCGGTCATAAAGACTCAGCTTGAAGAACAGAGTTTAGTCATTTTAGTAATCTCTCGTCTCTTCAAGGATAAGGGAATTAAGTGGCACACCAAGTGCATCAATAGAACTAATGTATTTCGTCCTGCTGACTTGGTAGTATCTGAAATTACTGGCAGTGACACAAGAGCGTATTTTGACAGGAAGCATATGTGTCCATTTATGACAACTAATGGATGTTCGATAATAGAGAGGGGTTTGACACTTCCTGCTGCTTGTGCTAAAAGAATCATTGTTGAAAATCCCGAGTTGGAGCCGTTGGCCAAACCTCTTGGCAGGGCGGCGCGATACATCTCTCAAATGGTTAAATTGTTAGGAGATAGAAAATGAGTCTACAAACAGACCCCGTTGAATTGGCCCGCGCCAATATTCGGGTGGCACTTGCTCCGTTCTTTGTTGGAAATAAGAAGACTGCCGCAACACAGGCTACTAAGCTAGAAGTAGCCGTATCAGCTTGCTTGGCCGGAGTTCAATCACTTATTAGAGTGGAGCCAGTTAAGCGCCCAAATAATGGCGCCACAGTTATGACCGAAAGTGCTTCTATGAAGCGCGGCGATGGCATCTTCCCTTCCAAGCCAAGGACTCTATAATGGCCGACGAAGCAGCAGAAGCCTCTCAACCACTAGGTCAAATAGAGCGTATTCTAATAGAGAACTTAACGCTTGCAGAACGTAATGCCGAACTTGAGGCCGAGAATAATAAGTTCAAGCTAATAGAAAGACGTAATGCTCTCCGCAACCATCTAGTTGCTAAGTTTAAAATTGACCTAAACCTCAATGACTTTACAGTCGACCCTCGCGCGGGAACTGTTAAAATCAAGCCTAAAAATGCCAGCTAGATTCCCATATTGCGATTGGGACGAATGCAAGAACCAAAATAGAGAAACCTCCTTTGTAGTTAGAGATACGTCTGGCGTAAGAGGATTTTGCGAGCACCATTGGGGCGAAATAAACAATCTAATTGGTGTTCGTATAACTCGCTGTGCGCGTAGAGGATGGGGTTGTTGGAGAAATCATGGAGCAGACTTTTACAAAGACGAGCGTAGCGACTACAGTATAAAGCACGATAATAAATATTGGGAGCTTTGTAGTGTTCATATGGACTTGTATAGAAAACAGGTTCCTCTCTGGATAATCTGATTAGAGGTCACTATGCGTAAGTGGTTTACTTCCTTAGGCTTCGCCGCATTTATTTTTTTCGCCTCTCTGAGCGTCGGTTTTTCTCAGACAGCCGCGGAAATTAATATTAAAGAAGAAGTAGCACCTAGCGTTAGACTAACAACCCATTGGTGCTTTGTAGTAGATAACTCACATAGCATGAGGGGCGTTTCTGATAAAGCCCTAGAAGGATTTCTTGAAGCCACTAGGCAACCAACAGACCAACTAGAGTTTGCAATCTATGCCTTCAGTGACAGGAGTATGGAACGCTTTCTAGATTGGCAATGGGCTACAGAAGAGAGTTTTGCCGCCGCAGCCACTTGGATTAATACTCACGAACATCCAGACATACTATCGTATGGCGCAGTAGCAATCAGAGAAGCTATTAAACAAGAAAGGGACGAACTAACCGTCCTCCTTATCACTGACGGAGGTTTTACCGAAGCGTCCATGGCTGGTGGCTCTTGGGACGTAATTCGAAGAGCTATTAAAGAGGGCCAAGATTGGCGCGCTCGGGTTGGCTTGAGCGAAGCAATTATCGTCTCTATTGGTATTGAAAATCCTCATTATCGCGCCGGCAACAAACCGTCCAATGAACAATGTCAATCATTCCTTAGAGAGATAGGCGCTCAATATCGCGGCGGCTATTACTATGTGACTGGAGCACTCAGATGAAATACCTAGTAATACTTCTTCTACTACTTAGTCTCTCTGGTTGCTATACGACAGTCCAGCAATTTGATGAAGAAAAAACACATAAGTCACTTGCTTTATATGGAAATGTAGATAATTTCTTAAAGTGTAACTTTAGCCAAGCAGCATACGAAGCCATTAAAGATATACCAGTTGTAACTACTGACGACAAAAGGGCGTTAGCTGCTGGAACTAATTTTTGGAGTAGTGTAGCTAGTTTCTTTATGGGGTGCGGCGTCGATAGAAAAGTTGTAGTAGGAGAGCTATTTCTAGAAATAAATACAGCTTCTCAGTCTTTAATTCACGAATACATTCATCATTTGCATGATATGACTCTGGATGGTGAAGGAGATTGGATAGATGAAGAGGAATTTAAATTAGCATACGCTGCATGTGCCAAAGACACTCGCTATGCTGGCATAGTTAGAATGGTAGAAGAGAGTGCTAATTATTTCTGGACGGACAATTTTGGTATAAATGACATTGCTGAGCATATTGCCTATACTGGCGCTCATGTCGCCGGACACAACTGCCCAGCAGACCTCAGGAGAGTCTTCAGAAAAATCTTGAGGTAATCCTTAGCGGTTTACCACTCTCATCAACTTGTCCATTTTTCTGGCCTCTTCAGTTGTCATAGGGGCCAGTAATTCTTCCTCAGTCAGTATAGTTGGTTTGAACTTCCACCTAGATGGACAGTTCTCAAATGACTGACGAGTTTCCCAACTCCACTTCATAGTGAGAAGGTAGGCTAGGCTACCCCTTACATAAGCGTTCATATCCCAAGGTTCCAAATTTAGCTTCTTGGACAGTTCCATGGCGCGTCTATCGGCGTCCCATTCATGCATAAGCATCAAATCCCTGGTCTCTTTTATTATTTCTGGACTAAAGTCTTTTCCTGCAAGCCACTGCTCATGAATCTTACACATATCAACTTCTTCTACATCTAAGTCCTTCTCGTCATTATATTGAAGGTAGTGACAGTATTCATGTGCTACCAGTTCCATTTGATAGACGGGTCTTAGATACTTAATAGCCGCAGAAATTCTAGGTTTTGTTTTGGCTTCAAAGTAGCCAGCACATCCCTTAATGGTGTCCAGACTCCTATAGAGCCTTATGTTACATCCACTTTTTCGGATGTATTTTACAAACTCCTCTAGTTGCATTGGGCCTCCGTATTATGAGACTCCAGTCGTGGCGCAGAAGAGATTTATAGCTGGCTTATCACTATACAAATAGCCATTATCTCTGTATGCCCACTCTACAGTATACAACACTCCGCTATCTGTGGTAGGGATTCTCAATACAGTGTTATTTTCCGCCAAGCTTCCGACAGAAGGATTGCGCAAGCGACCTCTATCGAATGGCATATGTCCATATCTATTGTGTTTCAAAACAACGGCTAGTGGTGTGCCTGCTGGAAAATCCCCTGCATTGTTAATGACTTTAAAATCTATAGTCATACATCCACTAACCGAGCCTGGACGCAAGCTACTAATAGATACGCGAGGGCCACCAAATAGCTCCGGTAGAGGGCCTTGGTTGCCACCATAGTCACGAAAATTGATTGGATTAAATACTCTTTCGCCGCCGCCATTCTTTACGTGTGGCTTAGCTGTGCAGCGTAGGTAGAAGTTCCAGGCGTCATTATCCGCAACTGGAGGTATAACACTTTCTTCCTCTACATAGCTTCCTGGTCCATGTAGGACACTTTGCCAAACGTGAACACCAGTAGCACCGCTGCGCTCCCAATTTACAGTTACTAGTTGTCCAGATGGCGCTAAAGCGGAGCTATCTGGGTTTAAATCTTGGTAGGTGAATATATTTGTGCGAACTGTGTCATCAGCATAGAAAATAGCATCGTTCTCACCTTCGTAGCTTAGCACTCTACTTTCATTCCCACGTAGACGGAACATTCTATGAGCAAAACTACCTGGCAATAATCCGGTAACACTACTAGCTTGATAAGTGGCATAAAGGAATGTGCGGTCTGTAAACAGCGCGCCTCTTCCTTCGTATTTCTCACTAGCCCACGAATCTACTGTAACTGTATTTGGTGCGCCAATAACGAAGGCTATGT
>Ga0163148_10007324_pt1 | contig 10406 bp, 15 predicted proteins | sample OliLakLV19MP7P2_FD_148606 | JGI IMG/M metagenome (GOLD analysis project Ga0163148, IMG submission 148606) | Freshwater microbial mat bacterial communities from Lake Vanda, McMurdo Dry Valleys, Antarctica- Oligotrophic Lake LV.19.MP7.P2 | ecosystem: Environmental > Aquatic > Freshwater > Lake >... | reverse complement strand
GCAGCACACTGGGCAGGATGGGAAACCGTTGCTTTTCTAAAAAGCAATTAGATTTGTTTTTATGATAAAAACGGTTTAGCTTTGTAACAAAATTAACAACAACATGAATAAGAAGAAAACAGAAGGGGAGCCGGCATCTTGCCAAGTGACTATTCCAGCACACATTAACGACCTAATGGGGCGGTATGCAGTAGCATATGCGCAAATACATAAAATAAACCGCGTTTGGGTAACTGGAAGCAAAGCCGACACTAACAAATCTAATTTGGCGGTCAAAATGATGGAAATGGTCAAAGATATTTTTGAAGCGGAAGTTTCAAAAATGGAAGATTCAAAAATGGAAGATTCAATTAATAACAAAAACCAGGCCTTCATTTTGATTTTGACAACGGCGTAGAACGGGCAGCCCAAAAAATATAAGACATGATACCTTGTAAAGATAAAAAGGAGTATATGTTATTTGATTTCATAATACCCTTTACTAAATTCTTATTTTGGCTGCTTTTTGCACTCGCTTTGATTGCTATTGCGGCTGCTTTCCTAAACCTATAAATATGAACATACCGATGCCGTCAAAAAAGCCCGAATTAAAAGTAATTGTCAAAGCCTATATCGGTTCCGACATCCGGGACGCTTACCAAGCTACTAGCCCGAAAGTAACCAAAGCAGATATAATCAAGGTTTTAGACAACAATCAGATAGGAGACTTTGAGAAGTATTTCAATTTGTTCGGCTATTTGGAAAAAGCAATAGTTGAACACCTTAGCACCTTTGGGCATTTTCCTCAAGCCGGGGATCAGCCCGGTATGGATATGGAAGTTGTGAAAGTCACTATGGAGGTAGAAAATAATTTTTATAACATCCGAGTTGGATTTTTATAATAAATCTTATATATTTGTATAAATTTTACGGCTTGCTGTGGCGGCAAGCCGTAAAATCGCAAAGGTTATTTTTTCACCCTTGCGTAAAGCCAGCGATACGCCACACCGCTGGCTTTTTCTTTTTAATTTAATCCTATGAAATACGGAATATTTATAGACCAGGCTAGCGCTATTAACTGGGGTTTGAATAAAACGGAAGCGCTAGCATTTGCTTTTTGCTATGACATCCCATCCTGGGCGGAAACAATTTTTATAGGGCAAGAAGTTTGGTATTTCGCAAGTAGAAATAAATTTATTGAGGACTTTCCAATTGTGACAGACAGCCCGGATACGGTTTATCGGCTTTACAAGGAATTGGCTAAGAAAGGGGTAATAAGATGGCGGAAAATTGCGGAAAAAGACTGCATACAAATAACAGAAAAAGGGAAAATGTGGAACAATATCCAATACGATTTAGGGGTCGGAAAAATTTCCGAGGGTCGGAAAAAAATCCGAGCTATCTCGGAAAAAAATCCGACAAATACTATTACTAATAATACTATACACTCACTCACATTTGAAAGCATTTACGACGTGCAAAATGAATTGAAAAAATTTCCGCTTTTTGAGGACAACATTGATAATAGAATGACGGTATGGACAATTTACGCAAAGGTTCTCACCGCCGATTTTTTTCTAATTCAGTGGGAATTTTTGGCGCAAGGGCTTCCCACAGTAAATGATAAGAACGTAGTCATGAAAGATTTTGTTATAAATGGAAACTGGCAAGCAGTAAAAACATTTGGCATTAATAAAATGCGCGGGTTTATTCGCACAGCTGGACAAAAACAAAACAATTACAAACCAAAAAAATCAAACGGATATGCAAAGCCCGGACCAACCAACAACGACATCGATCCAACCTTTAACTATAACGGCATATCAGTTAAAAAATCAGTTGCAGATCTATACCAGTCCGAAACTGATTGAAACCGTTGCAGGGGATACAAGCTGTACCCGCCAATATGTCGAAGTTGTGGCGGCGGGCTTGGATAGGTCTATTGCGAAATTTACCGACAAAAAAGCGGTTAAAACCCTCATTCATTCCGCAATTGAATTTTGTGCAGAAAATTACACCTCCGCAACCAACCTTAATGCCGAACTTTTGAAAGAATGTACGCTCACGGTTTTGGAATACTTTTCTTTTTTAGGCGTAGAAGAAATAAAGCAATCCTTCCGGGTTGCTGCCAGTGGCGTGGTGAGCGTGGACTTAAATACCTACTATGGCAAGTTTAATGTAAATATCCTTACTAGCGTCCTAAACGCCTACAAGGAATATAGAAAGGAAGTAGCTTCCAAGCTACTGCAAGGCTTGGAAGTACAAAAAGAACAGGAATTAAAGGCGTATTGGAAAACCCCCGCAGGACAATTAGAAATCCGGCACCAGATTGCAAAGCGGGTTCAACAAATTCAAAAATATCCCGAATCGGTAAGGGTGAGGGATTACGATCATCTTCTTTGGCTTGGTGTAATAAACCTTACAAGCAAAGATAAAAAGGAACTAATGCAGGAAGCCGAAAAATTGGTAAATGAATCACAGGAAGCCCGCAAAAGAGAAGCCATGATAGGCATTGAAATAGACATTATAACGAATGAGGACTTTATTAAAAATAAAATAATCTTTACTGCCAAAAAAATAGCCGTTTTGCGGGCAATCGAAAATATTTTATCTTCTGACATTCTAAAATATTAAACGAGATGACAAAATTTAGTATTGAACAATTGGGGTTTTTGAAAAAATGTGCAGACACCCACCCATCGTTTTTACGTGGATGGAAGATGAAAACGACCAAGACTTATTTTCCCAACAAAACAAAGAATAAAAAAGTATTCCTATGCTATTAACCTTCTCCCGAGAATTTCCCTGGGGCAAACTAACAGGGTTTAAACAAAAAATGCAGACGGGTATTAAAAAACATACCTTCCGGCTTGGATACCGATTTGAACCGGGTGATCCCTTGCATTTTTGGGGCGGCGCTCCACGTGCAAACCGATTTCAACATTCCCACGCAATGCTGCCCTTTAATATTCCCATCACAAAGCGCGAGTTGTGGCTTCTTGCCCCAATGCAGAAACCCATTTTTTTGACAGCAGGAAGCGGGGATATTGAAATACACGATTTAGCCCTTCCTTGTGTAACTGCTACCGAAAAGTTTGAAATACTGTTTATTGATGCCCCTGGCTTTGAGGGCTTGGCAGATAATTATTTGGTTTCCCTTAAAATCGAAGGCATTTCAATCAATAACAAACTACAACTTACTCAAATTGCAAAAAACGACGGCTTTGATAATTATGAGGAATTTATAGAATATTTTAATTACAGACGAAAGAAAGACAAAACGAAGCTGCTGGAAGGGCAAATCGTGCATTGGACCAAGCTAACCTATACAAATTTTGCAAATGTTTACAAGCCGTAAAAATGGCATGGAATAACAATTCCGGTTTACGACAACCTGCAAACAACAAAAGTGCAATTCAGGCGCTTGGTCGTTTGAAGACCGGCGAAATGAATAAAACCGAACAGGCGTACAAAAACTATTTGGAAACCCGGAAAATTTCCGGGGATGTGGTTTGGTATAAATTTGAGGGCTTGAAATTCCGGCTTGCTGACAATACTTTTTACACGCCGGATTTTGCCGTGATGCTTGAAAATGGACAAATCGAACTGCATGAGGTAAAAGGCTACTGGCAAGACGATGCACGGGTAAAAATTAAAATTGTTGCTGATATGTACCCGTTTCAATTTATAGCGGTCAAGAAGAATGGGAAAGAATGGCAATTTGAAAACTTTTAAATTAAAAAGCAATGAGCGGTACACAATTGTTTTTACTTGGCTGGATTATTATATCCGCCGCGCTTATCATAGCAGCATTAAGGGAAGGTGATTTTTTAACCGGGCTGATTGGAGCGGTAATCGCTTTTGCTTCCCTTTTGATTGGCGCAAAAACAGACAAGTGAACTACCCATCTGCTGTTTACCGGATAAACTTTACATCCGAAGAAGTTTCAAGAAAAAAGGCTTTGAACTGAAACGGTAAACGAACTGGAAGGCTTTGAACTAGATGACGATTAATTTTTTTGACACTTTAATTTTTTTGACGTAAATTGCCTTTCAAAATTCAACGTAATGGCACTTATCAATATTTATTTAGACCTTAGCAACGAACAGCTAGAGAAGGTATTAAATCCCATATTGAACAAGCATTTACAACCAATTATTATTAAATTAACCAAAATTCAAAAAACAATGGCTGAATTTAATCAGGACGTAATCGACAAGCTGAATCAAATTGATGAAGCTACTACTCAATCGGGCGTGGTTATTGCGCAAGTTGCAACGACTTTACAGGAAGTATCCAGCGATCAAAAATACCTGATCAACCAACTGGCTACACAAACGCTCACAGAAGCACAGAAAACGGAAATTTTGAACCGTTTATCTGATACAGTTGACAAAGGAAACCAAAACACTGCCTTACTTACTTCCCAGGCTGCTTTCTTAACCCAAATTGCAGCCGATGTGGATCAACCCGTTCCTGAAGGTGGTGGGGACGGCGAAGGAACAGTGGGAGAAGAAACAGGGGGAGAAGGAACAGTGGGTGAAGGTGGAACTTTTTTACAATAAAATACAATAACACAGCTACGACGCGGCGAAGGAACAGGGGGAGAAAGTGGAGCCGGCGAAAACGGCGGCGATACTGGGACTGGGACTGGTGAAGGTGGAACCGGAACAGAAGGAAACACTTTCCGCAGAGGCGGTAACCGCCCTTAATCAGCCCGGAAAATACTATCTATTAAACCAAAAAGCAGGCACCTATAACAAAGTGTCTGCTTTTTTAAATTATAAAACATGAACGATTATAAAAAGACAATGCAGCATTTGAAAAACCCTTCCAACCCGATAAGCTTTTTAATAGAATGCTATGAAAAGTAACAACCTCCCCTCGAAAGGCAGGGACATAAGTATAGAAGATAAAATAAGCATTGCGCAAAAGGTTTGTGATTGCTATGCGACTAACCAATATACTTTTTTGTCTTGCATTCAACAGAACGGGGTAAGATCGGAAAGCACCTGGCGCAATTGGTTAGAAATCGAAGAAATCGAAGATTTATATAATAAAGCAAAATTTGAAAAACAAGCTACCTACCACGCCAATTTAGTCGAAAAGGCATCCAGTGCTTTAGAACGTCACTTGGAGGGCTGGACTAAAGAAGTTGTTGAAACCAAAGGCATTCCCAATCAAGACACAAAAGGGGAAATAAAAATAACTGAAATAAGAAGAAAAGAAATCTACCAAAGGCCTTCGCTTCAGGCTGCTATTTTTGTGCTTACTAATTTAGACGGCGAAACGTTCACAAGAAACCCCGAACCTTATAAAGCGGGGGACGAACGAATACCCGCTAAGATAGAATTTGAAATAGTGGGCGGATCAATTGCCCCGGTAACTTCGGAGGATGATATATCAATATAAATCAAAGAACGGCGTAATTGAAAGACTTAAAACCTCCCCGGTTTTTGAGTGGAATTACTATTCAAAAGCGAAAATAAAAAATAATCAAGGTGGCACCTCATCTAGCAAAACTTATTCCATTTTACAGGTTATATTTATTCGACTGGTAGAAAAAAAGCGAATCGCAACGGTAGTCGGGCAAGACATTCCCAACTTAAAAAAAGGGGCGTTACGGGATTTTGAAGACCGAATCTTGGCGGACAGTCCATGGATGAACGAATTTATAGAAAGTAAGAACCGAACCGAAAGAACTTTTAGATTTAAGAACGGATCAGTTTTAGAATTTACTTCTTTTAAGGATGCCCAGGATGCCAAAAACGGGAAAAGGGATATTTTGTTTTTAAATGAAGCGGACGGTATACAATGGGAAGTAGTACGGCAGTTAATACTTAAATCGGAAGAAGTATTTATCGACTATAACCCAACGGCTGAATTCTGGTCGCATGAGCATATAATGCCCCGACCGGATGCAATTACCTTTTATTCTAATTTTACACACAACCCATTTATCCGTGAGACCATAAAAGAAGAAATCCTTTCCCTTAAAGAAATGGACATAGAAAGTTGGAACGTGTATGGGCTTGGAAAGACGGGATCAATCCACGAACTTTGCATAGAACGTCCTCCAATTATCGTGGACAGTATGCCCCGGTTTTTGAAAAACCGAGCGTATGGAATGGACTTTGGATATAGGGCAAACCCAACGGTTTTAATAGAATGTGGTTTGCTAAATGAAAAAGATGTATTTTTGGACGAGCAATTTTACTTACATCGGATGAAAACCGACGATATGCATTTTGCAATGAAAGCGATACTTCCAGACCCCAGAGCAAAAGTGTACGGTGATCCGGCAGACCCCAGGGCGATGGATGACTTAAAAACAAGGGGTTGGAATATGATTCCTGCGTTAAAAGGTGCTGACAGTGTAAGCTATGGATTGCAATTAATAAATCAATATAATTTGTATATCACGGAAACGAGCTATAATTTATTGAACGAAAGAAAGCGTTACAGGTATAAGATAGACAAGAAAACCGGCAAAGTGACAAACGAACCCGTTAAAGCATTCGACCACGGTTGGGACGCGGTGCGCTATTGGGGTTCTGAAAATTTAAAGCCAATACGAAAAATAAAATCAACCTGGCGAGGTGCATCAGCTTAATCAATTTAATTAAAATACCATGAAAGAATTTAAAAATGAAATTGCCAAAGAAATTGCCGAAGTGCTAAGTAAAAACGCTGTTCACTTCGATGGAAGGAAAGCCGGGGGAACGTTTCGATCTATCCTTATGTCTTTGTCCTGGGTTTTCAAAGAAGATTATGAAGCCATACAACAATACATAGGGGAAAAGCAACTAAGGGAAATTCCAACGGGCGGGGCAACGCTATTGCGAAAAGCAGACGACGACCGATCCAAATCTTCCGATTTTGCGCCATGCGAAGGATGCCCCGACGTTGTGGCGGGCGGTTACGCCTACCAAGCCGCTCAGATTGTAGAACCTTCCAATAAAAAAATAGTAAAAACGGTAAATGCAAAAGACAAACCGTTTGAAAGCGAGGATGACATAATGGAAAGATTTGAAGGCAAGGGAATAGCGATGCAAGCATTTGCCCAAAAGAACAAAATTTCCATCCCTACAAATATGACTAAGGCAAGCACAATCGCAAAATACATTTTTGAACATTACCAAAACCCTTCGGAAAATGAGGATACGGTTTGAAACAGATGACAATCTTATTAAGGAGGTTGACATTCCTTTTGCCGCGTCTGACATTGAATTTGGGGATTTTTGCGATTTTCGCAGTGCTGAGTATTTGTGGTTTAATGTAGGGGATGCCGAACCAATAGAAAATTTCATTTTATTAAGGAATGCCGTTGCTTGCTTGGTGAAATGTGACATTGATTCCCTTCCTTTGTTTTCCAGTGAGGAGGAAACCGATCTAATTACCATGGGATACAAAATACAAATTGGGGACACTATAACGCTCATTAAGGTATATGCACACCTTGTTACCCTCATCAACCGCTACAAACCCGAAGAAATACCTCAAAACTTCGCCTTCACACATAAGCAAAAGGATTTTGTAATAAATACCGATTCCGTTATCCGGGTAATGTCACAAGCCCGATTGACGCTCGGTGAATCACTTGAGGTATTGGAATATCAACGACGGGCCGCCGCCAGAAACGAAACCGATCCAAAAGGGATGGGTAATATAGATTTTAATTTGGGGTTGACTGAATTTGCAATCCTTATAAGACAGCCGGGCGAAAAGCTGCCAAGTGACAAGTCGGACCGGCGTAAATTTATAGACCGGCGAAAAGAATTGTTTTCAACCCTACCCTTAGACCTGGTTTTGGACATCCGTTTTTTTTTGACCAATTCATTAATAATTTACAATCAGAACCTACGTACAAATTCTTTTGGGAAGGTTCGCCAGGCAGTGACCGGATCAAAAAAAGTGATTACGAAAAGGAACAGGCAGAAAAAGCGGAGGCAGCCTGGCAGGTAAGCGGATGGCGCATTTACTACACGTTTGCAATGGAAGAAGGATGGTATAGTCAAATTGGCGTAAAACAATGGGATGCCGTATTTTATGCTGACATGGAAGACTTTATAGAAAAAATGGCTTTAAAAAATTCACGTATATGACACAAGAAGCATTTGCGCAAATATGTAAACAGGTTGTTGTTGATATGTCTTACAAAAGTGGTAAGCAAATCAACACGTTTGGGGTAACGCGGGGTGAACCGGGATTTGGAAGCGACACCCTGGGCTATGACTATCAAGATTTTTTAGACGAGACGTTTTGGGCCAGGACGTGGGTAAACCAAAAGGCAGCCCCGGAGAAAATGCAAGCCGAGTTTCCTTTACTGCTAATAGAAAACCTACTCGCAACAATGCCCGATTTGTCGGGCGGTGAGTTGGTGTATGAATGGCACCTTTTACTGATAGATAAACTTGCTTGTGAGTCTTGCCCACCTAGCGAAACCCGAACACCGGAACAGGTAAAACAAAATGTGCTTTGGATGCTTCGCAACTTTTTACAGGAGCTTGTTACCTACCAGTTATGGGAATTGCAAAAACATGGGCAATCCGTATTTGAATGGATTAGCGCGGGGCGGATGGAATACTATAACGACAACCCACAATTAAACATCTTGCCTGTTTCTTTAGAACAGGAGCTTTCCATATTTTTGATAAATGATAATATAGAACTGAGGGAATGGGGTCGCTTTAATTATTCGGAATACCGGGCGTATTTTACTACCCTACGTTTTCAGGTGTGCGATCCGCTTCCGGCAGGAAATTTTAATTACGACAACCCAACTATAAAGCAATTGTCTTACACCGTTTGCCCATGCTAGATTTTGAATTAATTAGAAGGTTTCAAAACGCTTTGAATGGACTGGCATTCAAAGCCAAGCGCGAATTATTGGCAGAAGGACACCGGGCAAGCGGAAAAGGAATTGATTCGATTGAAGGGGTGATAACGGAGGAAAGCCTTGACAAGTTGGTAGGGGTAATAATGGCGAACGATTACCTGGTACCGGTTGACACCGGGGTTAATGCCGGGCGTGTCCCGTACCAAAGGGGATCGGGCGCGGGCAAATCAAAATACATAGAAGGGCTTTTGGATTGGGCGGACATAATAAAGCCTGGTCTTTCAGCAAAAGCGCGGAAATCTTTTGTTTTTGCGGTTGCCAGTACTCATAAGGTGGAGGGTATTCCTTCAAACGGTTCATATTCTTATACGACTAATGGAAGAAGGACGGGCTGGATCGTAAACAGTTTTGAAACCGAACGGGCAGAACGGGACTTTGAGCAAGTTTTAGATATTGTAACCTATTTTACTTTGTCCTTTGAAAGGGCAATCGAAAACATTGCAGCATGAACACAAAAGATTTAATAAAAGTATTCCGGCAGGCAGACGCTAGTTTGTCACAAGTAACTATTAAAACCAAAAGCGAATGTAGCTTTTATATAAGTAGCGAAAATATAAAGCCAATTAATCGGGCGGTTGTTGATTTATCTCACTTGATTTTAACTAACCTAAAAGTAAGCGCTTTTTGTGCTAATCATAATTTTCCAACTGCAATGAAAAAATATATGTCGGAAATAGTCGCAAATATTTTCCATTCGATTGAAGACGATGCTAACGAGGAGTATTTTGTTGTTAAACCGTATTTTTCAGTTGATGAGGGTGAGGGTTCACTTTGGGGATATTTAGCCGACAGAATAGAATTAGAATTAGAATAAGGGTTTGGATTATCGACCAACCAAACCCCTGAAATCAGTTAACTTTAAACATACACAGTTATAAAGGTAATAAAATGGCAAAAGTTATCGCTTTTACGGTTGAAGTAAATGGAATACAAAGGGCAATTCAGAACCAGGAGGATTTGAAAAAGGCGGTTTCCGATGTCAAAAAAACTTTTGAAACGGCTGATTTTGGAACAGAACAATATAAGCGGGCAGAAAAAGAACTGGTTAAATTACAAGCCGATCAAAAAAACCTAAAAGACGAAACCCGAAAAACAGCGCAAGAATTTGAAGTGGCAGCCGATAAAGGGCAAGGTTCCTACCGTGCTATCAATGCCGAATTGAAAAAATTACGCGGCGAATTTCGGGAATTAGGCGCAGCCGAGCGCGATGCTTTTGGTCCGGAGTTGATTTCCCAAATACAAAAATTAGACAAAGAATTAAAAGGCATAGATGCCAACCTCGGACAATTCGGGCGAAACGTGGGTAATTATGAAAGTGCTTTTTCTGCTTTGGGCGGAATTGACCTTGCAAGCCTTCTCACGGTACCCGGTGCCATTGCAGCAACAGGGGCGGCATTTGCATCAGCCGGGCAATATATTGGCGAATTTGCAGACGAATTTGTAAAATTACGGGGGGAAATATCAACGTTGACCGGAGCAACAGGCGAAGACTTAGACCGATTCGCATCCAATATCGCAGCCATTGCGG
>Ga0163148_10007323_pt1 | contig 10407 bp, 16 predicted proteins | sample OliLakLV19MP7P2_FD_148606 | JGI IMG/M metagenome (GOLD analysis project Ga0163148, IMG submission 148606) | Freshwater microbial mat bacterial communities from Lake Vanda, McMurdo Dry Valleys, Antarctica- Oligotrophic Lake LV.19.MP7.P2 | ecosystem: Environmental > Aquatic > Freshwater > Lake >... | reverse complement strand
GGGGCAGATGTGCGCTGCGTGGGCATGCACGCACCGGATCTAAAATTGAAGCGGTACTATTGTACTTTGAGTACCGCGTAATGTACGTCGTACCGGTACTAATGCAGGCTTACCGGTACTACAGTAGTACCGTACCGTCCACGCTGTATGCATGGTTTTCGCCCTCATCATTACATGATCGTTGCGTGCGTGAAACAACCCGTAACGTGTAGGGGTACCCACCGCACTCTTCTCGCATAAACTTGATGTTGGCAAAACAACATCAATCACTCAATCTACCGTCCTGATAGCTAACAAATTGTTTCCAGAAGCAAACTGCTTCCATCACTAATTAATCTTCCTCGACACGAACGAAAAAAGGCCGAAAAATTGACCGTCAAGCTCATCGTAGAAGAGGAGGGCGGGTACGAGAACAACAAGCACAAATTGAAATAATAGAATCACAGCCGCCGCGCCAACATCAAACATTGGAAGACGCTTTCGCTTGGACCGAGCAGCAGGACGCCATCCAATTCACATTTACACCTCCTGACAACGACATTGACGACGACACGCCAAGTGAAAGTGAAAGTGCTGCTGCCATGTCGGTCAAGACCATTACGGAGATTAAGCATTTGCCGAAATTGGCGATTCAAGGTTTGTAAATTATTGTTATGTGTGCGCTTTCTTGTGAATTTACAAGGAAACCAATGCTTGTGTTTCTTGTTACTAACTTTGTGCGTTGTTACTCTCAATCTGTATGATTTTTTTTTTTCATTTACAGAGGTGACTGTGGGAAGAATAATAGGACAAGGTGGATTTTCGCTGGTCAGTGAAATCAATCATGTGACTCTGGATGAGATGAATGATACGGACGATGACCAAGCTCGATTGAGACGAGCCTTTCAGAGTTCTAGTAATGATCGATCCCAGCAACGGCCCATGTTTGTCCTCAAAACCTTACGCAATGATTTGCCCGAAGAGGAACAAGCCAAGGGCATTGTGGATCTTGCCATTGAAGCGGAATTTCTCTCTATTTTAAGGTTTGTTGATTTTTGTAATTGATGTCTGTGTGCCTTTTTGATGGCATGTGGTGGTACCATGGAAGATTTATTGACTTTTATTTTTGCAATGAAAAGGCATCTTACACCATTGGTTGCGCTCTCTTTATGTGTCCAACCCAATTGAACCCAATACCATATACAGCCACGATAGTATTATTTCCATGCGTGCCTTGGCGAATTGTGATCCCCATGGCACTCAGTTCTTTGTCATTTTGGATCGATTGGTCACAACCTTGGATCGAAGGTTCAATTATTGGAGAAAAGTGGTCAACGAAAATGTTGGCATGTGGTGGGGTTGCTGTTTTGGATATTGCTGTGCCAACAAGCACGAACTCAATCAACTGTGGCTAGAACGATTGGGAGTGGCAAGGGATGTTGCCAAGGCGATTGATTATCTACACGGAAGGAAAATCATTTATCGGTATGTCTGGTGTGGTGCTGTGATTATGCAATATTTTAGTATGGAAATGAAATTCAATGAAATAGATGAGATTGAGATTGGATTGATTACTTTCTTTTTTTTGTTTCCAAAACATCTGACGCCTTCACGATTTTTTTTTCTCTGGCAGGGACCTGAAACCTGATAATGTAAGTAGGCGCATGGCTACCAGTTTCTATTGAGTTTTGGTGCGAGGTGCTGTATCAGTTGTGGCTGATCATAATTTTTCTATTCTTGGATGTCTTTCAGTTGGGCTTTGATCAAGCTGGTTGTTTGAAGTTGTTTGACTTCGGCCTGGCAAAGAAATTGACACCTAGTAACGCAACCGACAATGACCTTTATCTCTTGACAGGAAACACCGGTTCCCTTCGTTATATGGCGCCAGAGGTCGCGATTGGCTTACCTTACAATCAAAAGGCGGACGCGTACAGTTTTGGAATTCTGTTTTGGTGAGTACATGTACAATCGGAGGCTGGCTGGCAGGCAATCAACTGGATTTTGTGAATTTTGTCAATCTGACCATGACTGTAAACGCCAATTGAAACACCCGCATCCCGCTGTCGAGTACAGGCAGATATGTTCACTAGCAACGCCTTACGCAGGCTTCTCGACAAAAATGCATTCGGAACGGGTAGTCAAACAAGGCTATCGCCCGAAACCAGATACAACCTGGCCTTCCACGTGGGTGGACTTGATGCAAAATTGCTGGACGAGAGATTTGAAAATAAGGCCAGAATTCAGTGCCATCGCGCAGACATTGGAAGAGCAAGTATACCTCTGGCAGGCAGAGGAAGGTGTCGTTCCTTCGCGCGGTTCAGAAATCCGCGCCAAACGTCGCAAGAAGGCTATCAAATCGGATCGTCTGGATGTTGATACACGATTAGGAACCAACGAAGACGTTACAGCACAACGTTCTGACGGCCAAGTCGTATAAGCGTCATCTCCATATTGGCGGAGATTATACCGGTACATACAGACTTAGCATAATATACATCATTAACTTATACACCCTGTTGATAACGAACGCCAGTAGTAAAAAGTTGCCCAAGATTTCTCGCTCTTCTCGTGGTAGCTAGCATGTAGTTCTCGCCAAGGCACTGGCACGAAGGTTAGAATGGATATTCACACATTTTCATGAGCCCGCCTTTGTCTATACCGCTGTTGACAAACCGTGGCTTGCGCGTCAGGATCCCCCGTTTAATTATGACGGTTGCATATCCAAGGCTGAGTGTCAAAGTTGGAAGGATTTTGAACAGAGAAAAGAGTCATATGCTCTACCTGCCTTCGTTATTCCGACCAGACAGGCCCTGCACTGAGCATATCCATGCAAACAGCAGAAGGGCGGGTCGTGGGACAGGCTTCCTCAAGATCATCGAGTCGAAAGCCGACCGTGGACGAGCGAAAGAGCCAACTGGGTTGTCTGGATATCGGTTGATTCACATCTTGGCTCATGGTATAAAACAAACTGTGGGCAGCGTCGCCGCCATCCACATCCAATACCAACAAGTAGACGTCTTCAAAAGCCTGCTGAGCAATTTTGAGGCAGCTTTTTTTTCAATAAAGGGTTTGGAAAGTGTAGTGGTTTGGTTAGAGCAAAGACAAGTTGTAGCGAGCAGTATAACACACAATAATAGGACTGCACAAACTCAACTTGTACTTGACGAAAGTAGTCTTGGAACCATACCCATGGTCCAGCGAATGCGAAACCATTTCAATCCCTACCAAGCTATATGTGCTGAGAAAGACAGCAAGATAATATGGGATCACATTCGATAAATTGTCGTCGTCATGAAGCAAGAAACGAAACGCCAGTGGTAAGGTTACGACATACAGGATCAAGAATGTGCGCGTTGTCTCAGATAGAATGAATGGTGGAGGCGTAGATAAAAGCTCTTGAATGCTGTGGTAATTTGCCACCAACGAATCTATCATTTCCAGTAGTTTGGATTCTGTCTCGACAGTCAATGGCAATGGCAAAGAAGATCCTCCTCGAATGATGGATTGTCGTAGCAAATAGCTGATATACACTGGAACTCGCAAATTATTCTCGCTCTGCAGTACACCATGATATGTAGCAGTCCCACCCCTCTCGTCATCAGCGTTGACGAATTCTCTGATTTTATTCAATTCCACCCCATCTAGTTCCGCCACATCCCAGGAAGGATTCCCCGTGGTTCCAAAATTCAAAACCGCAACGGTTGTTCGTAGGAGAAGCAAGACCCTGTATGCTACCTTTGTGTGACAGCAGCAACAATTTCACAGATTCTATACTTTGTGAAAACGACAGGACAAAAAAAACTGTCGTGCTCAAGACAGTAAAGTATAGACCAATGGAAGGACCTACCTCACTGCGCCATGTTCCATATTTAATATCTGTTTCACTCGATGTTAGAACCAACATTGTAGTAACCATTTCCCCTGAAACAACGATAACAAAGTTTCATGTTGGGTGCTTATTAAAAATATATTGCATTCCAAGACACACAAAAGAATGGTTCACTGACTCACGGGTCGTTCCAGATAATGCTGAAAACTCATGGTTCAAGTCCAGGAACCTCTTCAAAGAAATAAATAGCTTGGACACCACTATCAATCCAACAGCATAACTTGTGAATACGTGACCTTGTGCATCCATCCAACAACAGTTTGGGGGGACGACGCCGGTTTTCAGTCCATAAACCACCCCGCATGCCAAGGCCAAATTGAGAAAGCAAAATGGTAGAAGGTGGGTTGTTGAGTACCAAATTCCCTTCTTTAGATTACTTCCATTGTCGTTTCTGGCTTGCTGGGTGCTTCCAGAATGATCATTCAGGTTTCTGTACAGCGCTTCCTCGTTGGCAGGTGATCGCAATAGAGGTGTCACCTCTCCAAAGAAATACGCCTCGGCGTTATTGGGCGGATCCATGACATGCTCCTTCCGCCACCAACCATCCATCAATCAAGTATATCCATTCGAAATATAGGTGTTCTTTCTCGTGTGTGGAACCAACTAAATAAAAATCATGGAGTTGTGCAAATTGAAAGGAAGCTGAACAATTGGTGCTATAGACAATCGCAAGAACCTAAATTAAATCCATTAATCTATCTCTTCGGTTGTTCTGCAATAATCTATGTCGGTGTCATAAAAATCGAGTTCAGTCAGTTGAGTGATGATATCGGATCTGGAATCTCAAAAGATTTCTTTGGGATGCACACTGTATCTAACAAAAGGTGTCAGAAGGTCTCACACTTACTCCATTCAAAAAGGTGGACGAAAACGATCTCAGCAACAACTTGAAAACAGGGGCCGGACAGATGGGCTAGATAGCTAGATTTGCACAAGAGGGCTTGCTTTCAAGATTCGTTAGATCTTACAAACACAATAGCTTGAGAGATACTTTGTTGTCACTGACTGACGACGCAACGGTAAAAGATTGATTTGGGGTCCTCATTACCGGCAGCATTCGGGATCCTGAGCTTTCATTTTTCTATTCTGCGAAACCTTATGTATTGACAATGCTATTACAACTACTAAAGGCAAGCTAAACACGCTGCAACTCATAGCGACACGTGCTTGCAATGCGCCAACATCCAGAGTGGATGGCAGGGTACTCGATACCGGCACCCAGTCCAACGAGCTGAGGAATTCTGCCCGCACGATTTAAAAAAATTTCCCCAACGGATCCTTGATCATTTTAGGAATGCGGAGTTTGTTCTTGTGCTTTCTTGCCCTCCTTTCTTCTTCCCTAGCTTCCATGACGCGCCGTTCCATCCGCGCTTTGGCATTTTCATCGGATTCCCGCTTGAACTCGGTATTTCCCACCATCAAATCCGCGAATCGTTCTCGGCTCGTCAACAACCAGCTCTGCTCGGTTGCCATGCGTTCGTGTACCTTGTCGTTCATTCGGTATCGCAAAAAGTCAGCCCAGTCTGGTCCGTCGATGTCGAGCACCGTCAAGTACGTGTCCTTTGATAGGAAGAGCAATATTTAATTTTGTAAAGAAAGTGCCCGGATGAGAAAATTGTGGACGACGCAAAACAGATACGAAAAGAAGAACATATAAACTCACCTCAAATGCTGTATGAGCCATGGCGAGGCACTTAAAGTCAATCGGGTCATCTCCTACGGATCCAACCAACCAACAGCAGTGGCAACAAAAATGTGTTGGACGACATTAGACTGAAAGACAATACAGGAATTCTGTTAGAGCTCTTACCAAAAGGATCGTCCAAGGCGATTGCCACAGTTTCCAGACCCATGAATCCATATGTCAGCAAAAAGATAGCAAAGCAGTGCGCGTACACACTGGAATTATCCGGCAAAAACACAAATGGCACGGTATACAAGTATAAAAACAGAAACGTCCGAGACATTTGAATCAATGGAAAGGGCACCGGAGTGGAATTGAATTTTCGAATCCCCGAAAAGGCCGACACACATTGATCGACCGAACTCAATAATTTCATTTCCTGTGGGACTTCCAAGGGTATCGGCAACCGTTTGCAATGTTCGATAATCGATTTGCGCAAGAGGGCACCCACAAGAATCGGTACACGCATGTTTTCTTCGTATTCGCACCGTGGTAGCATGGCATAGTGTGTATTTTGTGGATGATAAAGCAAATTGTTGAGGACATAGTCTAATTCAACACCGTTGAGTTCGGGACATTTCCAATTGGGAATTCCACTGGTGGGATAATCCAGAATGCCCATGGCTGTTCGTAGAAAAAGCATAGATCTATATGTCACCTGAAACAAACATAAAGGAATGCAGTTTTCAGCCATGTTAGCCAAGTGCAAGCGACAGGAGAGAGTGTGGCAATCTATCCTGACCAAAATAAGGATCAAGTCATGCTACAACAAAATCTCCATACCTCAGCCCTCCATTCTTTTGATTTTTTGTCCTGGTGTACAGCGGTCAGAACGCAAAGATTCTGTACCAGTTCACCTAGAATTTTTAATTCGCGCGTTCGTTTAGAAAGGTATATATACGGCAAATTCATAGACCAAACAAACAAACAACGGACAGACAAAAGACTCGACTGTTTGACTCACGACTTTCTTTATACATTTTACCAAGATGATCCCGAGCCTCATTGAAGCGACCCAAGGCCATGGTCACGCGAGACACAAACAAAAAGGCCACGACAAACTTGATAAATTTGTGTCCTTCCGCACTCAAAAAGTACCGTTCGCCCTTGGGATCCGCGAGCGTTAGCAAAATCATAATCAAGACGTTGAAAACACAAAAGGGAAAGACATCCGGCCATGCGGATCCCAATCGTTGGGTCAAAATGCTCCAATGAGACTCGGAATGGTAAATGACCGTGTACAGAATGGGCGGTTCTGTTTTTTTGGTTCGAATGGTACTCCAATGCCCCGGTCCACACCAACTGCACAAACCCATCTTGTGTTGATTATGTGATTATTTGATGTGAATACTACTATCGGTGCTTGTGTTATCGTTTCGAGAAATCAATCAATGAATGAGGGCGCCGCAACTCAAAATGAACGACCTCGCTCCTTAATAATAATTGGCTTGGTGGGAAACTTTGGCAAGGCCGAGGGCTTGCAAGTGATACTAGTAGATGTGCTGAACAGTCCTAACTAACGATGCAACTACAAGTAGTCTACTCAGCTTTTGGTGTTGAGGTAACGATGTAGCCTTTTTTACAGCTAGAGCAACAGCGCTCCGTAAACTTCCGGTTGCTGTATTGTATGCAAATCGGGGTGCACGAGTTGTTATTTCGTTTAGTTCGTCGTCGTCCGTCCACAAGATTTCTTTCGAACAGATGAAAGGTCGCACAGTGTCGTTTAGAAGTAGTGTGCATCCAAGCGACATCCATCGGTTTGGGAAATTTCTTTGGGCTCGCCCCGCCCTCATTGACGTTGAAGCCGTTGAGCATAAAAACCAACGAGACAAGAGCACCCCTGACCTGCTTTTTCTTGATGGCCTACTCATGGGATCGATGGACCGTCTGCGTGCATGTGTATCATACATGACTGTTATTGATTCAGGTCATGGTATGTTCTCGTCACTCTAGAAAACCTCTTTCAGATTTCTTTCCATTCAACTACCAGTAGCAGCTAACAGTAGCTACTTCAGCAGCAACACACCCACCATCCATCCTACTAGACACACTCCTTCACCCCTTTTCGTTCCAACGAATCCATCCATCGTAGTAAGAAAAGATGGAAAACCCAACGTCCGATGAGGAGACTGGCTTGGACTCGACGTTTATCATTGCCATTGTGATTGGTTCGACGGGATTTGTGTTGATGATCCTGGGAGGAGTGTATTATTTGTCGCGATTGGGGGATGTCCCGAGTCGAAGAACGCAGACTGGTCCCGCTGTTTCGTCCCACGAAAGAAAAACAACCAAGGATGGGTATGTCTTGTGCTAGCTGACTTTGAAAGTGAATGTAATGTACTCTTCTTGACTGTATCGACTATATATCATTATAAGGACTGTATCTTAGTAGTACTTGGCTTGTAACCAACTGGAACTTTTGCTATCTTTCGTTAGTTGCTGTACTAGTATGTATCACCCCGACTTCACTCCTCACTTGGTCCCTTGCTTATGACTTGTCTCTCCAACTCCCTACTTAATCATCCAATCATTATTGGATCCTACTCTAATACTCCTCACAAACAAACGGCATTTTGCATACAACAATACAGCCAAAAACAACAATCTACAACCACAGACGAAGAAGAAAACAACAACACTGTCCGAGAAGAACTCATTGAAATTTATGCTCCCGCCGGCAAGTTGGGAGTGATATTGGAAGAATCGACGCTAGAAGGAGGAGGGCCACCCGTCGTACATGGCATACGAGAAACTTCGGTTTTGCGAAACGAGCTTTTAATAGGCGATCGATTGATTGCCTTGGACGATGAAGACGTTCGTAAAATGCCGGCCAATAAAGTTTCCAAAATGATTAGCAAGAAAATGGAAAATGCGACGCGAAAATTGAGCATTATTCGAACCGTCCGAGGAGGAACAGGAGGAGGCCCAGTGAGCAGTCCTGGAGTATCGCCTGCAGCATCCGCAGACAGGAGTGTCGGCGTATAGTGGAGTGTAGCTGCAAGTGCAACGGTTTTTGAAGGAAAGAAGGAATCGAGACGGGACAGCAACACCAAAGCTTTACCACCACCACCACCACAAGAATGCCGTAACCACGGTACTGTTCCATTAGTGTGGAAGGCATGCACCAGTTATTTGGAGTCTTCGCAAGAGGTGCAAAGTTCCTGGTGGGTGGATGTATTATTATTATATGGTTGCAATTATACTCTAGCTAGGAGAGCAGACCCAACAACTGGAAAGGGCTATGTAATGCTGTGCTGCACTACTCAAAACATCATGGCAGGGGTTGGGCAAACGACAAGATCCCCCCAACACACAGACACATACTCTTCCGATACGTTGAATCTGACCCGTTAGATGTAGTTGTTCTCTACTAGTTGTATTTGCTATGTACATTAGTCACTCTAAAACGAGTACGTTACAGACCTCAAAGTGCCAACTAGCTAGCTACTTAGTTCTGTGTTTCATGTACGTGGAAGATGTTCTGGCCTACTAGCTACTAGCTAGACTACTAGCAACAGCGTCCGAGGCAGAGCCAAATTCACAACGTGGCATAATACTCCAGAGACCTGATATTAGAGTAGGAGAGCTGGTGGGATCGGAGGATGACACGAAGAAATGTGGAGTGACGCGCACTTGCTCGTCTAAAGAACGGAAGGAATGATGGATGAATGACGCAATTCACGCAACCAACATGGGAGGACGAGGCGATCATGAACATGCATGAAGTACAGTGTACTACTGGTACTGGTAGTATGCATGACATCGATGATCCGCCGATGAGCACAACACTAATCTGCATGACAGAAATGGTTTCAGAAGACCTTGCATAATACTACTACGTTGCAGCAGGTAACTTTTTCGACGACAATAATAGAGATATAAACCACCATGTTGTGCCTTCAAGTTTTGGCGGTTTTCGCCCTGATCTATGGATTGATGATCCACTCTGTGCATGCCTTTGCCACAACATCGGCTGGTCCTCGTTCCTCCACGAATTCTCCGGGGAGTGTGATCCGTTTCATGTCGGACAAAGATGCGGAAGTCGATGAAAAGAAAAAGAACGATGCGCTCTTGGCAGCTATTGATGCCATGTACGGTGACAAGCCCCTTACAGAGGAACCCGACGCCACACAAAACCGAATTAAATCCTTGATTGAAGACAACAATGTGGTGTTGTTTATGAAAGGAAGTAAATTCTTTCCTCAATGTGGCTTTAGCGACACCGCAACCAAAATTTTGGAAGCCTTGAATGTGGAATACGAGGCCGTGGATGTTTTGACAGATGATTCCATTCGACAAGGCATCAAAGACTTTTCACAATGGCCGACGATACCCCAATTGTACATCAAACAAGAGTTTATTGGTGGGAGTGACATTATGATCAACATGTTTGAGACGGGTGAATTGAAGAAAGTATTGGAAGAGTAAAGGCTCGGTCATTAGTGTGACTGCAACGATGCAATCCAATAGCAAGAATTGGAAGAAGAAACGGGAAATGATGGATTGAGATCGGGTTATTTTGTCGACAATAATATCTATCGTTTTCTTTCCTGCAAACTACAATGGGCTTATCATAATGAGGTCTTCAAGTATCAGCGCAGTCAATTAGAAATTACCCAGTCGAACAAAACCAGCAGTCTTCTCCATGGAAAGTTACCTTTGATCCTGTTTTTAGATCATTCTTGTGGGCATTCGAATATAGTCTGTATAGATAGGTAGGCACACAGCCTGATGTTTGAGAAAAGGCATCAGGGATCCATAGGATTCCATGTAATCAAGACTGGGGTAAGTCTCTTCATGCCGGGAGCTGATTTGAGCCTGTGCAGACAGGAATCTTCATGTAGGTTGTTTGCTG
>Ga0163148_10007315_pt1 | contig 10414 bp, 10 predicted proteins | sample OliLakLV19MP7P2_FD_148606 | JGI IMG/M metagenome (GOLD analysis project Ga0163148, IMG submission 148606) | Freshwater microbial mat bacterial communities from Lake Vanda, McMurdo Dry Valleys, Antarctica- Oligotrophic Lake LV.19.MP7.P2 | ecosystem: Environmental > Aquatic > Freshwater > Lake >... | reverse complement strand
CGCAATATGGGCACCGAAACCTGGAACCAATCAACCATCCGCCTTGGTACTTCCCGGCCAATGGATAGAGCCAGCCCATTCGCTGACTCCAGCTGGCTAAGCCCTACTCGCCCCGCCCAGCTACTGGAGCCTTCTATACCTCCCGGGCAAATCGGTACATTTGAGTTTGCTCTTTCGGCTCCCAACACACATGGCACGTACAATGAGTACTTCAACCTACTAGCCGAAGGCACCACTTGGATGAATGACCTAGGACTGTTTTTTACCGTCAATGTTAATAACTCTATACCTCCTCCCAATTCGACCGCTACAACCCTGAATTCCGGCGAGGCGTTGTACATGGATGACTACCTACTTTCACCGGATGCCCAATCGCTACTGACATTTCAGAGAGATGGTAATGTAGCGCTATACGCTAACTTTAATCTGGTTTGGGAAACAGGCACTTTTGGCACAAATACTGATCGTGTAGTCATGCAACCTGACGGCAATTTAGTAGTATACAATCAAGCCGGTCAGGCTTTATGGAGCTCTAATACTCAAGGCAACCCGGGCGCCCACCTGAGAATGCAAACCGATGGTAATGTGGTAATATACAGCTCATCTAATGTGGCTCTTTGGTCGACAGCCATCATACATAACCCCGACCATCTCAGCTATGTTAATACGACCCTAGCGCCAGGTTTAGGAAATTTTGCTAGGTTATATCCTGGCCAAAGTATCGACACTGCTGACCGTAAATTCCATCTTATCCTACAGCGTGATGGTAACTTGGTACTTTACTCACCCACTCGGGCACTCTGGGCCACAGGCACTGATGGCAAATCGCCAGCATTATTGGCTCTGCAACCCGACGGTAATTTGGTTTTATATGACCGTAATGCCCACCCAGTTTGGTATAGCCGTACTGAGGGCAATGGGTTACTGAGACTTGTGGTCCAGCAGGACGGCAATTTAGTACTTTACAACCGGCTAAATACTCCTTATTGGAACACTGGCACCGCCGGTGCTTTATAATCCGTAGTTGGCTGTTGCGAGAAAAAATATAATCTTTGGCAGATTAACAAAACAGATTAATTTAGTTTTAGACTCTGTTATAATTTTGCTATTACATGAGACAGAAAAAAATATACTTTGAGTGCGGGGCTTTAATCGCTGACCACTTTAGTGGCGTTGGCCATTACGTTCAGGGCATTGCTAAAGCGCTCGATGATTATATTAGTTCACCAGAATATTCTGAACTGCAGCTACAGCATAATTCCCGCTATCGAACGATTCTTTGGGGGCCACGTCATCATATGCCTCGTTTAGCCAAGTTTAGGTTTTTGAATTTAAGAGCAAAGGCCTTTGTCATTCCGTCATATTTTATTGACAGATTGCTGTATCACAATCTAATCCCACCGTTGGATCTGTGGTTCGGGAGAGGGACCTATTTATTCCCCAATTTTTCGAGATTTCCGCTGTTTAGAGCCAAAAGCGCGACTATAATTCACGACATTAGTTTCGAATCCGTCCCCCAATTTGTAGATGCCAACAATCGTCGATTTTTATCCAAAATGGTAAGAAAAGCCGTAAATAAATCAGATTTGATAATCACAGTCTCAAAGCATGCGAAAGAAGAGCTCGTTAATTTTTATGGCATACCCCCGACAAAAGTCGTAATTGCTTACCCAAGTGTTGACAGAGCCATTTTCTATAGACGTTCGCCAGAAGAGATAGAAACCATAAAATACCAGTATGGACTGCCGGATAATTATGTGCTTTTTGTTGGCAACATAGAGCCACGGAAAAATATTAGTGGGCTTATTGAGGCCTATACAAAATTACCGCTGGAACTATGTCAGCGCCATCCTTTAGTTTTAATTGGTGCCAACGGTTGGTTGACAGAAGGAATTTTCGATAAGATAACATTTTATCAAAAAAAGGGATACCCAATAGTTCGCCCCAAGCAGTATGTAACAGATGAAGATATGCCCGCCATTTATTCTGGGGCATTTATGCTGGTTTACCCAAGCCATTATGAAGGCTTTGGTATCCCTCCCTTAGAGGCCATGGCCTGTGGAGTACCAGTTGTCTGCGCTGACAATTCCTCACTGCCCGAAGTAGTTGGTAATGCAGCCTTACTGATAAAAAGCTCAGACACTAAAGCTATCACTGCCGCCATGAATCAACTTATATCACAAGAGTCTCTGCAGAAAGAGCTTATAGAAAAAGGTTGTGAGCAAGTGAAGAAGTTCTCATGGGGCTCAAGCGCAGAATTAATATATAAATCCTTAATAAAACTATAGTTATGGTAGTAGCATTTGACTTACGCCCCCTACAGTCTGGTCATCAATACCGAGGCATTGGTATTGTCCTACACAATCTCATCCAAGAGATCTTGAAAAGCCCAGAAGCTGTAGAAAATTGGGAGATTATATATTATGTTTACGAACACCAGCCGCTCCCCACGGTTATCAAAACCCAGCTGCCCACCGGCCGAATAGTCAAAGTTTCGCTGCCCGAGAGCAGACCAAGTCGGTTCAAACTTATTAGAAGACTAAACTTTCTCAAAAGGACCTGGTCTAAATTAAATTCTGTGAACAAATTACCCGATCTTAACAATGTTGATGTTTTCATTCAATTTGACTTTTTATTAGGTTTGCCCAAAAGCAAGCATATTAAAAAGGTGTTGGTTAAATACGATATTATCCCCTTGGTGATGGAGAAACACTATCTTCCCTCCTTCTCCGAAGTAAAGTCACGTACCAGTCATACAAAAGCGGCACTTAAGGCTCAGTTAAACCGCTGGCGGTATTTATACAGTTTACGAACTAGCTTGAAGCACAGTGACTTGATATTAGCAATATCTAAACATACGAAAAAAGACCTGGAAGAATATCTGAACACACCCGCTAAAAAAATTAAAATTCTTCATCTTGCTGCAGATCAAGCACCTCTTATAGGTAAGCTTCCCGAAACATCAAACTCCCATTTCACGTCTATTGACTGGCGATTTATAGATAGTCAAAAAAGACTAAGACACCTTTTGCTTTATGATGCACCTTATATACTGTATATAGGTGGAGCTGACCCTCGCCGGCGGATTCAAGATTTAATAACAGCCTTTAATCATATAAGGTCTACTGGTTTTAGTTGCCGTCTGTTACTAGTCGGATTTGATTTTCAGACTTTAGATAAAATACCCAACAACCAAGTTAAAGAAGCAATCCGTAATTCATCTTTTGGTAGTGATATTTATCTTTTAGGATTTGTGGATTCAGCTCAAAAATTTCGCTTGTACCAAAAAGCTATTGCCTTTATCTATCCCACTGTGTATGAAGGCTTTGGCTTACCAGTACTAGAGGCTATGGTCAATAGATGCCCTGTTATTTGCTATAAAAACTCTTCTTTAGAAGAAGTCGGTGGAGATGCTGCTTTATATGTAAACAATCCCGATGAGATGGTGGACGCTATACACAAATTACTAGAGCATCCTAGGTATTGTGAAGAGTTAGTTAACAAAGGCTTGGTAAACGCTGCTCAGTTCTCTTGGCAAAAGACATCTACCTCTCTAATAAAATACATTAACGAAATTTCAAGCACTAAATTGCTTTAAAGCTTAGCTTTATTCTTTTTTAGTTTACTCTTGTTTGGGTTTCCGATTTCTTTGGGCTTTTTTAAATTTCAGCCAGTCTGTAGTCAAACCAATTAGACTAGCTTTTAGACGCTGCCGGAGTGGCTTATTAAAAAGTGATAAGTGGGCTACCTGATGAAGTTCCTGTTGTTTTTGGGCTATTTCTTGATGTAAGTTTTGGTTGGTTTTCGTTTGTTTATCGTTGAGCTTTTCTAGATGAACCAAGGACCGCCAGTCGCGCAGCCAAGCCTGGTAGTGATGATAGCGAAGAGCGTGATAGCTTTTTTCGACTACGTTCCTAGCAAAGTTAAAACTGCCTAGTCTATTTAAAGCTTCGCGTGCAAGGTAATATTCATTGAGTCCATCAAAGAAAATGTTTTTATAGCCGTTAGCAGCCAGCAACAACTGGCAGTTTTCGGCAACCCGATTAGCTTCAATACATATCAATTCCGGGCGATAACGCTCCCAGTTATTGCCTGACAGCACTTCATACTCAAAGCCTTCGACATCAATTTTAAGAAAATGTATTTTGGCTGGTTCAACTTCACTAAGGATACTCTCCAGGGTACGTATTTTTACCGGGTATTCTTTATATTTAGCAATTGGGGCGTATTCTTGTTTTTCGTTGTCTGAGAATGTAGAACGTCCTTCCATGCCAGCGTATTCACGTAACATTAGTGTGCTTTCCTGGTTCCCGATACCGTAATTAAGATTAATGTCACGGGGTCTCTGTTCATTAAAAAGCTTGTGCAATCTTTTAATAGGCTCGATATTTATACCGCTCCAGCCACAATCGTAGAAGTATTTAGTCACCGAGTCTATTACGGGATGAGCGGCGCCAACATCAACATAAAAGCCATCTTTAACATGCGTAAGAAATGCCGCTATAATAAGATCTTCTCGATTTTGGGCATAAGTTACAAACGTTTTAGGGTCGATCATCTTTTATCAACTTATTTCCACCTGAAAACCTGGGTCTATATTATAAGGCAAGCGCCGCATTTTCTTGATAATAAATGAAGTGGCCTCATCCCACCAATCACAAACTGTTACTCCATCCTCACAGACAACAGCTGGATCCACAAAATATGTTCCATCGCTAAAAACGTTAGGAATACGCCACTGTAATTTAATCGTTTGTCCTTTCCTTAAACGACCTAGGTTTTGTTGCTCAATTTTAGTATTAGTGCCGGTAATTTCCTGGCCAGCACTACTTCTTATACGTATGCCCGCAATAGGATTTACGATATTTGTCCGTACCTTTAGTACTTCATTAATAACTATTGAATTAGTGCCCGCGCTAGCTTCTACTGATTCGATAACTACTGCTCTATCGCCCCATCTTTTGCCGGCCGATGCCGGCCCTTGATCTTGGCTATCCGTAAATAGCTTCAGGTACTGTTGAGAAATCATATCGGTAGAACCACGGGCCAATATATTACTATCCTCAATCAATACGGCTCTATCGCAAAACTCCCGTACGGCGCTCATGTCATGGCTGACAAAAACAACTGTTTTCCTTTGCCTTTTAAGAGTTTTAAAATATTCATAAGACTTTCGCTGGAAAGCTGCATCCCCAACTGCTAATACTTCGTCTACTAGGAGTATGTCTGCTTTGGCACGGATTACCATCGAAAAAGCTAAGCGCACTTGCATGCCCGAAGAGTAATTTTTCAGTTTTTGGTCCATAAATGATTGCAGCTCAGCAAAATCTACAATGTCTTTGTATTGTCGATCTATCTCTTTTTTACTAAATCCAAGCAAGGCACCGTTAAGGTATACGTTTTCCTTACCTGTTAGCTCCGGACTAAAGCCAACGCCGAGTTCGATAAACGGCACCAGTTTGCCATTAATAATAATTTTGCCCTCGTTCGGCTGATAAATTCCTGCGAGCATTTTTAATAGGGTGCTTTTACCACTGCCGTTGCGACCAACAATGCCAAAAAACTCTCCTTTTTTTACCTCAAAAGAAACATCATGTAAAGCATGCTGAACTTCGTAAGTGTGTCTTTTTCTTAGGTAGCTATATGCATGTACAAATAGATTCTTAACAGAGCTAGCCTTTTCGTGTGGTAAGCGGAAATCCTTTGAAACATGCTCAACACGTATGGCCACTTCGTCCATCTAGACATTCTCCGCAAAACCCGGCGATCGGCGTCTAAAGTAAGTAATTGATATTAGGGCAACTGCCAAAACGATACTAATGGGTATAGCCCGTGCCCAAACATTGCCGAAAACAGAATATATAGTCTCGGTCTTTGTCGACACTAACATATAGCGAGCATCTTGTATTAACTGGGTAATTGGGTTACTAATCAATATCTTACCGAGCAACAGACTCTTCGACGTGATGAAAGAGAAGGCATACATGATAGGTACGGCAAAAAAGGCTCCTTGTATGCCAACCTCCCAAATAAAGCCAACGTCACGGAATTTTACAAACATGGCGCTCAATAAGAAACCTAGCGATAGTGAGAATATAAACAGTTCAACAATAAGTAAGGGCAAAAAAACAACTGATGAGTTAACTTGAGTTTGAGCTAGCACCATAAAAAACGCCACTACCAACAAATTAAAAGTCAGATTTATAAGTGCAGAGAAGGATCCAGCCAACACAATAACATAGCGTGGGAAGTTAACTTTACGCATAATGTCACCCTTGCTTACAATGGCTCCAACACTACCGCTAGTCACTTCTACAAAGTAATTCCACAAAACTATGCCAAGTAGCAAATATACGCCAAAGTGCGGTATATCACCTCCGGTTTTTAAAATCTTCACAAAAACAAAGTATAAAATTACAAAAAGTAAGAGTGGCCTTAGCAAAGTCCATAAGTAACCAAGCACTGAATTCTGGTAGCGAATTTTAAAGTCAGTTTTAACCAACTCTTTAAGCAAAATTACAGAGTAGCTATAGCGTTGCCTGAGGTTTTTCACGTCACTTAATTTTATACTCTTTACTCTTAGACAGCAATTGTATTGTGCCCCTAAAAGTATTTTTGATTTTAAAAAATGTTGTAAGCTTAAACTATGCAAAAAGTAGCTGTAACTGGTGTGAATGGGTTTGTTGGTAAGCATTTAGTGGCTGAACTAGTCTCTCTTGGCTGTGAAGTCGTGGGAATTGGCCGGGAAAATGTTCCTTCAATTCACTTGAGACATTCATTGGCAGCCTACCACGCCTGCGACCTTATGGATGTGCAGGCTGTTAACGGTTTACCACTGGATGGTCTTGAAGCTGTTATTAGTTTGGCCGGTCTTGCCAAAGTTGGTGATTCATTTGCCCAACCCAAAGTCTATAAAGAAGTGAATGTTGGCGTACTCACCAACTTATGCCAACGGCTACTCAAACTTGATAGCCAGCCGCGCGTTATCGCCGTCAGTACAGGTGCAGTTTATGATCCTCACCAACCTATGCCACTAACTGAAGAGTCTAGGGTAGCCAGCCAAACGTCTCCATACGCTAAAAGCAAACTAGCAATGGAACAAGCCGCTCAAGAGTTACGGCAAGCTGGTCTTGACTGTATAATTGTACGTCCCTTTAATCACATAGGCCCTGGGCAAGAACTAGGTTTTCTTGTGCCCGATATGTACCAAAAGATTAAAGTAGCTATTAAAAATGGCGAACCCTTGCTGGCTGGCAATCTTAAAACACGTAGAGATTACACTGATGTACGCGATATCGTGAAAGCTTACTGCGGACTTGCAATTGCCCATCCAAGGGACCTTACTGACTACGTCTACAATGTGTGCAGCGGAGTATCACGTAGCGGTGAGGAGATTTTAAATGAGCTAAAGAAACACATTCCGGGTGCTGAGGAGCTTACTGCAACCCTAGACCCTTCGTTAACCCGCCCGAACGATCCCGAAGAACTTATTGGCAGCAATAACCAACTTACTAAGGCAATTGCCTGGCAGCCAAGGATTCCATTTGAACAAACCATTGCGGATTTCGTTGCTACCCAAAAGGTTTAAATGTCTGTTTTTTCTGCCTCTAAGTCAAGGTCATGTTGGACCATCATGCTAACAAGGCCTGGAAAGTCCACTTTTCGTTTCCACCCAAGCTCGTTTTCAGCTTTTGAAGGATCACCAAGGAGTATGTCTACTTCTGCCGGTCGCATAAATGCCGGATTTTGTTTCACATATGGTTTCCAGTCATCAATCCCAACCTCTTTAAAAGCCAATTCTAGGAAGTCGCCTATAGAATGCGTTTCTCCGGTAGCCAGTACGTAATCCCCGGGTTGATCTTGCTGCAGCATACGCCACATGCCTTCGACATAATCCCCTGCATATCCCCAATCCCGCTTGGAGTCCAGGTTACCTAGCTCGATATGGTCCTGCTTGCCTAAGTGTATACGAGCAACGCCGTTGCTGATTTTCCGAGTTACGAACTCCACGCCTCGCCGCGGCCCTTCGTGATTAAATAAAATACCGCAACTAGCATACATCCCGTAAGCTTCTCTGTAATTTTTGGTTATCCAATGGCCGTATAGCTTAGCCACACCATACGGACTGCGAGGGTGAAATAGTGCATTCTCGTTGTAACCTTTGCCTGGGCGGTTGTAGTCCAGCCCACCAAACATCTCCGAAGTTGACGCCTGATAAAAACGAACAGTTTTCACTCCACCGCTCAGCCGAATTGCTTCTAACATATTTAAAACACCTTTGCCAGTAACTTCAGCGGTTAATATAGGGTTTTTAAACGAATATCCGACGTGGCTGATTGCGCCAAGATTGTACACTTCATCGGGCTGTGCAACTTCTAACGCTCGGATTAAAGAAGACATATCGGTAAGGTCACCTTCAATCAGTTCGACCGCAGGAACCTCTGCTTCTACGATTGAACGCTTTGGATTGTGCTGACCGCGCAACAACCCATAGACTTTATAGTTTTTTTCTAAAAGTAACTCTGCGAGATAGCGACCATCTTGGCCGCTGATCCCAGTGATGAGTGCTTGTTTCGGCATGTATGTTCTCTTATTGTGGTTTATAGTATAGGTAACTATGGCAAAAATTGCGATTGATGAGGCGGAAACAGTAGTTGCGATAAATTATTTCGTTCAACGCTATCGGAAAATTCCCACTAACAATGCGACAAAGCTGAAGCCAGAAAAGGCATAAAGCAGCGACACTAACACACTATGAAGTAGTCTGGAATATGCACCAGGCAGGTTCAACTATTGACCAAATAACTAAGGTGGTTGCCAGACATAGAGCTACGGTTTACCGCTGGCTCAAAAAGATCAAACAAGTTGGTATACGTGAGTTCATGCGCCGCAAGCTAGCCTGCAAACACCGGAGACAGAAAAGCCGGACGCCAGAGACAACCGTCCAGAAGATAGTGGATATCCGTAACGAGTTTGGCTGGTGTGGCCAGAAGATCCGTAAAGAGCTGGAAGAAATCGGGCTATTTGACGAGGATTTCTTTGCCTATTTTGAAGACGTGGACATTAGTTTCCGAGCCCAGCTGGCAGGCTGGAAAGTACGCTATGAGCCAAAAGCTGTGGCCTATCATCATATAGGTAGTACCAGCTCTAAACTAGGCAATTTTAGCCTCTACCATAGCAGCAAGAATTTCATGCTGCTCTATGCCAAGAATATGCCTGCAAAACTTTACTGGAAGTACCTGCCACTATTTTCGCTACAGCTAAGCCGTTGGTTTATAACCAGCCTGCTGCGTGGGCATCTGTGGACGTTCTTAAAAGGCATGTTTGCTGCCATCCATCAGCATCCAAAAACAGCCAAAAAACGAAAGATAATTCAAGCCTCCCGCAAGGTTTCGGTAGGATATATAGACAGCATGTTGTACCACCACCGCCCGCCTCGTCCACCCAAACTCTAGCACCCCATCACCCGCCACTGTACAAGGTTCAACCTTGTACAGTAAGTTCTTGGCTGTTCGCCAGCATGTCTTTAATTTCCAACAATTCATTCCTTCGAGACACATAGTCCGCTACAAATTTTTCATAATCAGAGGTGTTTTTGAATCCACCCATAACTTTCTTTGACTTTAACCACTCTGCCTCCGCTTTTTTTACAAAAAATCGATAACTCGAATAAGGATAGTCTTTATAATCCTCCCCAAGATCAGCCGGGTTAAGATGAATATACCGACTAATGTGCCACCAATATGCCTCCGTATTAATACAGCTCGCCTTATAAACACCCTGGAACAAACTCCCCACCCGCTTGTGCCGCTTATTAAAATACATTGAGTAACCAGTAATGATTGAGCGCATTAAGGTTGTGATACCGTTTGGTACATACTGATATAGCAATAAATGGAAGTGATTGGGCATAAGACAAAAACTAACTAGCTCAACCTTGTCAGCCAGTCCTTCCCTCCTGAGATTAAAACGCTGAGCCTCAGTAAGAAGTGATGCGTTAACTTCATCTTTTTTAAAATTTTCTCCGCCTGATAGTAGCGCGTATTTCAGAAAGCTGAGGAAAACGGCGTAGTCGCGTTCGTCCGAAAATATTATTCGTTTATCAACACCTCGGTTATAGACATGGTACATAGCATCCGACTCAAATTGCTTCACAACATTTTTGCTGGGCATGCCCACATGATACTGTACAAGGTTGAACCTTGTACAGTGAATACCATTATAGCCTATGGGCAAAATAGTTATTGATGCCCGCGAGCTTAGTACCATTACCGGCCGCTATGTGGAGCGGCTGCTTCATTACTTGCCGAAAATTGACAATAAAAACAATTGTATCGTCCTGCTAAAGCCTAGTGATATGGGCAGTTGGAAAAGCTAATAAAATATTGCTAATGTGCGTATATTTGCTATACTT
>Ga0163148_10007310_pt1 | contig 10418 bp, 6 predicted proteins | sample OliLakLV19MP7P2_FD_148606 | JGI IMG/M metagenome (GOLD analysis project Ga0163148, IMG submission 148606) | Freshwater microbial mat bacterial communities from Lake Vanda, McMurdo Dry Valleys, Antarctica- Oligotrophic Lake LV.19.MP7.P2 | ecosystem: Environmental > Aquatic > Freshwater > Lake >... | reverse complement strand
CTAATAAAGCCCCAAACAAACTGTAGGTAATAATTTGATCCTGTCGATCGATCTGCCAACTAGGAGAGGAATGCAACCGCACCAATAAACCCAGTAAAACTAAAACTGTGACCGAAGCCGCAACTACACCGACCACACCCAACTCAGCCCACAACTGTACAGGCGTACTGTGAAGCTGAAATACCATCTCCGCCTCACGCCCCGCCCAATCAGGTCGATATTGCTGGTACAACAATGGGGTCGATCCTGGCGCAGATCCTACAAGCCAGTGATCGAGTCCAATTTGCCATCCCACCGCCAGAGTAATCTTACGAAACAAATCATTTGTCCCTAAACTGCTCACCGTATCTCGCAGCCGATCGATCGACAAAACCAGCACAGTTGCAATCGAGATCGAACCTAGCCCACCCAAGAGTCCAACCTGCCATCGTTTCAGTCCCGCACTGCTCAGTCCCACCAGTAAACCTGCTACCAACAAAACTCCCAATCCGACAAAACCAGCACGGGAGTTCGTTGTGTAGAGATGAACTAAGCCCAAACCAACGCCAGTCAGCCAAATCCATCGTTCCCAACCCTTACGAGTGATGGTCAAACCCATCAGTATGGGTAATGCCAGCATCAAATAACCTGCGACATAGTTCTGATGCCCTAGAGGTGCCCAGTTGCGGGATTCGATCTCAATAAAATTAAAAGAGTTGGTCGTAATGCCCAGTTCGCGCAGTTGAGAAATCTTTGTCAATGCTGGTAGTAACGTCTGCGTCGTCCACAATGTCAATCCTTCAACAATGAAAACAAGACTAAGCACACCTTGAAATGTCAATAATCTTGCTAAGTTCTGGCTGTGGTGCAGGTAATTATTCACAAAATAAACCGTTGCCAGCAAAGCAAAGCCAATTAAGCTATTCCACAGAGCTTGCTGAGGAAACTGCGCCCAGATCGTCGATAGACTAAGCGAAACAAAAATTAAACCGATCGACCAGTCCAGCTTATTACCCAACAGCAAAAAAGGTTGATGTCGTCGCGCTAGATTAATCAGCACCGCGAACACAAAGCAGCAAAGCCCCGTCTGCCAAATCAAAACCCACGGCCAGCGCAGCATTTCGGTCGAACTATCGGGCAATAACGTAAACAGAACGTAAACCAATACCCCCAACAGCCCTAATAGTCTTCCCGATCCCATATGTGTTTAACCAGCGATACCGCTAGTATTATATGCATTGCATGAGAATATCTATGAACGACCTGTCCATTTTAAAGGCGGAAAATTTATCAAAATCCTTTGGTGGGATTAAAGCTGTCCAGAATGCGTCGATCGATGTCCCAACAGGCAGTATTACAGGCTTAATCGGCCCAAATGGTGCAGGTAAAACCACCTTCTTTAATTTGCTATCCAATTTTCTCCGCCCCGACAGTGGCAAAGTTTATCTACTGGGCAAACCAATTCAGGCAAAGCCGTCTCACAGCATTGCTCAATTAGGCATGGTACGCACGTTTCAAGTGCCGCGTGTCTTGTCGCGCCTATCTGTACTGGAAAATATGCTGCTCGCCGCCCAAAATCAAACAGGCGAAAAGTTCTGGAATGCTTGGTTTCAAGGTCAAAAAATTGCTCAAGAAGAGAAGCTAAACAAAGAAAAAGCCAAGCATATTCTCGAATCTGTCGGCTTAATTCAGATGTGCGACAAGTATGCAGGATCGCTCTCTGGTGGGCAACGCAAACTGTTAGAGATCGCCCGTGCCTTAATGACCAATCCCAAGCTAATTTTGTTAGACGAACCTGCGGCTGGAGTTAATCCCGCTTTGATCGAAGAAATTTGCGGCTACATCCAAACTTGGAATCGCGAAGGCATGAGTTTTTTGATCATCGAACACAATATGGATGTGATCATGTCTTTGTGCGATCGAGTTTCAGTAATGGCAGAAGGGCGCAATCTCGCCACTGGCACGCCCAGCGAAATCCAAACTAATCCGCAAGTTTTAGAAGCTTATCTGGGAAGCTAACGCTCAAACCACAGCTAACAATACGTTCAACTTGTTTTTTAAATCTAGTGAAGTCACAAGTGGATTGTAGACTTCACCCTTGTAGGGCTGCCAAACATAGCCAAAGCTAAAGGGGCGAAAAGTTGAAGATACACTTATTTTGTTCGCTACTTCTATAGCTAAAACCAATCCTGGAATATTCAGGTCGGAGGATTCTTCCAACAATTCACTGTAAGTTCTAAACTCATCGACTTCGACCCCAACCAAAGCATACAGAAACGCAGGAGCAGACTGGAGATGCTGGTATAAAAGAATGCCTAATTCTGTCATCAAGTAAGCACTTTCAGAATTGATAATGCCAACCTCAGTAATGTTCTTGGGGCAAGCCCGACACCACCAGTTTTCCTCAATATCTTGGAAAATGTCTGCACGGCATTGGCATTGAAGCCCATTTGAAAGTACCCAAGTTGTCCCATCAAAGTGTTGAGAAAACTGTATTGCCTTGCTTTGATCTGAGCCACACTCAGCCGACAAACTGAATATCCACGCCATTCTTCTAGAATCCTATGTGTATTAAGTTAATCAGCTCTTTCCCAATCATTTTTGGTACTTGTTAAAGCTGCTTCATACCTTGATAGAGACATTGTAACTCTTGGCAAAATGCTAACGTGTATTGAGTTGTCTTGAACAGCTTGCAAATCTCCAACAATCTTACTGCGATCGATCTGCCATAGGGGATCTTTTCCCACTCCACCAAATTTCAAAGGTTTGCGAAATGCTGGTAGCCCTTCAATTGAGAGACAAACAGACATTCCTTTTGTGTCCCTAACAGCAACAGAAACAATATCTCCTTGCAGCTTACGTTCTGTTTCAGCTAATAAATAGCCTTGTTCATCCAAATAACCTGCGGGTAGATGTTCAACTAATTTCGCGGGATTCCCCGTCCTCGCGAAGCAGGTCGGGGAGGGATAGCGAGGCTGTGTAGCGGAGCGGAGCAGCCAATTATCTAGATCGAACATGATAAAACCTCAATATGCGATAAAATTAAGCTATGAAACAAGTCCTGACTGTATCTTGCAAGATTGAAGTAACACCAGAGCAGTCTATCAAAATTGATGCGACTCTTCAGGCGTTTGCGGATGCTTGCGAATATGTAAACCAGACTGTCCCACCAGCTTTGACAAATGAGTTGGCAATGCAGTCTTTGGTTTATTACGATGTCAGGGCTAAATTCGGCTTGTCGGCTCAGTTGGCTATCCATGCGATTAGACGAGTCTCTGGGAACAGAAAAACCTCTAAGAAGGATGGTAAGCCAGTCAAAAGCTTTGCCCCCACAAGTACTACCTATGATGTTCGGACATTCTCTTTTAGGGAGAAAGACTGGACGGTAAGCCTCACCACCACAGACGGGAGAGAGCGTTTCCCTCTCGCTATTGGCAATTATCAGCTTGGATTGCTGAAGGGACAAAACCCTAAAACAGCCACGCTGGTAAAGCGCAAAGATGGTACTTACTATGTGAATATTCAGCTTGAGTCTGAGCCGCCAGAACCAATCGAAAGTGATAAAGTTCTTGGCTGTGATTTGGGTAGAACTGACATTGTTGTTACCTCTGAAGGGGATACATTTAGCGGTAAAGAAATTACCAAAGTTAGAAATCATTACGCCAAACTGAGAGCGGATCTCCAACAAAAAGCTACGAGAGGCACACGCAGTACTCGACGCAGATGTCGCGCATTGTTGAAACGGTTGTCGGGTAAGGAGAAACGCTTTCAGGAATTGGTAAATCACACCATCAGCCACAGACTGATATCTAAAGCTAAAGCCAGTAACCAAGCTATTGCTTTGGAAGATTTGACAGGGATTAGAGAACGCACCAATCAGCAGCCACGCTCGAAAAAAGAGCGAAGACTTAGCAATAGTTGGGCGTTCTACCAATTGCGACAATTCTTGACATACAAGGCAATAAGACAAGGCGTAAAGCTTCTGATCGTTGACCCTAGATATACGAGTCAAATGTGCCATAAGTGCAACCATGTCCACCCTGTTCGGGGTGAATCCTATCGGTCTGGCAAGTCTTTTAAGTGTGGTCACTGTGGATGGCGTGGTGATGCTGATTTGAATGGGAGCAAGAATATTGCTACTCTTGGGGTGCTTGTAACTGCGCCTGAAGGTTCGAGATTGTTTTGCAATATTGCAGATCATCTCAGGGCTATTGAAAGCCCCATCCTCGCGTAAGCAGGTTGGGGTAATTTACAGAATGATTCATCAGTACCGACAACCTCAGCATTTTCTTCGAGACGCTGGCGGAGTCGGCTTCTGAGTTTAATTAAGTCCTCTACACCGTCGGCTGGTAAAAACGAATAACACAGAATTCGCTCTGAATCCTGCCCAATACGATCGATCCGTCCTGCTCTTTGGATCAGTCGGATAATAGCCCAAGGCAAATCGTAATTAACGATGATGTCGCAATCCTGTAAGTTCTGACCTTCGCTGAGTACATCAGTGGCAACTAAGACCCGTAACTCGTTAACAACCACACCCAACCGTTTATTACTCTTAGGACTAAACCGATAAGCAAGCTCGGTAGGGTTTTCGGTGCTACCCGTAACTGTGGCAAGTTTATCAATACCAAATTTTGTCAACTGCTCGCCTAAATAGTTGGCAGTATCGGCAAACTGGGTAAATATCAGTACCTTTCGATCGATATGGTCAACTGTTAGCAGCTTTACCAGTGTTTCCAACTTGCGATCTTTGCTGGCTTGCCACTCTGGACATAGGCTAATTACCTGAATCAAGGCTTGAGCATCGGAAAGTAAAGCATCTTTTAAGTCTTTTTTAAACAGGTTTGAGCGAATCCACTTGAACCGTTTTTTATATTTCTTGGCATAGAGTTCATAGACAAACTTGGCGCGTTTTTCATAGCTGCCTTCAGCATTACCTTCCACATCGTCGCTATCGCCTTCAGTTTCCACATCACTATCTGTCGATACCAATGAATCTGAGTCCTCGTCAACATTCTTAGGATCTAACAGGGCTGCGTCCTGTGTCCCGATGGGAATATCTAAATCATTGTCGATCGCATGGAGAAAAATGTAATTTCGCAGGATATGTCGATCGATTGACTGCAAAAAAGCTATACCACTGCTTTCTAATCGTTTGAATAGGTTAGTCCGACAGAAACCCATTAACCGCTTTCCAGCGCGGGACAGGCTATCGAGAATCTTTTGTTCTGCTTCAGTGGGAGATTTAACAGGCTTATCAATGGCAAAGTTACCTAAACCATATCGCGGTAAATTTAGGGCATTAATCACATCAACTACGCGATCGCTGTAAAGCAGAGAATAAAGATCTTCCTTGTCTGAGCTAATTGAGAACTTAGCGGTTTTGGGTATGCGATTGGGAAAATAGGAGCGTGTACCATCAGGAAATTCTAAGTACTTTCGTGCAGTTGGATCTCCTTTGGGTTCAGCATAGTTATTTTTGATGAAACTGCGGGTACGCCTAACCATAAACAATCTCATCAGGTCGCGCCAATCATCGGGTTCTTGGCTAAAGTCAAAAGCTTTTAGCGATCGCACATCGGCAATTATCACGCCGCCGCGTCTGTTCACATGACGAGCCGCAATTTTGACGGCTGCGGCCTGAAAATCAAACAGCTTAAACTCTTTGGGTAAGCGATATTCATTTATCCCTGCTCTTGCTTCTTGGGAAAGGTGGTAAACCATCTTTAGGTAAATGTGATAGGGAGGCGTTAATTCTTCCTTAGCCCAACTTTCATCAATAATTTCTGCTAATTCTTGAGAGATATCAACACAAAATTTATCTGTCCATTTGTCCTCAAACCAAGTTTCTAGAGTTTCCGTAGCCACATGATCGTTAACATCTATGTTCAGTTCACCTTGTTTCGATAAACCAGATAGAGTTAAGTTGCTACTTCCCAAAAAGGCAATCCGAGGTGTTTTCTCTAGAACGTAAACTAAATAGAGCTTGGCATGGAGAGTATGACGGGCAAATAATTTAACTGTGACTTTTCCCGCTTTTAATTGGGCGCTTAATCTCCGTAATGCTGCTTCATCTTGGTTATTTGGTGCGCCATAGGTCAACTGCGATCGAAATTCTTCAACATAGCGGCGTTTGATTTTGCTGACTTCATTGAGAGAAATTCGATCCTCTTCATTGCTAAGACTAAGCAAAGACTGCAATTCATCTTTTGGTAGAGCTTGCATCCCCACAAGTAACCGACATCTTGCGTCCTCAGTTCCCGCAAACTGCTCGATTTTGTCTTCAATCGATCGCCATCCCCTGAGGTTGACATAACCAACACAAAAATCAGCCCGAATAGCACCGTCTAAGGTATTGCGTAATTCTGGGAGCAGATTTTTCTGCATATTGTCAAAGATTCGGGGCATTAACTAATCCTTTTGCTACAGATTAATAAATTACAGACTTTGACTAGTCCGCTACTAGCAAAAAGCGAATATTTTCCATGCCTTTAGCGGAACGCAAACTCTGTTGCTGCTCTGAAAATTTAGTGCTAGCGATAATCATATCGGGATTTGTTTCGGCTGCTTTATCCAGCAATTCCTGCCCGCTAAAAGCTTTAATCGTATTGTAGCCTTGAGCTTGCAGCACCTCAGACAACATACTCACAGTTGAGAGATTTTCATCGACGACCAACACTTTTTTGCCTTTTGCCGATTTGCCACTCAGAAGCAAGTCTACTTCCAGCATCAAAACCCCCATATCGATCGGTTTAGTCAGATAGCTATCAACACCCAAACGGAAGCCTTTTTCCTTCTCATCTAGAACTGACACCATAATAATTGGAATATCGAGCGTGGCAGGATCGGCTTTGAGCGCAGCCGCAACCTCATAGCCGCTCATACCTTGCATGATCAGATCGAGTGTAATCAAGTCAGGACGAGATTCTTTGATCTTGGCGATCGCATCTTCACCACTGACTGCCTCTCGAATCACATAACTGTGTGACTCTAACTCTTGTCTTAGAAGGCTACGAATACTTGGGTCATCATCAATCACCAAAATTGTCTTTGTCTGGCTAATACTTTGCCTATCACCATGACTGGCAACACGTCGCTTCAGTTGGTCGAGCAAAACATCAAGATTGATCGATGGGATGGGAGCCCTAGGTTCTAACGCAGTTGGTTCGACTTTCTCCTCAACCGCAATTGGTAAAGTGAAGGAGAAAATGCTACCTTTACCAATCTCACTCTCAACCCAAATTCTCCCACCGTGATGCTCGACGATTTCCTTGGAAATCGGTAAGCCTAAACCAGTGCCCTTGGGTTTATCGACCAAAGTATCACCAACTTGCTTAAACTTCTCAAACACTTTAGGCTGGTCAATTTCAGAAATCCCCATCCCTTGATCGATTATACTCACTACCAGTTTTTTGTCTACCTGCCTCACCCTACAGGTTACAGAGCCTTTGTCAGTAAATTTAACCGCGTTGGAAATCAGGTTGATCACCACCTGAATCAGTCGGTCTTTATCACCACTGACGATTGGTAATTGGGCTTCAATATCTTTAATCGGTTCTAAATCTTTTTGGTCGAATAAAGCTGATGTCGCCGAAAAAGCTCGATCGATCACCTCTGTAATTTGGAGTGGTTCCATACTCCAGTTCATCTTACCTGCTTCCATCTTGGCAACATCCAAGACTTCATTGATCAGCTTAGTAAGGCGCATCCCTTCAGAAACAATGATCTCGATATTCTCTGATACTTGACGTACTGCACGTTGGATTTTTTTGTCATCAGTTTGCACAACTGGGAAGATCGACTCATCCAACTTTCTCTGGATCAACTTCGCAAAACCGAGTACGGATGTTAATGGCGTTCTTAATTCGTGAGATACCGTGGAAATAAAGTCAGTTTTCATTCGATCGACTTCTTTTTCAGCCGTAATATCTCGAACCAGAATAACTGAACCTAAATAGACCGATCCACCAACATTGGCACTGCCATCATTAGCAATATCATTAATATCTTCTTCGCGAAAAATTGAGGTGGCAACTGCTTGTCCAGTGCGCTTATCGGGTAAAGCAAACTCAGCTTTGAATACCTCTTTCGGCGATTCTCTTGTGCTGTTGACTAGGTCTGAAACCTCAGATTTAAAGATTTGTTTAAAGTCGCCCGTTTCGATCGCGTGGCGTTCGATTCCCAACATTGTGACCAAGGCGCGATTGAACTGGGTGATTCTGCCATCAGGATCGACAACTACGAGACCATCAACCATGTTGTCAATAATCGCTTTCAACTCACTGGTACGTTGATCGACTCTCTGCTCCAATGTGCGGCTATAGTCTGCCAACTGCTCGCCAGAATTTCTGAGCTGAGCCGTCATTTGATTAAACGCTTTTGCCAGTACGCCAATTTCATTTTCGGTCAGAACCGGGGCGGTGGAGTTGAGGTTGCCTGCTGAGACTTGCAGGGCAGCATCGGTAATCCCCATAATTGGCTGGGTAATGCGACGTGCCAACAGATACACTGCCACCAGCAAAATACCTGCGGAACTTAGTCCAATCAGCAAAATATCCCTTGCTAGTTGTCGAGCTGGCGCAAAGGCTTCATCTTGGCTCATCTCGGCAATTAACGCCAAATTTTGTTTGGTTAGCCACCGATAAACGCCAATTACATCTGTGCCTTCGTAGTTTTTATAAAGCCCAATGCCGTCGTTTTTACCGATCGCCTGATCGATCGCCACGCTTTTAGCGATTTTGTCATCCCCTGCGGGCTTTTTGGGATCGTTAACATTAGGTGGATTGAGGACAACACCACTACTAGGGCTACTAGTACCATTGACTTTAGAGGTTTCCGTGGTATCTCCACGCGATATAAATACATTTTTAGAGCCTGATTTGCCCACCAGATAGGTTTCGCCACTCTCGCCCAAGCCAGTCTTTTCTCGAATCAAGTTGTCTACCCCACCGAGATCGAGGTCGATCGCGATCGCCCCCATCTGCACTCCCTGAACATCAGATATAGGCGTGGCGAATGTAATTGCGGCTTTGCCAGTTGACTGAGATTTATAGAAATTGGGCACAACCAGATCGAAATCTTTGCGGGTGAAGTAAGTTGTCGGAAAAGCTAATGCCTGATATTTACCTTCGCGCTTGCGGTCAGAAGCAAAGATGATATTACCGCCATTAGTTGTTATCCGAATCCCTCTAAGACTGGGTTTGACCGCAAAGATATCATTTAGAACTTTTTGTAAGTTTTTGTAGGCTCGCTGATGTTCTGGCCTTGATGAATCATTGACGATTAGTAGAGCTATTTGATCTTGAACCGTCGGTAATTGGCTAATTAGGAGTACGTCCTTGCGCTGATTGTCAACCCATTCCCCTAGTTGAAATTCTTTGAGTGATGTGGCAACAGTCAGTCGATCGAGTACCGATTTTTCGAGCGAATCTCTACCCCGCGTGTAAGCAGCAACTGCAACAATACCTACGGTAACTACCGATAAAAGCGAGAAGTAGCTAACGAGTTGAACGAGTAAGCTGCTTTTCCAAAATTTCATAGCTTTTTCTTGATTACTGGCAGAGTAGAGAATTTGTAAACATGTGAAGCTAATTCCTGCAAGATATCTGTTAAGACTAGGCTAGAACAGAGAATTAAGTGCAGCTAAGCTCACTCTTACATACTGTTTATATCACTTTGTTCAGGGTACTGGGTAGTATAAGGGTATACAGCTTAATAGGAGTCGATCGATCGATTGCTGTTTTTGGGGGAATCTGGCAAAGTTTCGATCGAAACATGACGTAGTTTGAGTAGGATCTTAGTCTGGTGTCTTAATAATCCCTAATTAACCTTAATCAAGCCGTGCAGCAGCTAATTTACCTAGAAATTCCCGTCTCGGATACAGAATCAGTCAAAGACTGGCTCCAACATCGATTTGAACCCAAAACGATCGAAAGTATTGGCGAAAAAGCGATCACACCTGATGGTTTTTTAGTTCGATCGAGTGGCGAGCGAGAACTGTGTGTATTTGTCTGGTCATTGCAACGCACTACTTATCTCAAAGCCTTTCGTTGGTCAGATGCGCCTGTGGATGGCGAAGAGCAGATTTTACAACAACTCACCCAACAAATTAGGGTTGCATTTCCTTATGAATATCCAGAGCCTCCCGTCATTACGGCTGAACTTGCCGATCGATCGATTTTTGAGCTACTAGCAGATCGTTACCCGCTTACGGTCAAGTATTTCCAGAAATTCCCCAATGGCGAATATGACCTGAATCGGGCTTATTGGTGGGAAAAACGCTGGCGCGAAAGTGTGAGAAATCCCCAACAGCCCCAGCAAGTAATTAGGAGTCAGGTGGCAGGAGAATCTGCTCAAGAATCTGCACCTAGTTCAATCCCTGATTACGATCTGGTCTATCTGGGTGGGGCGCTTGGCGTAATCCATGCCGCGATCATGGC
>Ga0163148_10007309_pt1 | contig 10423 bp, 10 predicted proteins | sample OliLakLV19MP7P2_FD_148606 | JGI IMG/M metagenome (GOLD analysis project Ga0163148, IMG submission 148606) | Freshwater microbial mat bacterial communities from Lake Vanda, McMurdo Dry Valleys, Antarctica- Oligotrophic Lake LV.19.MP7.P2 | ecosystem: Environmental > Aquatic > Freshwater > Lake >... | reverse complement strand
GACTCGCGCAGGGCTGAGATATCTCTGAGTCCAGCTTCTCCGGCAATTCCGCGCACTAAAATGCGATCGTACTTTTTGCGTCTCACCGGAACATTGATAATCCATTCAAAATAGTTATCTTCCGAGATTTGATGTGGCTCGAACTGATAATTTAATGTTTCAAACCAACCTCGAACTTGTTGCGATAAAATAAAAGCTTGAGACTTTTGAATATTTGTTGATGCTGCTGCGGGAAGTGCGGGATAATCTTCTGCTTCCAATCGCGCAAATTCGGTGCGGATTCCTTCGAGAGTGGGAAGGCGTTCGATTCTTTCTAGGACTATCGACAGGTGTTTTTGTAGGGAGGCGATCGCATTTCCCTCGATCACCTCCGCAGGTGTCCGCGTCCGCTTGGCAATTTCCATAAATATGGCTACAAATGCCATGAATTCCCGTCTGGGGTCAATCCCTAAATCTCGAATTTCTTTACCCAAAGCAGACTCGTTGAGAAAGTCATCGCCTGCTTGAATTAAAATGGCTGCACTATCGCAGTCGAAGGCTTTGCGAAATGCTTGTTCAATCTCTTTTTGGCGAAACAGTTCTAAAATCTGTTTGGGTTTCCCAGCGCCATACTCTACTAAAGTATAAACATAGATTCCACTGAAATCGGCTGGCGGCGCGTCAGGTTTGAGGTTAAATCTTTTTAATAATTTGATGACTGTTTCGTTGCGCTGAAACTTGTCTTTGATAGTGCCGAAGGGAATTGCCGTCAGGAGGCTGATAACTAAGTCGAGACTAATTGGGATCATTGAGGCTTTCCTATTTATCGGTGGGAATCATTCTCGAATCTCAAAATCGCAAATTGCTTTCATTCTATGTTAGCGCATTAGCCTACTGTCGCGCACCGACAGTCCGAGATTTGCCATATTCCGATAGTCCGACAGGAGTTGAAACCCCCATCTCATAGCGAAAGTCCTCTCAAGAGGACTGTGGAATCATATTTTATTTAGTTATTTGATTCAACCCAGATATTGAATGATATCAAACCCGTTAACATCGGAATTATTCATCTCTCCGATCCTTCTCTGTGTTCTCTGCGCTCTCTGTGGTTAAATAATTCCGATCCAACCGAAATAGATATAATACTGTTGAACTCTTACAGCAAATATTAGCATTATTTACTAAATTTGACAACAATAAAATAGAGAAAAAACCGACATATTTTGTAGTAATATTGTCTCTAATATTAGTTGTTATATCATAGTTATAAAAGTTAAAATATAGATAACTTACAAATAAAACTTGCTATCTATGAAAATACAATCTTCCGTCTTAGTCCACCTCGGATTTGGCAAATATGTACGCTCCGATCGAGTAACAGCCGTAATCCCAATTGAAGATGAACGTGGGCCTGGTCGCCGCACTTTCGTACACGTAGACGGCGAAGCAGACCCGATCGTTGCTTCGCGCGCCGAAGATACAATTGTTCGCGATTTGGTGCAGGAACCACGCGAAATCACTCAAGCTCGTCAGCAACAAGAAATCCTCCAAGATTTGCTGGCAGATTTGAGCAATGTTAACGTCACCGTGCGCCGCATCAGCCGCGATGAAGGTGGACTAGACCTCGAACTTTTAGAGCGTCGGATTCGCCAAATTTTAGAAGCCTAAAAACAAAAGACCGCCCCTGCGGTCTTCTGATTATTTGTGTCGCTAAAAAGTTTAAGTTAAGGGTTTAATTGTAATTTCGATGTCCGCTAAACCGGTGAGTTTTTCCACGACTGGCGGTTCTTCAACTCGCGGTACAAAAATAGTTAAACCTCCGGGAACGCACTCAATAGTAATCGGAGTCATGCCGAAAATTTCACCGTCTACAACTACTTTCTGAGGCGGATCGGTAGTAATTTTTATTTTTTTTGCCCGCAAATAACCGATGTCGTCGCGATCGCTAGGATTGCCACTCAAAGCTGTTTGTAATAGGTGATAAGAGGCTGCGATCGCCCCAGCTTTATTCTCAGGTGCCACCAGCGTCACGTCCAGCAAGCCGTCATCAAAAACAATCCCGGCAGGCCCTTGAGCTAAAATGGAAGTAGGCGGCGCTGCATTCGCTACCGTCACGGCCACAGCAGTAAGGCTGATAATTTTCTCTTCGGTTTCGATTTCCGCTTCAAATCTTTCTAAATTGTTTAACTGTTTAATTCCTGAGAGAATGTAAGCCAGCATTCCCCAGCGATTCTTCATTTCGCGATCGGCTAATTCGACAGTTTCCGCCTCAAAACCCACTCCAGCTAATAAAACCATCGGCATTTCACCGTTGCAAATCGCCGCATCCACCACCCGCGTCAATCCTCCCAAAATATTTGCGCAGGCGGTGTCGATTGTATTGGGAATTTCTAAAGCATTCGCAAAAGCATTCGCAGTTCCCCGCGAGATAATTCCTAAAGGAATATTTGTGCTGACAATGGCACCAGCAACTGCTGATAATGTACCGTCGCCCCCGGAAGCAATAATTTCCTCAACTCCTCTAGCAACTGCTTCGCGGGCGAGTTGATCTGCATCTAATTCTGGCGTTGTCAACCGAATATCTAAGTTAATAAACGGCTCTAAAAGTTCCCGGATTCTAGCTAAGTCTTGCTCTGGGTTGCTGTTGCCGGCGACTGGATTGAAAATTAGGCAAGCTGAACGTTTCATATTTGGTAATTGGTAATTGGTAATTGGTAATTGCTCATTGCTCATTGATAATATTATGTCCGGTCAATCGGCAACAATCAAATTGGTTTGTAGTGAGAACTTCAGTTCTCATAAAACTCGCTGGGACTTAAGTTCTCGCTACAAACCTAGAACGGTGCAGTATTTGTGCTAGAGGTTTAATTAAGACTTGACAAAAGTCCACTCTAAGACTTCGCGGGGAGCTTTGTGCAACGCTTCCTTGATTTCCTTGTTGCTGTCGAACTTGACTTTATCCAAAAGGCACGCTTCGACGTTCACCGTAAACTTATCGTCTTCAAAAGGCCAAGGAGTTACAGTCACCAGTTCGTTGCTGTTCTGTACAATATCGTAGCGCTTGCCGTCGGGGCCGACACTAATTTCTAAAGCTCGTTCTCCGGCGGGTAACTCGCGGCTGCAAAGAATTAATGATAGCCGATCGCACCACTGGAAAAAAGCATAAGCTGCCTTAGCATCTTCCTCGGAAACTTGCAACTCTTTTTGCCATTTTTTTTGATTTTCCAGTTGTTCGTCCAAAAACTCGTCGAGTTCCTTCGACTCTCCCCGCTTTCCTTCATTGAGATAGCTCATGTGCATAGAAATCAGCATGGCTACCCACCTACCGCGATATAGGGAATTCTGCGCCATGACTTTAATTTTCGGCAGAGAAGTTTCCGTCTGCAAGGTAAAATCAAAGGGCGCGCCCGCTTCTGTCAAAATATTTTCTTCCCACTCTTTCTCCAAATCGTCGTGATGCGAAATCGCTGCTATGGTTTCGTAAAGGCGAACCGGAGATTTCGAGCGCTTCCACTGTCCGCCAAGTTGGGCGGCGAGCAAAGCGTGGGCGCGGTGGTAAATAATTTCCCAGCCGGTGGCGGTTAAGTTAGCAATCATTGAGTTTTTCTCCTGAATTAAGTTGAGTGCAAAGATGAGATGAGCAATTGCATTAATCTTTGATTGATAGATCGACCGCAGATGCAAGGCAGATTAACGCTGATTAACGCAGATAATTTCCTGTTATGGCGATCGAATGAATGCAATGCGAGTCTATTGAAGTTTTCCGGGTTTGAGAGAGAATCTTGAGAGTTTCAAGCTGAGGAATTAAGCCGTTTGCTGCGGCAAAACCCGATCGTGACGGCAACTTCATTCGTTAAATTACAAAAGGTTCGATCGAGATCTCGTGCCATTTCCCCTCAAATCGTTCGACAACCAAAGGTCGAATGCGGAACTTGGGGGGGCACCCGTCGAGAACATCAATCCGCAAACACGAATAAGGACGGCGTTTGTGGGAACCTTGGCCGCTGCGGCCGACAAATAGCAAAGATTCCGCTATCGGGCGATCGCCTTTTTGCGATCGCCCGCCCTCACGCGCCAACCGATCAGCTTCTGGACTCGATGGTTCCTGCAACATCGGCCCTTCCGGGCGCTGGCGGCGGAGACTGTGGCCGCTTCCCCCGCAGACAATCCAATTAATCCCAGAGTCGCCGTGTCCGGTATTCCCAGTCCGCAGGTATTCCAAACAGTGAGCGTGGCCAGTCAGCACCAAATCTACTAGCGGACGCCCCCGCGCTACTTCCCCAACTGCATCGGCCACCCCGTCGAGCACCTCGCGCAATCGCAACCGAACCGCCAAAGTTTGAGCTTGATTCCACTTTGTCGCCTCTGTCACGTAGGGGGGATGGTGCAGGTAAATTACCCGCCCCCGCACCTCGGAATCGCGCCAAGAGTCAATCAGCCTTTTTTTCAGCCATTCGAGCTGTTCAACGTCGGTGGCGGCTGTTTTGTGGGACGACAGTTGTTTGTCAATATCTATGAGCATTTCGTCAAGTTGCTCTAATTTGGCGCTCAAGTCGTCTAGCTGTTCGGCTTCAGAAGGAATTTCGGGGTTCAGCCGATCGCACATTTCGAGCATTGCCAATTTTTCTTGTTCCAATTTCTGGCGATCGAGTTCCAAATTCTGGCGGCGAATGTCGCCCTGTTTGGTTTTCGGGATCGGTAATGGTTCGTTGAAGGTGTTGGAGTCGAGGGCGAAGAAGTCTATGCCGCCGCTGCGGAAGGTGTAGTAGCGGTTGGGTAAGCGGGTAAAGCGTCCGGGTTGGTAGCGGAGGCAGCGGCCTGTGCTGGTGCTGGCGGTGTAGTGGGCGTCTAGGTGGCGATCGAGCTCTCCCGGCATTTTGTGAGCTTGCAGGTAGTCGAGAAAGGCTTTGGCGTAGGCATTTCCGCGATCGGAACCGTGCCAGCCGACATCGAGATCCAATTTGGCACCCAACAGCCGGCGCAGCGGTAAAGCTGTCGCCGACAGAATGCCGTAGACTATCGGCAAGTCGTAATAGTCGTGGTTTCCCGGTACGGGCAAAAACGGAAAGTTAAACACCATGCGATCGTAGGCAATCCGAGAGGGATGCTCGCCGCCGACTATAAATTCTCGGTAGGGGCGAATAAAGTTTTGCAAGTAATATTCGCTGGAACCTACGAGATAAACTACATCGCCCGTGTGGAGGACGAAACGGCAATTTTCGCGTTCCGAGATCATTTGTTGGGCAACCTGCCGCTGGGGGTTGTGGCCGCGGTGGTTGCTCGTGCCGCTGTCGCCTGCAACTAAAAACGAAAACTCTGGAGAGTCGGTGGTTGGAGATTCCAAAACCATCCGAGTTTGGTCGATTCCCCGATCGACGATCGACTGTTCTTGCCACCGCACCCGCTCTTTCATTTTGCGGATTTTGACTGTTATTTGCGGGTCGGAAACGAATTTCAATTCACCTCTTCTCCAAAATTGCTGAGTTCCTAGTTAATCATAGTGTAGCGATCGGGCGAGTTTTTACATCTCTCTAAAAGCTGAAAATCGACGCGCGGGCAGTCAAAAACCCGGTTTTTGACGAGAATACAGCGTTACAACTCACATCTTGTCGCATTCTCAATAAGCCTTTTATGGGCGGGCTCTGGGGTTCACACCACAAGAAAATTCACTCTTTGTGGAACAGGTCGTCGGGCCTTTTAAGCGAGAATGGTGCAATATGTGAGACGATCGCACTCCCCAACTCCAAGTGCGATCGATCCCTACACCCTGCCCCAAGTGGGCAACATCAGATAGAACGCAGTAAAAAACTAGAAAATGGAAGCAATACAACTGTCTTTATTCTCAAATGAGTCAGAACCAATTCCTGTCAAAAAGCAGAAGAAAGCAAAATTAGGGCGTTACGAACGCATCCAACGCGAACTAGAAGCAAATGACTGCGACCCCTACAAGATATTCATTGATATTGAATCTCAGTCACTGCCAAAATCAGACTATAGATTTGTAGATCTTTTCTGCGGTGCTGGCGGCATGACCCAAGGTTTATTGCAAGCAGGTTTTCGACCAGTAGCAAGCGTTGAAATTAATCCCATCGCCTCGGCAACTCATACAAAAAACTTTCCCGATTGCCATCACTTGTGCGACGATATAAAAAACTTAAATCCCCAAAATTTGCTCGCTGAAATTGGTTCGCCAGAAGTTCATGTTGTTGTAGGCGGGCCGCCGTGTCAAGGCTTCTCAGTTGCAGGAAAACGCGACCCCAACGACCCCAGAAATCGCCTATTTAGAGAGTTTGTCCGCGTTGTCTCTGAAATACGTCCTTGGTATGTTGTCATGGAAAATGTACCAGGAATATTGACTATGCAAAAAGGAGCTGTTAAACAAGCAATTTGCGAAGCTTTTCAGGAAATTGGCTATCCCCATATGTCCGTTGCGGTGCTGGAATCAGCCACCTATGGAATTCCGCAAATCAGGCCGCGAGCTATTTTTATTGCTAACAGATTTGGGATGCCAAATCCCTATCCGAAGCCGCAATTGTTACCCGAACAATACAAAGCGATTGAGTCAGCAATTGATGATTTACCACAGTATACTCCCATCCCAGAAATCAACCACGAATGGACTCGTCATTCTGTTCAGTACATGGAAAGACTTGCTAAAGTTCCACCAGGCGGTTCTTTGTATGAAAGCTACGCCGATGCTTTCAAGCGACAGTATCCGGGAAAACCGAGCATGACTGTGAAAGAAAATCACGGCGGCACTCATATTCATCCTTATCAGAATCGCGTTATTTCAGCCCGCGAAATGGCTAGATTGCAAAGTTTCCCGGATTCATTTATTTTTGAAGGATCGATGAAAAAGGCAATGTGGCAAATTGGAAATGCTGTGCCGCCCCGTTTAGCAGAGTGTATCGGCTTGGCACTTATTCCATATTTGACTGATATTGCTTTCAATAAACCTAGTAAAGTTACTCTTCCAGGCAAAGCCTAAGAATTAGCAAATAAGATATTACTGATTTTCCTCGCGACGCTGAACTTTTAATAATATATTACTGGCAAACTTTGGTGTACCTGCTTTTTCACCTAAAAAATTAATTAATTCAGTAAAAGTCTTTGGGGGATTTTTGTACTTTTGAGACTGTTGCTGTAATAAATCAACTATTGAGTCCGGGTATTCGTCCAATAAATCGCTCAGAAATTCATCGGGCGACTGTGCTATAATGTTCCAAGGAGCTAGATCGTTTTCTCTAAAATCCTTGAGATTATTGGTGACAATGATATCAGATCCAGCCGTTACGGCGGCGGCAAGAACATGACGGTCTTTAGGGTCATTTGTCATTGCTTCCTCTAGCCCGACAGGCACTTCAACCATCGCTTCAGGAAAAGCTAATTTGATTTGATTTTCAAGATTCTTTGCTTTCTCCTGCGAAAGCTTTCCTCCACCGATCAGGTTGTCTATTGCCTCATCGAGGATTTTCTGAGACCAATATAGTAAATACAAACCTTCATCAGCAGTGGAAAGCAGAGTATCGCGCAAATACATCGGGAACAGGACACAAGCATCAAGTAAAACACTAAGTTTAGTCATATTAGGGATTAAATTAGTCCTATTCCTCGTACAAGCCAGCTTCTTCAGTCATCTCGATTAGCTCATCCAAGAGTTGGCGGCGCTTGACTTTCCGCTGTTCTTTGTAAATCATTAAATCTTGGAAAAGTATGCGCCGATGGGAACCAACTTTGATATGGGGAATTTCTCCGTTTTCCAGTAATTTGACTAAAAATGGTCGCGAAACATTCAGAATATTAGCAGCTTCCTGTGTTGTCAGTTCGCGATTGTGACGCATTATGGAAATAGCTTGACCTGATGCCATTGCGCGCACAACTTGACCGAGTAAACTATAAACTGATTCGGGAATAGCAATTTCTTCTCCGTTACTTGCCACTAATTTTAGTTGCGAAGATTCGAGGCTGAGAATCTGGTCTAATTGCGCTATTGCTTCTTTTTCTTGATCTGGAGTCAAAACCGACTCTGGCGACTCTTTTTGTGTCAACATAGCAAGTCTCTCTTTTAATGTGTTTTTGTCTGATTTATACAGTGTTGGACGCACTTCGAGCAAAGAAACCGGGTTTTCACGAAAATATTTCGTTGCAACCGACAGATTCGCGAAAAAACCCGGTTTCTGGCTACCCGCGTGTAAGTCTCCGGTACATACTCGGTTGTTTTCACGATAACACTTTTCGCGCTGTAAACGCAATATCCGCAACAAGCGAAATATTCAAACTTGTATGAAGCAAGGTGTGCAGTGCACTTCCTTGCAGTAGCTTGGGAAAATTAGCTTTGTATTGGCTTACGATTCAGACTTTTTGAGTATTTTTACTATTTCTTCCAGCAGTTTATCTATAGCTTGTGAGCTGTTGACTTGAGTTGCGTTGGGGAGAGATTCGGTATTTCTAATGTGCTCATGCAGATAACCATCACTTATGTTTTTTTGGATACTATATAGTCCTTTCATTGCATTTTTAAAAGACTGGGTGCCAGAATAATTATTTGCTACTTTCTGGAAGTTGTCTATGCCTACTCCAAATATAGGAGGTACATGATCCATGATTGCACGAGTAAGCATGGCAGTCGCATAATAGTTTTCATGAGAATAGCTACTGTTTAGTTCCTCACATAATTTGATAAGTTTTGAACAGTCAAACTTTGATTGTCTTGATGAAATATCTTTGAGTTCCTGTAGTCTTCGTTCATTAATAAAAAGGGGATTAGGTGACACAGTTAAAGTTTGAGAAACCTGATTTTTAGGTTCCTTTGTACTTTCGATTTCAGATATTCCTTTAGGTGTAATCCAAACAGGGCCACAATTAGGATCCAGACCAAACAAGCTATCACAAGCTATAAAACCTTTCTCTTCTAGTAAGTAAGTTGCGATACTTAAAACCTCTCCTTCAGATAAGTGTGTATCCTTAGTAACATCACTAAGATTAATATAATTTTCTGTGTTAGCTCCAGTAGATTTATAAATACAACATAGGACTTGAAAACGCTTCTTTTGTTGTTCTGCTGCGAGACGCCTAGTTGAATTCAATAAATACTCAGTGGGATCGATATTATTTTGAGTTACCTGATTCTTTACTTCAGCTATTCCTTTAGGTGTAATCGAAACAGGGCAATCAATCTCATCCAGGTTATAATTATCAAATCTGTAACTATATATTTTTATTAAATCCTGCGCGTATAAGTATTTTGAAATACTTATAATTTCACTTTCCGATAAATTTAGAGACTTAGCAATATCACGAATAGAAATATTTTCCTCAGATATATTGCGCTCAGTCGCTTTACAAATACAATACAAAACTTCAAGATGCTTCGGGTTTAGTTGTTCAGTATCTTGGCTATCGACGTTCATAATTAACCTCAATAAAAGCTTAGTGCGATCGATCGCTCACATTCAGTATATCTCAACAGAGTATTATATACTGGATTGTACAAATACGCCCACGTCGTGCGAAGGAGCCTGAAATAATCGTTCTAGTTTCTTAGTTGCTGGTAATGGTTTGCCTTCAGCTTGACAACTCTCGATTAGTAATTCTATTACCTCTCGCGCATTGTAGATAGCTTGTTCATAAGAATCTCCGTGAGTTACAGGCTGCATTATATCCTCAAATTCCGGCAAAAATACGACAAAGCATCGATCGCCCTCTGACCATTGGATAACAACTGTATATTTCATGGTTCTGTCTCCTCTGCTTCGATTTCCCTAAGCGCCTCAAGTGTTTCGTTGACTAACTTCTCTAAATAATGTTTGTAACAATTCTTGTCCGTGTTTGGCGGTTTTCTCGTAAGTGTGACCGTGAGTGCAAGGCTGCACAAACTCAGTAAAATCACGCAAACAGACAACAAAAACTCGATCTTCTTTTGACCACTGGACGATCGGACTATAATGCAATACGGTTCACTTAACATATTTATGCCCCGGAGATCCCCCTAAATCCCCCTTAAGAAGGGGGACTTTGAGGGCATTCTTGTCCCCCCCTTTTTTAAGGGGGGTTAGGGGGGATCGTCTTAAGTAAACCGTATTGGACTATAATGGCTATTCATGGGTTATAATACTTGAAATTATCCAGCGCAATTAAATTATATGAAATATAAAAATGGATTATTTAAAATGGAATAATTCAATCGCAGCTCATTTTTTCAAAAATGAAATGGCAGGGCGCAGCGTTCACCTGTATGTCACAGAGGAACTAATAACAGATATTGGTCAAAACTACGGTGCTGATTTTTTAGATTTTATTGAAGCTATCAAAATCGGACTTCTTGGTGCAAGTGCGATGTAGAAGTCGCGTGTTAGATGGTTAAATAACCATCACAAATTGAGTGGAGAGTCATCTCTCCCTTCGGTTTCTGCCCCGATGTCCCCAAGTAAAAGACTCATGAGAG
>Ga0163148_10007306_pt1 | contig 10426 bp, 7 predicted proteins | sample OliLakLV19MP7P2_FD_148606 | JGI IMG/M metagenome (GOLD analysis project Ga0163148, IMG submission 148606) | Freshwater microbial mat bacterial communities from Lake Vanda, McMurdo Dry Valleys, Antarctica- Oligotrophic Lake LV.19.MP7.P2 | ecosystem: Environmental > Aquatic > Freshwater > Lake >... | reverse complement strand
TTTCAACTTGCTGCTGCAACTCGTCTTCCTTTTTTTTAAGCTCTATGAAAGTCAAAACATACAGCACCAACATGATGAAAAACATACTTGTCATCAGATCAGAGAAGCTTGGCCAAAAAAATTTATCCTCTTTGGCTTTCATGTTTTAATATTACTCGACCCAAACAACTTCCTTATAGAATGAAATACGTTCTGCGTTTTTTGAATCAGACTATTATTGTTAATTTTTTCCAAGACACGAATTGATTTTTCAAAACTGCCATTGAGTTCATGAATTTCATGCCTAAGCGCTTCTATTTGAGAGGCTGAACGAGTCATTATTTCATTCATTCGATTGTTCATTCCTTCCAATAGAGATAGCTTTGATATATGGCTCCTGTTTTCAGCAAAGGACCTAGTCATTAAATCCTCCTCTTTGAGAGTAATTTGCTTTATTGCCTCAATTTTTGTCTGTGTATGCTCTTCAAGTTGCGTTAACTGCTTTACCATAACATCCTCTACCTTTAATATGGATTCCTTGATCAAAACACCTCTTTCTTCCAACTGTCCAAAATGGTCATTGAGAAACCTAACCAAATTATTGCTGTCTTCAACGCGGCTGTCAAGCCGTTCCGCTAGACCGTGAAAGTTATTTACTTTCTTCAAAAGATCTTCAAAGGAGGTTGATAAGCGAGTTGTTCCGGCAACAAGACTATTCAAATTGCCAATATACTGATTAAAATGATGTAAGTGCTCGGTGCCGGTCTTTAACTCCTTTAATACGTGAACATTTGCTTTAGCAAATTCTGTTATATCCAATTCTTCAAGAGCCTGCAAAATTCGCTCCTGGGCAATTAGGGCGTCATGATTCTTATGTAGCAAACCTGATAATCTACTCAAGTTAAGAGAGAAATCGCTATTAAATGAGACAAGATTTTGATTCATGGAATGTACAATTGAAGGAACGCTTTGATTTAAAACTGGCAAAAGCGCAGTTTGAATAAAGGTGTAAAAATCATTTTTCCTCATTTCCAATTCTCTACGTGCGGCTTTCAAATTAAAACTTGAATTGATAACGGTACAAAAAAGGCCCCAGAAACTGGCGAACATAGCAACGGAGACACCACCTAAGAAACACAATACCTACCATGGTTCCCATTAATCCAAGGTAAAGTGGTACAGCTATGCTGTGGCCTATCCCTTCTTCTTCCGCGTCAAGATTCCGTTCAGTTATATCTTTAATTAAATTAAAATCGGCAGCCGCCCCTGTATTTCTAAGCAAATAAACATTGATATAGAAGAGTATATTGTCAAAGACTGTATTTGTAGACTTACCAGGACTTACCAAATTCACTGCATGTGTATCTAAATCTAGTCCAGTCTCCTCAGCCTGATTAAAGAGATTCTGTGGTCCTTCGGTGGCTTTGTGCTCACTATAATCTTTTTTGGATTGTGATTGACCATTATAAAATGAAAGATTTTTTAATATTTCCCTAGGTGGGAATGTCCTGAGATCCTCAATGGGCATTGTATAATGTTCAAGGGAAAAAAAATCCTGCTTCGGAACAATTGAGTGCAACTGTTTGATATGAACAAACGTGCGATAGGCCAGCAAGCATTGACCAACAAAAATTGCACAAATCAATATTAATTCAATTACAATTAAACTATTCATAAACTATCTCTGCCGATTTATCTCTTTCCCATCTATCGTTATGCTTCACTACAACACCAGGATTTGTAGTTCTAATACTTATTGCTTCTGGGTTGAGTGTGTTGTTAATATTGCAAACCGGGTACAAAATTAACTGTGGAGAATTGATGGCTTCTTTGATAGCTCGGCTCTCATTTAGAAATTCAAAGGAGGCTCTTCCGGGATCATCTGTCGACACAGTGAATTTATAAAGGCTTTCAGAATTGTTTTTTTCCGAAGTGACATCATTCACATTAAAACTACCATCTGTGTTTGGAATAGCGGCATAAAACACTTGTTTCTTGGGGAGAATAGAGTGCTTTTGCATAGGGGGGTCTAACATGGGTAGAGGAATACTTTGTTTGTGTAAAGTCTCTGTGAGCCTTCGAATTTCTCCATTAATATTTTCAATTTCACTAGCGAGCTGGTCAACCTTCTTCTTAAGGGCGCCGTAATCTTTGTTGTTTCCCGTCCTAGTAAATTGCTGGTTTGAATTTGGCCTTGACTTAATATCTTCCCTGTGCCTTTTGGAGCGATCGGACAATTCATTGATCTTCCAGACCAAAAACAAAAATAAAATAGATGAATAAAACACAGAAATTATGATGGTAATCCAGTCTATAAATGGTTTTGGTCTGCTGTTTCCCTGTACTGTATTTGTTTTAGACTGTAACTTAGCCATTTCAAGCTCAGTCGTGCTTTCTGCCTGAGTGGTTGTATGAGGTTGTTCTTGTATAAGATATCTCGTGTCAAAGAAGTCTGAAACAGAACTTTTCAAGCTCGCTTTCAAACTCTTTACATCACTGAATTTATCAATTATACGTATCAGACTAGGGTCAGTATAAATAGAATCTACTAGGGCATGTGCTGCATCCGTGTTGTCGGAGAATTCTGCATAATTGAACTTTTCCTTTATAGCTTCGAATCGTGGAAGATTTGATGCAGCAAATGTCTTGAAATTATTGCTGTCAAGAATTGTCGATAGCTCATCTAATGAAATGGTACTCCCTATTCGACAATCCAAATTAGATTTAAAACCATTGAAAGAAATAGCCTCAAGACTTCCTGGATGCGATGTGGCAAACTGATTGCAATAAGAATAGGCAAATTTACATGCACAAAAATCCACTGCATTTTCAAACACCTGTCGCTGTTGCGCTAAGACAGAGAAACCGCCAAACATTAAAATCGTTACTAAAGCAATTATACGGAACATAGCATCAGGTTTTAAGTTCAGAATTAGCAACGATTTCACAAGCAAGGTGCCTTAAAGCTCCCACCAATGGTATAAAAAACAAGGGTTCCTCAATTTTGGAAGCTGTGCCTTCATCCTGCTCTTTCATATAGCTTTCAAGACCCGATTTAAGCCTAGTGATTAAATCATCTGTTAGGTAGGCCTTGTACTGTCCAAGCATACTCGTTTTGATCTCAAACTTGTCGGCAAAATCAAGCTCGTCTTGCAAGGAGAAAAGTAATTCAGCAAAGCGTTTCACTTCGTCAACTATGTCATACATTTTCGTGTCGTTCTTGACTTCCGAATAAGTAAAACAATCAGGCGGACAAATGGAGTTGCTAGAATCGCCAAGCAGTACGGCTTTGATATTGTCAATTTCCACCTTGGAATCGCTTAACAAGCCACCTTTGCATGTAATTTCCTTTGGACCCTGATATTGCCTTAGCTTTATCTTGTCCAATGGTTTTTCATAAACCTTTTCAAATATTAGCTTGGTCAACAAATGAAGGCCGACTAGTCCATCCGTATCGTCAGCAACTCCTACTAACTTGGAACCTGTGCCACTAAAAGTAATAAAAGCGGGATGGGGTAAATGTTTTGTCTTCATCACTTTTGCCAAATGGTATATAATTGCAGCATAGAAAACAATAAACACAATTTTAAGATTGCTATCATTAGCTAACAGCTTATTGAATGAAATGGGAATATTCTGTTGCTGAATAAGTCCATTAGTTTCGATGGCAAAGAAGTAGTTCACAATATCCTCAGGCTTCTTTTCCGCAACGATTTGATCGAGAACCGCCTGAATTTCGCCAAGTTTACCTGCTTCAAGTGTCTTCTTTCTGCTTTCCAGATGCGTTTTTGTTTCTTTTAATTGCTCTTTGATTTTGGGCAGATACTTTTTTACAAATCCATTCATTTCGTAGGAGCCACCAAATACGGAATTGGCTGCAAACCTGAATGATGAGAGTATTTCTGGCTTATTTTCCCGGTAAATTACTATATCAGTCGTCCCTCCACCAATATCAATGTTTGCAACAGGGTTATGCGCGGCATCCACTCCGAGGTTTTCTTTGAAAAAATAAAATGGGGCTATGGACTCTGACAATTTGTAAACCTTCTCTTCAACATCAGTTGCTGAAATGTACTTTTTATACAACTCTTTCCACGCCTTTTCAAGCTTACCTCTGCGTACTGTTGACATACTGGAAGGATAGAACCATACAATTTCCGTTAAGTCAAGCCGCCCGTTATTGATAAGAACTTTGCTCCTCATTAAGAAGATAAGCTGCTCGAGAAATGCATTTACCCTTATAAAATCGTCACCATCCATACTAAAATTAGACCATTTCAAATTAGTAAATGTCTTTGAATTTGGTCGCCTGGATTGTCTTTCATAGACGAATGAGATATTGAGGTCTGCAAGTGCCAAGTTAGATGACTTGAGCTGGTGGTTTTTATGATGACTGACTGCCGTTCTTTGTGGAAATCCAAACTCTCCATTACTGATTATTACTTCCGGTAAAAACTCATGTGGTATCAATTCATTAATAATTCTCGCGCCACTGTAAACAGAACCGGTTTCATCTAGGATTGTGTCATGCAATGTGGCTATTTGCATGTCTCTGGGAGTGATTTCAAAAGGTGATATTATGCTATTTACTTTATACTCTATGTGGGTATTCGTGGTTCCAAAATCAACCGCAAATTTGAAAGCCTCTTTACCTTCGTTACATTCTCTTAATGTAGGAATGATAACTCCGCTAATCTCATTTCCCAAACTAACCTGTGCGTAGGTGAATCCCTTATTAATTGCAAAGAATGAAGTTGTAACCGGGTCTCCATGCTCCTTACTGCTCCGCTTTGTAGTCGGTTCTCCCTGGTTGTTGATTGGTAGATTCTGCTCTTTCTGAAAAAATTTCAATTTATAATTCATATGCCTATCGTCACGGTCAATCATGATGACTCTATAATGTGCAATCTGGTCTTCCTTTAACTTAATATCAGGATAAATTGAAATCCCAAATTGTGCATCTGTAATATATCCTTTGTTATTGAGTAAATCATCTTCATGAGGTTGCCTAAATGTAGACTGGTTCTCATAATCTCTTTCAAATACGATCAACCCTGAACGGTACTTGACTGGAATTTTCAGGGTTACTTTTACCGAATTGGGAAAAATCGCTAGGTCAATTTCAGGGGTTCCCAGTATTTTAGAAATTAAATCTTCTGGGTTAAAGAAGTCAAAGAAAGTCTTGGAAAGTGGGAGCAAATAGCTTTTCCCCTTTTCATTAGTTTCCCATGATAAGTTGCCGCAGTAAAACTTAGAATTGTTTATGGGGTAGGGCAATCTAATAATAAAGGGTTCAAGGAAATCGCTTACTGTGAGATAAGGATATTTATCCGGTTGGTGCGGAAGTGTTCTTTCATTCATGGGTTTCCGGTCAAAATAAGGCACTTGATAAGTCGGCTCCCATACAACGGATTCATCTGTGTACACAACGCGCTTGGAAAATTTGTTCTGTAAAACCAGAGGAGGCCTCTTTTTATCTTTATTCTCCTTTCCTTGATTGAATCCATCTAAGTATTCATTATACTTATCCGAATCAATTATTAATTGGCTCTCAGTTTCGATTTTTTCTCCCCTTTCTGAGATGCGCTTCTTTCTTAGTGGGAACCCAATTATTTCTACAAGATCGTTCGCTGTCCCGGTATTCAGCTCATCATAATTCGTAAACAAATTTTGTTGAAGAGTTTGCATATCTTTTCCTTCCATTTCCTTAATTTCTTCATATATCCTATGATTGCTTTTGTCAAGAACCATTAAGCTTCTAATCAGATATTCGGAAACTTCCCTCATGACAATTGTTAAACCATGCGCTTTAAAATATAGATGCAAGAATTTCTGAAATTCAGGATCACGTTGATGTAATGCCTTGAGAGAACTGTCAAATAGAACATCATTACCATCAGAGAGACGGGCAAAGTCCAAACTGTTTGCGGATGTAAAAAACAATGTCGACGGGGAGGTTCCTCCAACTATTTTGTGATCATAAACAATAAAATACATTTTTTCTAACTTATTAAAATTGTTTGCCTGACTGTCCTGTTTCATAAATAGATCAAGCGTTTCTCCATAGAGTTTATGTCTGGGATTTACAGAATTTATAAGTTTAGGCAGATCAACATTTTTACTCCATGTTTTTAATTGAAGCCCTGGCCAACTATCAAACTTGAAAAACAATACCCCCACATCAAGGCAATCTGAAACTAGTTTGTGGTATATCGTGTTTCCCTCTAACTGACCCTTATCTGTTACATACTTGAATGCAGTTCGAACCAAATCCATCCTTGCAAATGGACTTGGAATAGAAGTTGGCTCTCGCTTTGCAAAATCGCCGTCAGGGTTTGGAATTTTTTCAATTTCAGCTGGCCCATAACCTTGACTAAGAGCACCCCAATGTGGTCTTTCAATCTTTACATTGTCCGGAATAAGTGAAAATACCTTCGCCATTATGAGTAGATTTTCTGGTCTAGAATTTGAGTTAATGCTTGGGAAAACACACCCATGAACCTTTTACTGGTGGATGTATTACCTACTTTCTCTGCCGCCTTGTTTAATTCAGAAATGTATAATTCATAGTTATTTAAAACCAATGGATTCCAATTTTTCTTCTCCTTAACCCCATTAACCAAGGAGAAAATACTTTTAGCATCCGTTTTTATGTCCACTATCTCATTTTGATTATTGGTAATCGGAGCGATATTAAAAGGAGAAAAGCCAACCTTGTTCCGATGCAATTCACCAAGCCAAATTCTGAATGACTTGTTAAACTCAACAATTGTTTTGAAGAAAGTCTGATCAAAGAAATTATCATCAAATTTGTTCGAATAAGCCGAAGCAAATGGGTGATTAGTTTCATTCTTCATTTTTTCAATAAGAAATAAGTCGAAGTAGAAGTACTTGGTAAGATTCACTCCTATCAATCTTGAAGTTTCATCATACAGACTACTGAAACTAACACGTTCGGTTGGCTCTCTGATTCCAAACTCTTTGTACACGGGGTTCTGTGCACGTCCGTTAAGGGTTTGCAAGAAATTGCTGTCCGTATTGGCAAAATCCAGAATAGCTGTGGCAGAGATTAATTCAACAAAATGTGCATCATTTCGCTGGTCATTCCCTCCTTCGTTGTTTTCGTATTCATTCGATACTAAATCGCCTACGTAATACAGCGCATTTACAGAGTTATTGCCGGTTACATTCTTGAAGTAATAATGAAGAGCGGCTTTTGTTTTTGATATAAATCCTTTGCTATCTATTTCTGAAACATTGTCAGCCGCGACCTTGAAGTAAGGCATAACCGTGATGGCACCGACTATCGCGTTTTTGAGAAAATCGAAATGTTCCCCTTTTACTTTGCCTTCTCTAATATTCTTCAAGAGCAATGGAAAGCCTGCAGCGCCTGTTCCTCCGAAAATAGAACTGACAATGAAAATCCTATCTTCTTCTTCAAAGTTTCTTGCAAACGCCTCAAATACATCTGACTTGGTGAACTGATTTAAAACAACACTTCCTATATTCGGATTTCCCTTAAACCCTTTTTCCAAATCAGAATTAAGGTTTGCATCTGAGAAAAGCAGGCTTGTAAGGTACTTGTTATTTGGGTCAAGAGTGCCAAAGTCCAGAAAGTCTTTGAAACTGTCGGTCTGAACGCCATCTAACTCAAATTTGAAACCGTCAATAACATTTGTATTTCCTCCCTTTCTGGAAATCATTTCACTAAGTGTAAGTATACGTGCTTTAAAAAAATCATTGTGCTCAAAATTCTGAAGTTCTTTCTGAATGCCCCAATATTCTTTTAAGATTTTTAGAGTTCTGTTCAGGTCACCTCCGGCACGGTCTGGGTCAATCAGTATGGGAATGATCTCATTATAGTTTGATCTAACCCCGGAAGCCAGAAGCATTGTCAGGGATTTTACAACCCTTGCTCCTGTTCCACCGATTCCAAAAACAAATAATTTAGCCATAGTATTCAAGTTTAATGAGGAAACGGTGTTTGCTTTGCATTGACGCTTTTCCATCTCACGAAAAGCATCCAGAACACATAAAATGCAAAGGCTGCAATTGCATTAATAAGTGAAAAGCTCAAATAGTCCGTGTAATTGTAAGGATCGCTTCCAAAAAATAGGAAATCAAAACTGTCTTTTGGAATAAAGTATGCTGCTAAGATGCAGATAATAAGGTGAACTCCTCCAATCAAGAGCCAATGCCACCACCGGGCAAAATTTGGTCTGTTAATTACATAGTAGAATATAACGTTAAACAGCAAAGCAGAAGAAATCGTGATGATCCCAATCGTTCCGTACAATGATTCGCTGTATAGGTCAGTTGAAAAAGGCTCCTCATTAAACCTAAAAATGTTTTCAATTATGTAAGAATAAAATTCGTTCATCACCATTTAATTTTTTATGTCGATTATTATTGTTAAATAAGAATTTCGTTCAGGTCTTTGAGTAATGTAGGCTTCCGTGACACCTTTAACCAGGTATTCCAATCCAAATGTCTTATCTAATTGATCAAGTATTGTCCTATCGTCCATCGAGCTCGTTTCTTCTACCCATTGGGGAATTTGATTAGAAAGAGAAATGGATAAATCCTGGACAGTATATTTATTTGAATGAGATACAGTAATTATATGAGATGCGGTACTTTTTTCAATGGTTATAAAGTCTCGTTGTGTAATTTTATTCCTGTTAACTCCTTCGACTGAGACGATCTCATAACCTTCTGGGACATTATAGTTATTGGGGTTCATCAAATAAGATGATTCAACTGGGATTCCGCTAAGATCAATCGCTATCGCAAGCTGTATTTTCCCGTTATCATACTTTAATTCCATTATGCTGGTGATATTCTTTTGGCCACGATCTGCATTTTTGAAGTTACCTTGCCTATTAGTTTCAGACAAAACAGTATAGTAGGGTAATTTTGCCTTGCCGTTGGTTGAAAGGTAGTAACTATGTTGATAGCCTTTCAATTCATTGGTCTTAATAAGTTCATAAAAGCGATTAACATATGCGTTAGCACCCATTATCCAAATGTAAAAAGGCCGTTCTACATTTGAGAGTTGTTCGCTGCTGTTATCTTTTTTCCAGTATTTCCCATTAAACTTTGAACTCATTTTGACTACAACCGTTGAAAAGTCAAAATCTTTCGATTTCTCTAAAAATGCTCCTTTTGTTAGGCTTTTCTGAAACTCCAACGCTCCCTCTGTATCCTTATCAGGTTCAAGTGAATATATGCAATCAGAGACCAGAATAGAAACTGTTTCTTGATCGGTGCTGTCAAGAATCATTTTCAAAATTTCGTTTAGCTTACTTACCGATCTGTCTCCTACTTTATAGGGGGCTTTGTCGGGCTCTAATGCTTCAACAAAATCTTTCACTTCGCTAACTGTAGAAGGATATACTTTTGTGTTTACGAAATTTACCTTTAGGTTTTCTTTATCATAATGGTATTGAATCTGTACAAGTAAGTCGGACAAAGAGGCTTCAAATTCGGTTGTGCCTTTTACATATCCATCCATGCTGCCGGAATTTTCAATGAATACTTTCACTGTAGGTTTAACCTGATTCTGATTCATTGTTGCTGGCCTCAAAATTTCAGGGTCATTTTGTCCCCTCCTATAGGTTCTCGAATATTCAAGTATGTAATTATTGAGGGCATTCTGGTCAACTGTTTGATCCTCCCCAATCAAATCAGGAAAGCTTTTTTTGTTTTCTATTATATAGGTTGAAATTAAATTCCATTCTTGTTCATCGACGCTATTATGGGTACGTAAGGCCAAATTGATTTTTCTATTCAATTCACTTGTTGAATTTGTACCACAGGAAGTAATAGCTACAAGGGAAACCAAAAATGAAATCCAGTAAGTAATCATATTTCGTGTATTTAAACAATACATTCCTTTCTGTATCATGTCAGATAATTTGGCTATAGTACTAATGTAAATCGGAGCGGTGGTAGAATTGCTCTCTTTTGCAAAGCTGCGGTTACGGATTGGATTTAGCGGCTTTGCAAAAGTGTGCAACGGGCGATGGCAAAAAGACCTACTTTGTCTGTCCGTAAGTGGTTGCACTATCGCCATGGAATAACCGATTACATTCTGAAAAGAGAATCATTTAGCCTAACCAAACTTCCTAATACTTGCCTATAATCAATAGTTATTCCATTATCTTATTATCTTCAATTTAAGCTGTGATCAAGTGAAAGTAAACAAATCACCTCAAGACTCTATTTATGTCTGAACCCAGTTTACTATCCATGTCCATAAAAATACATTAATCTTTGATTAGGCCAAATAGGCTCTGCACAACTAAGGCCATTTTTTCTCAACCAGAATTCATGTAATTATCAACATTTTGTAAAGTGCTCAACCAAATCCCTCACTTTACTCTCATCCCCCCCCCAACCCCGTCACATCAAACAGAATTGGAATAAGGCAAGGGCGGGGCTCCTC
>Ga0163148_10007303_pt1 | contig 10426 bp, 8 predicted proteins | sample OliLakLV19MP7P2_FD_148606 | JGI IMG/M metagenome (GOLD analysis project Ga0163148, IMG submission 148606) | Freshwater microbial mat bacterial communities from Lake Vanda, McMurdo Dry Valleys, Antarctica- Oligotrophic Lake LV.19.MP7.P2 | ecosystem: Environmental > Aquatic > Freshwater > Lake >... | reverse complement strand
GAGACGATGCGCAAGGTCGGCAACGCCGGCACCGTCATGCTTCGCGACTGCAACGAAGTCGAAGTCGTCAGCGAGACCGGCACGCAGCTCACCTCGCTGCGTCGCAACGGCACCGCGGCAATCGTCGACGAGAAGGGTCGCGAGCTCGAGAAGCACTAGATTCCCTACGGCGCGTCGCTCATGGTGCGCTCCGGCGATCAGGTCAAGAAGGGCCAGCTCATCGCCGAGTGGGATCCCCACCGCACCCCGATTCTCGCGGAGAAGGGCGGCATCGTCCGCTTCAAGGACATCGTCGAGAGCGAGACCGTTCGTCGTGAGGATGCCAAGGGTGGCGGCACCGAACTGATCGTCATCGAGCACACCGGCGAGAAGCACCCGCAGATCAACGTCGAAGACGACAACGGGCAGATCCTCGACTTCCACCACCTGCCGGCCAAGGCCCGCATCGAGGTGACCGAGGGTCAGCGCATCACCATCGGCACCATGCTCGCTCGTCAGCCCAAGGAAGTGAAGCGGTCGGCGGACATCGTCGGTGGTCTCCCCCGCGTCACCGAGATCTTCGAGGCTCGTATTCCCAAGGACCCCGCCGTCATGGCGGAGATCTCCGGCAAGGTCGAGCTGCACTCGGACAAGCGCAAGGGCAAGATGACCATTCGGGTCATCTCCGACTCGGGCATCGAGCACGATCACCACGTGCCGCAGGGCAAGCACCTTCAGGTGCACACCGGCGACCACGTGGCGGCAGGCGATCCGCTCACCGAGGGACCGCTCATCCCCGCCGACATCCTGCGCATCAAGGGCGAGGATGCCCTGTATGTGTACATGCTCGACGAGGTGCAGAACGTCTACCGCGCTCAGGGCGTGCCGATCTCGGACAAGCACATCGAAGTCATCCTGCGCCAGATGCTCAGCAAGGTGAAGGTCCAGAGCCCCGGCGACTCCGATCTCCTCCCCAACGACGTCATCGACCGCTTCGTCTTCCGTCAGATCAACGACGGTCTCGCGAACAAGCTGAAGATCGTCGAGCCGGGCGATTCGGGTCTGGTGGTCAACGGGCTCTACACCAAGGACGAGGTCCGCGAGGCCAACACCCGCTCCGAGGCTGATGGCAAGGGCGGCGCCAAGACCAAGAAGCCGAAGCCGGCTTCGGTCAAGACGCTGCTCCTGGGCATCACCAAGGCATCGCTGCAGGCCGAGTCGTTCCTCTCGGGAGCCAGCTTCCAGGAGACCACGAAGGTGCTCACCGAAGCGGCGCTCAAGGGCGCGGTCGACGATCTGCTCGGGCTCAAGGAGAACGTGCTGCTGGGTCACCTGATCCCCGCGGGCACGGGCTTCGATCCCTACGCCAAGCTCAAGGTGCGCCGTCTCGCCGAGGCTCCCGCCGAAGAGGCCGAGACCGACGCCAGCGCCATCGCCAAGGCGGCCAGCGCCGCCGAGGCCCTGGGTGCAGAGCGGGCAGGCAGCATCATCGAGCCGCGAACGGTTGCGCCGCAGACCGCGTCGTGAGCAGGAGCGCCGGCTTCGCCGGCCGGTTCGTCGGCTGCGCCGACTCATGAGGTGCTCGCGTTGTGCTCGTCGGTGCGCATCGAAACGCGTCATCGCGCCAAAGGCCGTCCTGACGAGCCGCGAGCGAAGCGACCGGCGGATCTCATCGACGTCGCAGCACCCGGCTTCGCGCCTCCGTGCACGCCGCGCCGGTGAACTGCGTCCCTTCGCTGCGCTCGGGCTCGTCAGCACGGACGTCGGCTCGGGCTCGTCAGCACGGACGTCGATTCGTTGACGCGTACGTCGTGCTCGCGTCGTGCTCGCGTCGTGCTCGCGTCGTGCTCGCGTTGTGCTCGTCGGTGCGCATCGAAACGCGTCGTCGCGCGAAAGGCCGTCCTGACGAGCCGCGAGCGAAGCGACCGGCGGATGCTCATCGACGTCGGAGCACCCGGCTTCGCGCCTCCGTGCACGCCGCGCCGGTGAACTGCGTCCCTTCGCTGCGCTCGGGCTCGTCAGCACGCACGTCGATTCGTTGACGCGTACGTCGTGCTCGCGTCGTGCTCGCGTCGTGCTCGCGTCGTGCTCGCGTCGTGCTCGCGTCGTGCTCGCGTCGTGCTCGCGTCGTGCTCGTCGGTGCGCATCGAAACGCGTCATCGCGCGAAAGGCCGTCCTGACGAGCCGCGAGCGAAGCGACCGGCGGATACTCATCGACGTCGGAGCACCCGGCTTCGCGGCTCCGGGCACGCCGCGCCGGTGAACTGCGTCCCTTCGCTGCGCTCGCACGCCGCGCCGGTGAACTGCGTCCCTTCGCTGCGCTCGGGCTCGTCAGCACGCACGTCGATTCGTTGACGCGTACGTCGTGCTCGCGTCGTGCTCGCGTCGAGCTCGCGTCGTGCTCGCGTCGTGCTCGCGTTGTGCTCGCGTTGTGCTCGCGTCGTGCTCGCGTCGTGCTCGTCGGTGCGCATCGAAACGCGTCGTCGCGCGAAAGGCCGTCCTGACGAGCCGCGAGCGAAGCGACCGGCGGATACTCATCGACGTCGCAGCACCCGGCTTCGCGGCTCCGGGCTGTACTTGGTGGCTGTCCCCATTTTTTCACGAGAGATGCCACGGTCCGATCGGCTCGGACCACGGATCGCAGTCGCCCCCCGCGACATGGGCCCAGTGCCACGTCTTGATCCAGCCGCATTTGGCCAGCACCGGCTCGCCGCAGGTTGGACAGGTCCCCTTGGCGCTTGGTGATGGTTGCACGTTGCTGCCGTTGACCGAGGCGAACAGCATCCGCACGCCTCCGCTGCTCCCGTTGTCAGGCAGGTGGGTCACTGGACCGATTATCGCCGTAACCCGAGCCCGGAAGCAGCGTTCCGGTCCACGCGAGGCGTCCCGCCGTCGGTGTGCGTCCGCGCGCCGTCGAGCCCCGTCGCCTCCGCTCTACTTGAACGGAACGGTGCAACCGCGCTGACCTTCTGGTGAACGCAGAACGCCCGCGAGGCAACTCGTGGGCGTTCGCTTTTGACCGCGAGTCTTCTTCAGGGTTCATGGTCGGGCAAGCCGAGGGTGGCATGCAGCGTGCGGCGATACACCCCCTCGAACATTTGGCCGAGCTGGTGCTCGGCGGTCCAAGGGGGGACGCCAGCCAACGCCGTGAACGGGATGCCATTCGGGACAGCCACCGGTATTCACGCGCTCCTCGCTCTGCAGCCGCACATTCCATCGCTTGGCCATGACGATCCTCCATGATCGCGGGCGCAATGCTCGTGAGGAAGATTCGGCAGCGAATCACGATCATCCGCAGAATCGGGTGCAATGCTGCATCAGGTTCGCTCGTCGCCCTTGGCGTGCGCCATGAGGGGGTAGACCACGCCGGCGAGCTCAGCCCCGACGAGGGGGGCGACCCAGAAGAGCCAGAGTTGGCCCATCGCCGCGACGCCGGCGAAGAGAGCGGGAGCTGTGCTGCGCGCGGGGTTTACCGAGAGGTTGGTGACCGGGATGCCGATGAGGTGGATGAGGGTCAGGCCGAGTCCGATGGCGATGGGTGCGAAGCCGGCGGGCGCCCGCTTGTCGGTGGCGCCGAGGATGATGAGGAGGAAGAAGCAGGTGAGCACGATCTCGGCGACGAGCGCGGCGAACATGGTGTAGCCGCCGGGCGAGCGTTCGCCGAAGCCGTTGCTCGCGAAGCCGCTGGCGACGGCGTCGAAGCCGTCCTGGCCCGAGGCGATGACATAGAGGACCGCGGCACCGGCGATGCCACCAACGAGCTGGGCGATGACGTAGGCGGGGAGTTCACGCGCGGGGAAGCGTTTGACGACGACGAGCCCGAGCGAGACGGCGGGGTTGAGGTGGCAGCCCGAGATGTGGCCGATGGCGTAAGCCATGGTCATGACGGTGAGGCCGAAGGCGAGCGCAACGCCGGCGAAGCCAATGCCGAGGTTGATGGGCGACGCCGAATCGGTCAGGAACAGCGCGGCGAGGACGGCCGAGCTGCAGCCTCCGAAGACGAGCCAGAAGGTTCCGAAGGCTTCGGCGAGAGCGCGGTTCATGAGTTTCATCGGGTGATCTCCTGTGGCCGTGTTCCCGCGATCGAACATCAGGAGCCGGCCGGCTGCGAGCGTGCACAGGCCTGCTGGCCTTTCCTTGGTACGCAGCCCGGAATCTATCTGAGTCTTACGGCGGCTGCCCGCCGCTGATTGGGCCGTCCGGAGCGGAGGGCCTGGCAGCAGCGATGGTCTCGGGCACCGGCGGGCGGTGACCCGGCGACGAGTGCGGTCGGACTGTCTTGTAGTGCTTGCGAGCGCGGCGCAGGGGCGTCGGGAGACCAGTGCGCCCCCCCGATTGGCTGTGACGCACACGGCACAATCAGATCTCTCTGTTTGAAACGGTTCCGATCGGGGAGCTTTGATGACGCTTCAGAGACCGTTGACCAGTGCCTCTGAATCACGGACAGTCCGGCAGATGAACAGCTTGCACGACCTGACAATCAAAGCCGGCCGACTTGAGGTCATCTGCGTACGAAACAGCGACGGAGTACGTTGCGTCCAGCACTCCTTGAACGGTTCGGTGAACCTTCACCGAACCACTGGTGAACGCAGAACTCCCGCGAGGTGACGCCCGGGCGTTCGCGTGTGTCCGCGAGATCTTCTCGGGGTTCCGACCCGGGCGTCGCGACCAGAGACTCGGGGCGAGCTTCTCGGGCGACGCCCAGCCGGGCCGATGGGGCGGCCGCGAGGCGAAGGTGTCAGCGTTTCTCGGGCGACGTCGATTCGTGGACGCGTAGGAGTCTCTGCAAACACCCGAAACGCGTTGTGGACGCGGCGCACTTTCGCGGAGGACGCCCCCCCCACTTTCGGGGAGACATCGCGGACTCGCCACCGACTTCCGCAGTTCGATCGTCTATCGTGCGAGCCCCATGAGTTTTCGGCGGAAACTTCGCTCTCAGCAGCACCATGCAGCCCATCAGGGCGCTCGCGTGCATGCGCCTCCGCCGGAGCACCCGCTCATTCCGCAGGGTGAACCGGAACTCATCGCCGAACCCACGGCACTCACCTCCTTTCTCGAGCATCTCCGGGAGATGGGCACGTTCGCTTTCGACACCGAGTTCATAGGTGAAAGCAACTACCAGCCTCGGACCTGTCTCATCCAACTCGCCACGTCCCGGCGGGTGGCGCTGGTCGACCCGCTTCGGCTCGGCGACGTGACCGAGGTCTGGGAGGTCGTGGGCGATCCGTCGGTGACCACGATCGTCCATGCCGGTGCCTCCGACCTTTCTCCGGTGCGCCGACATCTCGGCCGCGATCCTGCCAACCTCATCGATGTGCAGGTGGCCGCGGGATTCGCTGGAATGCCCTATCCCTCCTCGTTGGCAAATCTGGTCGAGCGGTTCGCCGGACACGGTCTCGCAAAGGGCCACACCTTCACCGACTGGGACGCGCGACCGCTCAGCGCATCGCAACTTCTCTACGCCGCGGACGACGTGCGCTTCCTGCCGCTGGTGTGGGACGTGCTGCGCGAGGAACTCGTTGGTCGCGGGCGGGTTCGCTGGGCAGAGGTCGAGTCGAATGGGCGACTGGATGATCCGCACGTCTTCGATCCGGTGGCGCAGGCGCGACGGGCCGCGCGCGGCTACGAGTTGAACAGCTCCCAGGAGACTCTGCTCCGGGCGCTGTGCATCGCTCGCGACGCCATCGCCCGCCAGGAGAACCTCCCCCACCGAACCACGATCCCCGACGGCTCGCTGCTCGAGATTCTGCGAGATCTGCCGCAGACGCGGCTTCAACTCGTCGACGTGCGCGGAATGCCTCGGCCAATCGTGGCCCGACATGGCGACATGCTGCTCAAGGTGCTGGCCGACAATCCCACCGAGCGGACCACCTGGTTCACCGGCGGGAAGCGCCATGACCACGACTCCGGAACTCGGGCTGTGGTGGACGCCATGCTGGCCGAGTCGCTGCGGGCCTGCGAGGAACTCGGGATTGCCCACATGCTCGCCGTCACCCGCGCTGAACTGACCCGCTACGCGGCCCGCTCGAGGAACCTTCGCGCCGAGGGCATCGAGCCGCCTCCGCTCTTCGCGGAGCCGAACTGGCGACGCGAGGCATTCGGCGGACGAATCGAGAGCGCCGCCCAGATCACACCTGCTCAGCCGGGGCTCGAGCTCGGGTGACCGATGAGTTGAGGCGCGATCAGTTCGCTCGTCGCTTCACGGCGGGCAGCAGTACGGCGCAGCGCACGGTCGATCACACCTGCTCAGCCGGGGCTCGAGCTCGGGTGACCGATGAGTTGAGGCGCGATCAGTTCGCTCGTCGCTTCACGGCGGGCAGCAGTACGGCGCAGCGCACGGTCGGCGCGTTCTCGTCAAATGGCCGTGGCAGACCACAGCGCGGACAGATCCCGCGCTTCACCCGCAGCCTCGAGTGGGGAAGGGTCTCAGTCATGAAGAGGGACCCAAGGTAAGTCGCAATAATGATTGAGACCGGAACCCACGATCAGTCTCTTCGAGCGACCGGGGCCGATTCGTTTTTCCATACCTGACACCAGCCCCGGAAGGAGTTACGCATGTCACGGACAGATTTCTGTCGCGGGGCTGTCGTTCGCTTGTTCCGTATCGGAGCAATCGCCGCGGCCATGGGAGCACTCGCACTCGCGCTCGCAGCCGGTGCCGGACCGCCGATCGATCCTGGACGGTTCGACCACGGATCGTGGAGCGATCTCGCTGGCGGCATGTCGGGGCCGAACCTCTTTCAAGTGAGCGTTCGGGCCTTGGCCTCATTTGACGACGGATGGGGAGACGGACCGGTGCTCTATGCCGGGGGCTACTTCACATCCGCAGGCGGGGTCGACGCACAGTCGCTGGCGCGCTGGGACGGTCGGGCGTGGCAGAGTCTTGGCGAGGTCGTGTTCAACACATCCCCGGGGCTGGTCGAGTCGATGGTCGTCTGGGCCCGACCCAACGACACGCCGGTTCTGGTCGTCGGAGGCAGTTTCACCAGTGTTGACGGAGTGCCTGCGAAGAGCGTCGCCATGTGGGACGGTGCGGCCTGGTCCGCGATGGGTGACGGACTCGCATTTGGCAGCAACGTGGTCACCGACCTTTCGGTCTTCGATGATGGGACGGGGCCCGCGGTGCACGCGGTGGGCAGCTTTGTCGCCAGTGGCCGCACGGTGGTCGGCCCCGGCGTCGCCCGGTTCGACGGTCGGGCGTGGTCGTCGGTCGGTCCGCAGATCACAGGTGATCCGCTGACACCGCGGATTGCATTCTTCGATCCGGGAGACGGAGCGGGCACGCGTCTGGTGGTAGGCGGAACCAATCTCAAGTCGAATCGCGAGCCGCTGGGCGGCCTGGCCTGGCTTGATGGGCGGCGCGGTGAGCGGGCACGCGTCTGGTGGTAGGCGGAACCAATCTCAAGTCGAATCGCGAGCCGCTGGGCGGCCTGGCCTGGCTTGATGGGCGGCGCGGTTGGACGCCACTTCCCGGGGTTCTCGTTGGCGCCACTGACGGCTTCGTCAACGATCTCGACAGCGCGGTCTGGCAAGGTCGCTCGACGCTCTTCGCGGCGGGCGGGCTCTATCTCGATGGCATGTCGGGGCGTGTTCCCGTGGTGGCGTTGAGCGACGGCGCGTGGACTCGACCGGGCGGCGGAGTGGCCGACCGCGAAGCCTCGATGGTCACGGGGATCTCGGTGGAGGTGCTCGCCGACGGCGACGAGCCTGCGGTCTACCTGGGAGGCCTCTTCGATATCGCTGGCGGAACACCCGTCCGCGGCGTGGCCCGTTGGAACGGAGCGTTCTGGCTGCCGCTGGCGGAAGGGATCTCATCGTCCGCGCCGGCCTCAACCGATGCGCAGTCCGACGCACTCCTGGGGGGACCGACAGCGCCGCTGGCCTTCGCACTTGATCCGACGGCCGACGGGTCCCAGGTCATCGTCGCTGGTCGGTTTCGATACGCCGGGGCCACGCCGGCGATAGGCATCGCTGCCTTCACCCCGCCGCTCGATCCTCGGCCCGGCCCCTTCGTGCATCGGGCCGCCCTCGAGATCGAGGTACTCGATGCTCCTGGAGAGTCGGCGCTCCGCTTCCGCGAGGACGACGCAACCGGGACCTATGTGCTGGCGACAAAGACGCGACTGATGACCGATGCTGGCGAGGTGGTGCTTGAGTCGCCTCTTGAAGGAGCCGCGGTCCAGATCGCCGACGCGAATCTGGATGGTGTGGTCTCCGGGCTCCTGACCTTCGGGCCTTCGTCCAATCTGGGCTTTCGATTCGATCGTGGAACCGGCCAATGGACCATCGCCGAGGGCGACGAAGGGCCCTGCACAATCTGCGGGGCCAATGCCGTCGCTCCGAATGGGCTTGTCGTCGGCAGCACCTACGACGCGGCGCTCGGCGGCACTGTGGCGTTCATCGCCGACGCGGAGTCCGTCGAGGTCATCGCTTCGCCGCCGGGTGTCTCGATCGTCAGACCAAGCGATGTCAACGACGACGGTCTCGTGATCGGCCGCGCGTTTCTGTCGGGGGTCGGGTATAGGCCGTTTCTCGGCTTGGGATCAGCATTGCAGGTGCTTTCGACGCCGGAGGACGCCAGCAGTGTCCGAGCGATTCGAATCGCGCCGAATGGACTGATCCTGGGCAACGCCAAGTTCGCGGCGGTCTCATCCGAGCTCGCCCTGTCGTGGGCGCCCGATGGCACGACGTATGAGTTCCTGCTCCCCCTCGAACCGACAGGAGGGACCGTCGCCTTCGACGTCGGTCCCGGTTCAATCGTGATCGGCACGGCGCGGGCCGGTGGCGCCGTGCATGCGGTGCGCTGGATCGACGGCACGCCGCAGCCGCTACGCCCGCTTGTTCCCTGGACCGACGCCTGGCGCCTCGGGTCCGTCAAAGCGATCGCCCTCACTGGACGTCTCGCCGGCGAGTGGCGATTCGGGGCGCTGGAGCCTGACGGAACCTCGGGCATCGAATCGCGCCTCGCCCTGTTTCGCGACTGCACTGCCCCGACGGGTGACATCGACGGCGACGGGCAGATCGACGCGTACGACCTCGGCCTGGTACTGGTCGAGTTCGGCCGCACCGACTCCGTCGCCGACCTCGACGGCGACGGCACGGTCGATGGCGCGGATCTCGGCGCCGTCCTCGCACACTGGACCGAGGAGTAGGTCCGACGACGCCGCGTGAATTCAGGCGCCGCCCGCAGTTTCGACGGCCGATTCGGTTCTCTCCACTTCCCATCACCCGGAACAACGACATGGATCGCGATCAACTCGTTCGATGGTGGGACGAAGCCTTCAGCGAGGGCGTCTGGTGGGCGCCATGGCGACTCGCCCTTGAAGGGCTGACGGCCGAGGAGGCGGCATGGCAGCCCGCCGCCGAGCGCCATTCCATCTGGCAACTGGTCAATCACCTGATCTTCTGGCACGACTACTTCGCACATCGGATCGAAGAAGGTCAGCCCTTTGCCGAGCAGGAGGTCGCTCGACTCAACTGGCAGCCTGTTCCCGACCCGACCGAAGCGTTCTGGAGCGCAACTCGCGAGCGCTTCGCCGAGAGCCACGCGCGGGTGCGGGCGCTGCTGGCCGATCCGCGGACACCCCCGCCGCCCACGTCCCAGCTCGATCTTCGGTATCTGCTCTTTCACGACAGCTATCACATCGGTCAGGTGATGTACGTGGGCGCGGTGCTCGGGAAGCAGGCGCTCGAGGCGTGAGCGGGTCGCGCGAGCCCATGGGTCTGCTGCCACTGAAAAGGAACCCGCGCACGATCGCGCGGGTTCCTTGATGGCATTGATTGCCGACCACGCGCCGAGCGGCGACGTGGTCGTCAGTCCGTACGACTCACGCCCGGCGACGACGGGCACCGGCGAAGCCGGCGAGCCCGAGCAGGGCGAAGGCGGCGGGCCCGGGAACGGCCTTGTCGACGCCGTGCAGCGTGATCTTGATGTTGTCGAGGGTCATGCTGGAGCCCCCGAAGCTGTACCCGTTGCCGATGCCGACCACGGCCGACTGGTTGGAGTAGACCACCGAGGCGCCGGATCCCGTGCCGACATAGTTCCCCGAAGCACCGTTGTTCGGGAAGCCGACGATCGTGCCAAGGTAGTCCGACGCGCCGTTGACGAAGACGTCGTAGCCGCCCCACTGCAGGTCGTCGACGGTGACGCCGGTGTCCTGAACCCACGAACCGCCCGCGGCGCCGGAGTAGCTCAGCGTGACGCTGATTCCAGTGAGCGTTCCGACCAGGTTGGTCGTCGTGACGGTGATTCCGGCGCCACCAGCGAGGACCTGCGGTCCTTCGATGCTGACGACCAGATCGGCCTGCGCGGCAGTGGCGGCGACAAGCAGCGAACCCACGGCGATCAGTGCATGCTTCTTCATTTGAGTGAGCTTCCCTTCATCCCAAGAGTCATAACGAATGGTCATGCAGCCCCCGCGAACTCAGGCGTGGTCACCAAGGTCAG
>Ga0163148_10007297_pt1 | contig 10431 bp, 8 predicted proteins | sample OliLakLV19MP7P2_FD_148606 | JGI IMG/M metagenome (GOLD analysis project Ga0163148, IMG submission 148606) | Freshwater microbial mat bacterial communities from Lake Vanda, McMurdo Dry Valleys, Antarctica- Oligotrophic Lake LV.19.MP7.P2 | ecosystem: Environmental > Aquatic > Freshwater > Lake >... | reverse complement strand
GGGAGCGGCGGCGGCACTGGCAGCGGCGGTGGCAGCGGACCTGGTGGCGGCAGCGGGATTGGCGACGGCAGCGGCGGCGGCGGCGGTGGCTCCAACCCAACGCGCGGCTCTGGCCGGTTCCAGACCAGTGACATGGGCTCCAGGAGCATCACTGCAGACGCTGTGAAGGCCAACGCCGCGACCTACGAAGCCTTCGTCAAGGACCTGCGGGACCGGCTGAACCCCAACAACTTCTACAGCGAGGGGGGCACCGCTCTGGGCGCCCGGGCCAAGGCCGAGAACCAGGAGCTGATGGTCGCCCGGGCCCACAACCGCACCGGCACGCGCGCCGGTACGGTGTTCATCGCCGGCACCGTCGATCCCGAGGCCCAGCGTAAGAAGGAGGCCGCCCGCCGAACTGATCCCAAGCGCCAGGTCCAAGAGCCTGGCTTCACGACCATCGCCTATGCCTGCGCCCCGATGCAGGAGAAACCCCTGCGTATTGACGGCGACCTCAGCGACTGGGGCCAGCTGACCAACCCCATCACCATGCAGTACGACAACCTCAGCAACGACAAGAAGCCAGGCGGGCCGACGGTCTACATGCGCTGGGCCTCGGACGGCCTGTACTTCACCTGGACCATCGCCAAGGATCCCGCCACCATCCAGGGCAGTCCTAATAATCCCTACTCCGGCGATTGCCTGGAGCTGTACCTCGACACCGATAACGGCCGCAAGTCCGACTACTTCGATGGCAAGTACGCCCACCACTTCGCCTTCAACCCCTTCGGCTTCAAGGGCGACATGGCCAAGACGGTATGCGAGATCGGCTACGGCATGCGCGGCCTCCCCGCGCACACCCAGCAGTGGCGCGACGACGGCCGCGCCGTGGCCCGCAAGACCTCCACCGGCTACACCGTCGAGGCCTTCCTGCCGCGCGTGGCCCTGGCCAAGCGCTCGCTGGTGCCCGGCGACTACCTGGCGGTGAACTTCTCGCTGCACTGGGGCACGGACGGCAGCGCGGCGAACTGGGACGCCAACCAGATGCACTGGTCCGCGTCCAAGTTCATCAAGACTTACAAGCGCCCCGACACCTGGGGCGACATCCTGCTGCTGGGCGCCGACGCCGAGACCGACATGGGCGGCCTGGCCACCCAGCTGGTGACCGAAGCGGGCACCAGCACCAAGGTGCCGCCCTACATCGCCCCAGGCGACCCGATCTCGTTCGCGGTCACCGACAAGGACATGAACCTCAGCCCCTACGTGCCCGACCGGGTCGCGGCCTCGGTGAAGATCAAGGGTGGCGGCACCGGCAAGGTCATCGTCCTGGAGGAAACCGGCGACAACACCGGCGTTTTCCGCGCCAGTTTCGACACCCAGTCGTATGTCATGCCCGCCCGCACCGACGCCATGAGCGTCCGCCCGGGCGACGTCGTCCAGCTGACCTACGTCGATCCCCGTGGCGCCTATGGCGAGGCCAATGTGTCGATCACCCATGAGATCGAAGTCGCCTTCCCCTTCGTGACCATCTCTAAGAAATAATCCGCCTACCCGTCCCCCGCCGACCAGTTGCTGGCTGACTCTGCTCAACCCAGGGCAATCATCACGGCGGCGTACGGCCGTGGGCATGCTGGATCTATTCTCATCCTTCCCTCGCGCGTCCCCAAGGAATCCCCCGTGCTGAAGCTCCTGCGCCTCGTCGCCTGCACCCTGCTGCTGTGCACTTCCTCCGCCCTGCTACCGATCCATGCCGAGGAGCCAGCCGCCGCGCCCGTGGTGGTCACCGCCGACGAGCCGACGACCGCGACCACCGGTGAGCAGGTCGAGCCCAAGCAGGAGAAGGTCGACATCCTGCGCCAGGGCATGTTCCACTGGGAGATGATCCCGCTGTGGATCATCTCGTTCATTCTGCTGGCGGTGATCTTTGAGCGGGCCAGCGCCCTGCGCAGCAAGAAGGTGATCGATGCGGCGATGATCGAACGGGTGGTCGAGCTGATGCAGGAGGCGGACCTGGATGGCGCCCTGGCCGAGGCCAAGAAATCACCCACGGTGATCGGCCAGGCCTGGGCCCAGGCCCTGCATGAGTTCAGCCTGGGCGGCGTCTCCCTGGAAGAGGTCTTGACCAGCGCCACCACCCGCGCCCTGCGCCCCTTGAAGCGCAACCTGCCGACCCTGGCGACCCTGGCGACCATCAGCCCCTTGTTCGGCCTCATCGCCACTGTGATGGGCATCATGATCAGCTTCGGCCAGATGGGCGCCGAAGGTGGCGCCGACAAGGCCGAGCTGGCCCGCGCCATCGGTATTGCCCTGTTCGGCACCGCCGGCGGCATCCTGATGGCCATCCCCGCGATCATCACCGGGCGCTTCTTCCTGTCGAAGATCAATGGCTTCGCCGAACGTTGCGAAGCGGCCATCGATCAGATCCGCTATGGCTACACCCGCGCGGTGGCCGAGCTTGACGGCAAAAAGTCCTGATCCCACCACCACTACATACCATACGAGGTTCCCATGGCTGGTGGCGTTGTCGACGAGACCAACGAACTTGATGACCGCATCGATCTCACGCCGATGCTGGACGTGGTGTTCGTGCTGCTGCTCTTCCTGATCATCGCCACCACCTTTGACGAGGATGGCCTGTTCAAGGTGGTCCTGCCCAAGGCGGCCCAGGCCCAGGTCCTGACCAAGGATCAGGTGGTCACCCTGCTGATCAGCAGCGAAGGCCGTTTCGCCGTTGGCCGGGATTACATCCCGGACAATCAGCTCTACACCACCTTGAAGGGCATGCGTGACGGTAAGAAGTTCAAATCGCTGCTGATCAAGGGCGACCAGGACACGCCGTACCGCAAGCTGGTGCTGGCGATCGATACGGCTCAGGCTCTCAACATCACCGAGTTCGCCTTCGTCGTAGCCCGCCCCGAAAAGTAAGCTCCCATCCGGCAGAGGCGGCCCATCTGCGGCGTTGGTCGTCAGTCCGATCAGCTGGGCAGGGCCCCAGCTGATCCGCGCAAGCAGCGCAGGCTGCGCGCCAGCACTGAGGGCGCAGGCGCGCAGCGCCGAGCATCAGTGCGAGAGTGTCTTTGTCAGTCCAATCAGCTGGGCAGGGCCCCAGGTGATCCGCGCAAGCAGCGCAGCTGCGCGCCAGCACTGAGGGCGCAGGCGCGCAGCGCCGAGCATCAGTGCGAGAGTGTCTTCGCGATCACCTGGGCCAGTGCCCCCGGTGACCAGTCCGACAGGATGTCCGCGCAGGCGCGCAGCGCCGAGCAGACATCCGTGAGGACGCCTTGCAGCTGGGCCACTCTCACCGAATTTCAGCGTTCACCTGATCGGTGAGAAGCTGCCGAGCTACCCACTGACGGTGCCCAACTGGTTTAAACCAAATAGATCGGCACCACTACGAAATTTAGCGTAAAATACGGTGCTTCCCTTGCTACCGCGGCGATTTGCGCGTCTTGCAGCCAGCCTATCCGACCAACGTCCGTTTCCGGCAGGCATCATAGGCGCGTTGCCCTTCGGACAGGCAGGCCGCATGGCCGCCCGGACGCGGCTGACCGGCACGGTCGAGGTAGCTGGGCGCGCCCTTGCGGGTCAGGCTCTGGTGGCCGAGCAGGACCAGGGCGCCTTCGCGAAAACGCGGGCGGAAGCGGTCGTCGAGACCCCAGGTGGTGAGCAGCGGTTCCATGGCCGGGGTATTGTGTTCGGTGCCGTCGAACACCGGCCACCCGCGGCGCTGCGCCTCGGCCACGACCGCGATCATCCGCGCCTCGCTGTTGCGGCTGGGAATCAGCTCAAGGGCATGGAAGCCCCAGGCGGCGACGCGGTCGCACAGTCCCGGGATGTCCTGCTCGCCATCCGTGAGGGGGTCGCCGAGCACCGGGTAGGTGGGGATGGCGCCCAGGCGCAGGAACAACGCGCGCAGACTGGCGACCGCAGGAAAGGCAGTGGGCTCCTCGGGCGCGTAGCAGGGCTTGCCGGTCTTGAGCAGGGCGCCGCGGATCTGGTTCTGTTGATCGGCGTCATGTTCCTTCGGCGCCTCGCCCACCACCGCCGCGTAGAGCGAGGCGAAGGTGCGCCCGCCGTCACCGGTGAGCGCCTGCAGGCGCCGTTGGATGGCGCGGGCGACGTGGCGTTCAGTCGTGTTGCCTGCGGGGGTCTGCGCGATGACCTCGGCCCAGGTGGGACCGGCCGCCGCGACGGTGGCGCGGAAGCGCGTCTCGGCGTTGGCGATCAGGGCGCGGTTGCGCTGCTCCTGGCACTGACGCAGACGGGCCAGTTCGCGCGCGGCGATCGGCTCGTCGGGCTCGGTGACGCCCTTGCCGCACAGGTAGATCTTTCCCGGGTTGGCGGGGTCGTTGAGCAGGACGCGCTTGGCTTCCAACTCGCGATCCATGGCGATGCATTCGAGGCTGAAAACGGCCGGGAGCTGGGCCGCCGCGCACGCCGATGCGAACTCACCATGGCCGGCGGTGGTGAAGAAGTCGTTGATGCCGTAGATATCGACCCCAGCCTGGGCCGCTCGCCACACCGCCTCGGACGCCGAGCGGAAGACGCTGAAACTGTGGTCGGTGTGGACGTGACAGTTGGTGCCACGACGGTCGGGCTGAGGGACGTTGCGCAGCAGACCGCGCAGCGCATCGAGCCGGCGCTCAAGGTCGGGATGGGCGAGATCGGACTCGGTGGCCTCGGTCATTCGTACAGCGTCGCCGCTCGGCCGGCCGGCGTCCAGAGTCAGCTCATGTCCTGCTTCAGGGCTGGGCCGGTAGGCGGCCGCAGGGCTCAGGCCGTCTCTTTGTTGCCCTTCTCGCCACTGGCATTGAAGATCGATTCCTTGCCTTCGACCACGCCGGCGGTGACCAGGTAGCTCTTCTGGAAGGCGACCCGCTGCGGCAGCTCGAACATGATTTCGAGCATGACCTCTTCGAGGATCGAGCGTAGGGCGCGCGCACCGGTCTTGCGCACGATCGCCTTCTTGGCCACGGCGCGGAGGGCGTCCTCGGTGAAGGTGAGCTCGGCGCCATCCATCTGGAACAGGGCCTGGTACTGCTTGACCAGGGCATTCTTGGGCTTGGTGAGGATCATCATCAGCGCCTCTTCGCCCAGGGTGCTGAGCGCGGAGATGATGGGCAGGCGGCCGATGAACTCGGGGATCATGCCGAAGTTGACCAGATCCTCGGGGATGACCTCGCTGAACAGTTCGCTCTCATCGAGGACGTCGGCCTTGTCGTGGTGGTCGCTGATCTTGAAGCCGACCATCTTGTCGCCGATGCGCCGCGCGACGATCTCGGGCAGGCCCGAGAATGCGCCGCCGCAGATGAAGAGCACGTTCTCGGTGTTGACCTGGATGTACTTCTGCTCGGGGTGCTTGCGCCCGCCGCCGGGCGGGACGTTGGCGACGGTGCCCTCGATCAGCTTGAGCAGCGCCTGCTGCACGCCCTCGCCCGAGACGTCGCGGGTGATCGAGACGTTGCCCGACGAGCGGGCGATCTTGTCGATCTCGTCGATGTAGACGATGCCCATCTCGGTGCGCGGGATGTCGAAGTCGGCGTTCTGCAGCAGGCGCAGGATGAGATTCTCGACGTCCTCGCCGACATAACCGGCCTCGGTGAGGGTGGTCGCGTCGCCGATGGCGAAGGGCACGTTGAGCAGCTTGGCAAGTGAGCGCGCGATGGCGGTCTTGCCGCAGCCGGTCGGTCCGAGCAGGAGGATGTTCGATTTCTCGAGCTCGACCTCGCGGCCTTCCTGGCGGTGACGCAAGCGCTTGTAGTGGTTGTAGACCGCCACCGAGATGGTGCGCTTTGCCTGCTCTTGCCCGATGATGTATTCGTCGAGGTGCGCCTTGATCTGATTCGGCGTCAGCACCTTGCCCAGGCGCGGATGGTCGCCGGTGCGGCGCTTGGTGTGGTCGCGCAGCAGGGTCGAGCAGACGTCGACGCACTCGTTGCAGATGAAGATGCCCGGCGGGCCGGCGATCAGTCGCTCGACCTGCGCGCCGCTCCGGCCGCAGAAGCTGCAGTTGTCGACCTTGCCGTCGTCCTTGGTCGTGGATTTGCCTTTAGTGGCCATGCTCTCATCCGCCCGTCGAAGGATATCGTGTCGAAGTCCGCATGGAACGGATCAGGCCTGGTTGGTCGGACGGCTGACGACCTTGTCGATGAGGCCGTACTCGCAGGCCTCTTCGGCGCTCATGTAGTAGTCGCGCTCGCAATCACGTGCGACCTTGTCGTACGGCTTGCCGGTCTTGTCGGCGAGGATGCGGGTGAGCTCCTTCTTAAGGCGCAGCAGCTCGCGCGCCTGGATCTCGATGTCCGTGGCCTGGCCCTGGGTGCCGCCCATCGGTTGGTGGATCATGATCCGGCTATGCGGCAGGGCGAAGCGCTTGCCCTTTTTGCCCGCAGCGAGCAGGAAAGCGGCCATGCTCGCGGCCTGCCCAATGCACACCGTCTGCACATCGCAGGTGAGGTATTCCATGGTGTCGTAGATGGCGAATCCGGCGCTGACCACGCCGCCCGGGCTGTTGATGTAGAGCGTGATGTCGGCATCGCGCTTCTGGCTCTGCAGGAAGAGCAGTTGGGCGACGACCACGTTGGAGACGAAGTCGTCGATCGCCTCACCGATGAAGATGATCCGGTCCTTGAGCAGGCGGCTATAGATGTCGTAGCTGCGCTCGCCGCGGGAATCCTTCTCGATGACGTAGGGAATGGGCATGGTCGCGTGGTCTCCAGGTGCGGCGGCCGTTGCAGCCCACTCGCAGTGTCCGCGCAGGCTATGGTGAACGCTTTCCGACTCAAAGCGTTAAACCATTTCAGCTCGTCAGTTGGCGCGTGGTCGACAGCACGGCGCGCGATTCCTGGTGACACAGGACGCGTGGTCGCCAACGAGACGATCGCCCGCGGCGTAGAACCCGGACCTGGCTCGCCTACCGTCGAGTCGCTTACGAAGGGATCCCATGCCGCGCACCCTCTGCGTCCTCCTGCTCGCCATCGCCGCCACCACCGGGTGGGCTGAATCGCTCGAGGATCGGATCAAGGCCACCGATCTGTCGAATGCCGAGCAGGTGTTCGAGCTCGCGACGTGGTGCTCGGCGAACAACCTCCCGACCAAGGCGCGTCAGTACTACAACCAGGTGGTCAAGCTCGACAAGGAGCACGAAGGCGCGCGCAACGCCCTCGGTCAGGTCAAGGTCAACGAGAAGTGGGTTTCGGCCAAGGCGGTCGCGGCCGAAGCCAAGCCGGCCACGGCAGGGGGCCCAGGCGCACCCGCGAATGAACGCCGCGCCACCGGGCGCGGCCCCAGCGCCGAACAGATCGCCTGGGATCTCACCCTGCCCAATGATCCCGAACCACTTTCCACCTTCATCACCCAGTACATCGAGCGCATGTCCGTGGCAGGCAACGACAGCCGCGACATGGATGTGTCGGTCGCCACCATGCTGATGGACGATCATCTGCCCCTGGCGGTGCCGCGTGTCTGCGCAGCGCTGCTGCGCCCGGATTTCAAGGACCTCTATGGCGCCTCGTCCTTGGCGATGGAACTGCTCAGGAAGGGGGATGCGGTCAAGGCCAAGCTCTTGCTGCCCTTCCTGACCAAAGCCAGCGAGCGCATCACCGACAGCGAGGATCTGGCGACCTTCGCCTTCGCCGCGGGCATGCTCAAAGACAAGCGGGTGGTACCGCGCCTGATCCAGCTGCTCGAGACCGGCAACGACGAAGTCAAGGCAGCTGCCGCCGATGGCCTCAGCGGCATCACCCTGCTGCCGCGCGAACAGATGACGGCGGATCGCGCCCAGCAATGGTGGGATCTCAATCACAACGTCTCGGATCAGCAAACCTACCAAGAGCAGCTCAACAGCCGCGATCCCCGCGTGGCCGTCGAGGCGGCCAAGGCGCTCTACCAGTACCGCGACCGCGCCATCGTCCCGGTGCTGATCAAGCTGTTGCGCAGCGACGATAGATCGGTGTGCAACGAGGCGATCGACGTCATCAAGCAGATCACCGGCAACACCTGGTCGTATGAAGCGACGGCCTCCGCCGAAGAGAAGAAGAAGCGTGTCGACGTGCTCGAGAAGTGGTGGAAGGATGAGCAGTTCCGTTTCCGCTGGCTCGACGAGATCAAAGCCGAGTCCATCACGGTCGCCGCCGCCCCCGGTTCGGTCGTCGATCCGGCGATCGAGTGGGTGCGTCAGCTCGGGAGCCTGGCCGGCAACGAAGCCGCGACCGCCGAGGGAAATCTGATCGGCCAGGGCACCAAGTCGGTGCCCGCGCTGATCGCTGGCCTGGAAAACCCGGGGCGGCTCATCCGGCGCAAGTGCCACGATCTGCTGGTCAAGGTGAGCAAACAGAACCTGCCTTTCGACGCAGCCGGCAGCGACGCCGATCGCGCGCAGCAGGTCGCCGCCTGGAAAGCATGGGCCGAGAAGGCCAATCTGCTCGGCGGTGGTGAGGAAGCGGTCGACGCCGAACCCGAGGCCAAAGCGAAGTGATTACGCCGGGTTGAAGCCACCTGCGATTGCGGCGGGACCCGCCAGCCCCTAGAGATCACTGCGCATGAGCACGATCGCGGTCAATGTGGATGCGGTGCGGGCGGAGATCGCGGCCGCTTGCGTTGCTGCCGGTCGTGATCCGGCCTCCGTGCGACTGATCGCGGTCACCAAGTCAGTCGGCCCCGAGACTTTGCCCGCGCTGGCCGCGGAGGGGGTGGTGGACTATGGCGAAAACCGCATCGACCACCTCGTCACCATGGCGGCCGCGGCGCCGCCGGGCGCCCGTTTCCATCACCTTGGTCGCATCCAGGGTCGGCAGATCCCTGACATCGTCGCCCATGCCGCTTGCCTCCATGGACTTGCCCAGATCGATCACGCCCGGCGCCTCGCCCAGGCCTGCGGCGAGCGACGGCTGCCCGTCTTCCTCCAGGTCAACGTCTCGGGCGAAGCCAGCAAGGCGGGCGTCGAGCCTGACGCGCTCGGCCCGCTGCTCGACGCCGTTCGCGCGCTGCCGGCGCTGGATGCGATCGGCGTGATGACCATGGCGCCGCCAGCCGGCGAGGGGGTCGATGACGCGGCTATCCTCGCGTGTTTCAGCCGTCTGCGCGACCTCGCCCGCAGCCATGGCCTGCCCCGCCTGAGCATGGGCATGTCCGCCGACTTCGCGCTCGCCATCCGCGCGGGCGCCACCGACGTGCGCATCGGCTCTCGTCTGTTTGCATGACCACCGATCCCGCTGCCCTCGATGCCGTACGCGCCGACCGCTATGCAGCCCTGGTCTCAGCCGTGGCGTCCGTTGATCGCAGCCTGCGCGTCGGCCTCAATGCGAACCGCCGCCTGCTCATCAGCCTGCGCTATGCCGGCGCGGGGGGGTCGCTCAGCGTGCACCATGGCCTGCTCGACGAACTGGCGACCTTGGTCGAGATCCCTGGCTGGATCCGGGCCCGGGGGCGCGGGCGGTTCCCGGCGATCGCCGCCGGCATGCGCGCGGTGAGCGAGCGTCTGCATGCCGGAGCCGCGAGGGGGACCGTCCCCCTGCCGCCCACCGAGCCGCTCGGCGGGCCGTTCGACCTCGCCGCCAGTTTCGCCCGCATCCATGCCACCTGGTTCGCGCACACGCCCAAACCGCGCGTGGCATGGGCCCGGGGCGGAATCAGCCGCCGCCAGACCCACATCCGATTCGGCTGCTACCGCCGACGGCCGGCGCCCCTCATCACGCTGCATCCCAAGCTGAATCAGCCGTGGGTCGCGCGCGTGTTCGTCGAACACGTGCTCTTCCACGAACTCTGCCACCACGCCCAGGCGTGTACGATGATCCGCGGCGAAACCACCCACAGTGCGCGTTTTCGCGCCTGGGAACGCCGCTTCCCGCACCACGACCTGGCCTTGGCCTGGGAAAAGGCCGTGCTGCACCATTTCCTGGATGCCACGCAGCCAGCTGCACTGGCGTTGCCCGTAGTTGGCGCTGAGGGTCTCGCCCAGCGGGCCTAAGGGCGTGGTCCAACCCAGAGCGGTCGTGTCGCTCACGGCCGGCCTGCGCCGCCTGTGCACCGCGCGTGTCCCGAAGATATGAAGCCCGGCGGGTCGCGTGTGGCCTGTCCTTATGGCCTGCTGCATCCGCCCGATTCGGACGACCGGATCGTCTCAATGCGGTTGGTGCCCCACGCGCGACCGCTGCTGCGCCCGATCGATTGCAGGAACTTTCGCAGTTCTGGGCGGGGCCTTGCCATCGCTCACCGCCGCGTTTTTCGCCGCCGGCTTTGGCGGCTGCCAATCCACCGCCCAAGTTATCAACAAAGGGCACAACCCTAGCTAGGACTCTGGTTAGGCCAACTTTTAATTTACATAATATACATTATCGGACATTATGGTCAGCGTGAAAGCCCGGCCCGAATCCCCGTCAGGCAAGAGGGTCAGCCGGCCGTGATGTTCGGGTGAGATGAGGTGAGGCCGCCCCTACCCCTCACAGCGCGACC
>Ga0163148_10007293_pt1 | contig 10439 bp, 4 predicted proteins | sample OliLakLV19MP7P2_FD_148606 | JGI IMG/M metagenome (GOLD analysis project Ga0163148, IMG submission 148606) | Freshwater microbial mat bacterial communities from Lake Vanda, McMurdo Dry Valleys, Antarctica- Oligotrophic Lake LV.19.MP7.P2 | ecosystem: Environmental > Aquatic > Freshwater > Lake >... | reverse complement strand
GGAGATTATCGTTCCAATGCTGCTACCATGAACTGGAATACTGTGGCAAGCTGGCAAAAATATAATGGTACATCCTGGGCCACTTCCACAGATTTTCCCGGACAAAATGCTTGTGCAAGTTGTACTGTAACAATTCAAAATGCACAAACGGTAACGCTCAATGTGTCGCCTGCAAATAGTGTAGGTGCTATTATTGTTGGCGGCGGTACCAGCGGCATTTTAACATTGGGTACATTCACTTTAGTTGATGCAGGTAATTTAACTGTAAATACCGGCGCCACTATTAACCTTGCTACAGGCACTTTTTCTGTTGCAGGAACTACTTCAACAGCTGGTACAATTACCGATGCCAGTAATACTGGCGTAAATACATTTACGGGTTTGGTTACCAAAACAGCCGGAACCTGGACATCGACTTCCGTTACTACTGCTTCAAATATGATTTTTTCCAGTGGCTTTACTAATTCAGCCGGTGCTTTTTCTGCCGGTGCTGCAACTATTGGAGATAATCAAACGCTTACCGGTACGGTAAATATGAGTTTTGCAAATGGACTAACCGTATTAGGTAACGCAGATTTAAACATAGCGGGAACTACTGCTGCCGGTGTAAGTTTTGGTGGCACTGCTATTAATTATGCTGTAAGAAATCTTACGCTTACAGGCCTTTTAACGGTTAGTACAACGGGTAACCTTACTGTTAGTGGAACAACAGCTATCACAGGTTCTGGCGCTTTTAATGATAACAGCAATACAGGAATTACAAGTTTTGCAGGATTGGTTACACATAATTCTATCGGTAATTTTACATCAACCACCGTTACCACTGCTGCCAATATGATTTTTACAAACGGCTTTACAAATACTGCCGGAGGTTTTAATGCAGGTGCTGCAACTGTTGGAGATAATCAAACGCTTAGAGGAACTGTAAATATGAGTTTTGCAAACGGACTTATTGTATCAGGCAATGGTGATGTAACAATCGCCGGAACGGCTACTACAGGCGTAAGTTTTGCCGGTACAGCAATTAATTATACCGTAAGAAATTTAAGCCTCACAGGCAGGCTGACTGTATCAACAACCGGCAACTTAAGTGTAACAGGCACTACTTCTATAACCGGTGCTGGTTCGTTTAACGAAACAAATAATACAGGGATTACAAGTTTTACTGGCCTTGTTACGCACAATTCTACTGGTGGCTGGTTTTCTACCGCAGTTACAACTGCCGCCAATTTGGTTTTTAACGCTGGCTTTACAAATACATTAGGCAGTTTTAGCGCTGGTGGAGCCACGCTCCCAAACGGGCAAACTTTAAGCGGCACAATTTTAATGATATTTAACAACCCCATTACAATCGGCGGTGCTGGTAATCTTACAGTAAGCGGAGCAGGCGGTGTAAGGTTTTCCGGAACAGCAATGAATTATACAATTCCCGGTAACCTAACGCTTACCGGTACCTTGTTGGTAAATACAACCGGTAACTTTACTGTTACCGGCACCACTTCAATTATAGGTGCTGGTGATTTTACCGATAATAACAATGCAGGCATTTCCACTTTTACAGGATTGGTAACACACAATTCAACCGGAAGATGGGTATCTACCTCTGTTACTACACCTGCAAGAATGATTTTCACAGAAGGGTTTACCAATACCGCAGGAACATTTTCTGCCGGGGGTGCAACTATTGGTGATAATAAAACACTTTCGGGTACTGTTAATATGAGTTTTAACAGAGGTATTACTATTTTGGGTTTGGGAGATATTACTATAGCAGGTACTGCTACTACAGGTGTAACTTTTGGCGGTACACTCATTAATTATTCCGTTAGAAATTTATCGTTAAGTGGATTGTTAACTGCCAGTACTACCGGAAATCTTACGGTTAGCGGTACCACATCAGTAATTGGTACGGGTAGATTTTTAGATAATAATGGTACAGGTATAACAACTTTTACCGGGATGGTTACTGTAGGGAGTACTTCAACTTTTACAGCGACTGCAGTTACTACAATTGGCAGGTTAATTTTTGCCGGAGGTATTATCCATAACAATACAACTGCACTTTCATTTAATGCAGGTACCATAAGAACAAGCGCTACGCAAACGTGGTCTGGCGCAGGTGATATCAGGAGTGCAGCTGTATTGGATGTAAACGTTGGAACGCTTGCCAATAATATTACAGGAACAGTAACAGTGGGAGGAACGCTTACCGGAACAGCTTTTGTACAAGGCACCAATGCTAAATTAGCTTTAAGCAATGGTACACCGCTAACCATTACAACACTTACATCAACTGCAACTGGTAATGCTGTAACCTATAACGGCGGTACTGCTACTATGAGGAGCCAAACCTATCATCATTTAATTATTGCAGGAACGGGAAATAAAATTATTTCAACCACAGATATTACCGTAAACGGGGATATTACAATTAGCGCCGGTGTGTTAAGTAATACCACTAATAACCGGAATATTATCTTGGCCGGAAACTGGATCAACAATGTAGGTGCAGCAGCATTTACGGCGGGTACAGGGACAGTTACTTTCAATGGCAGTGCAACACAAACATTGGGAGGTACGGGCACAACTACTTTTAGTAATTTAACGCTTAACAATGCAACAGGAATTAATCAGTCAATCAATTCAACTATTACAGGCGTATTAACTTTAACAGCTGGTATTATAAGCACCGCAAGTTCCACTGTAATTATAAACAACACAGGGAGTGTAACAAGAACCAGCGGTTATATCAATGGTAATCAACAAAGAAATATTGCCACCGGTACCAATGTAGCCAGAACGTATGATATAGGCGATGCCACGATCTACACGCCGGTAACGTTGACTTTTGCAAGCGTTTCTGTTGCAGGAAATGTAACAGTAAAGAGTACCGGTACAGAACATCCATTTATTGTAACATCCTATTTAGATGCAGGCTTGTCTGTAAATCGTTACTATACACTCAGTAACACTGGAACAATCTTTACTAATTATATTGCTGTCGTTAATTTTTTAGCTACAGATAAAGATGCTTCCACCAATACTGCCAATTTAATAGCTGGCAGGTATGCAGGTTCATGGACTTATCCAACGGTTGGAACAAAAACTTCAACGAGTACACAAGTAACAGGCTTAACAGCTTTTGGTGATGTAGCTTTGGCCGAACAGTTACCTTGTTCAACACCCACATTAATTATAACCGACCCGGCAGCATTTTGCTCACCCGCAACTGTTAACTTAACGCTTGCAGCTGTAACAACAGGATCTACCGGTGGCTTAACTTTTACCTATTGGAATGACGCCGCAGCTACTTCATCATTAGCAACACCAACAGCAGTTTCGGTAGCAGGAACTTACTATATAAAAGGAACAGTTTCATTAGGTGGCTGTGCAGATGTAAAACCGGTAGTGTTATCAAGAAACAACCCTACAGGTATTATAAGTGGAACCAGCACTATTTGTTCAGGTTCCGGCACATCATTAAACATTGCAGTAACTGGTACCGGTCCATGGAGTGGTACCTTATCAAACGGAACTGCTTTTTCCGGCAGTACAGATCCATTATCAGTAACTGTTTCGCCGTTAACTAATACAACCTATACCATCAGTACTTTATCTGTTGCCGGATGTACTGCACAGGCAATTGATAAAACAGGTAGTGCTGTTATTTCATTGGTTTCATTACCTACCGCTGCTAATGCAGGCCCGGCCCAAAGTATATGCGGAGCATCAGCAACACTTGCTGCTAATACTCCCTTAGTGGGTACCGGAAGCTGGAGTATTGTAAGTGGAACGGGTGGTTCATTTGGTTCCGTTTCAGCTCCTTCCTCCAGCTTTACCGGAACAGTAGGTACAAATTATATCTTGCGCTGGTCAGTTACCAACGCACCCTGCGCTGTTTCCTATAATGATGTTGCCATTAATTTTACCAGTGGCACATGGACAGGTACTGCAGATAACGATTGGAATAATGCCAGCAACTGGTGTGGTGGAATTATCCCTTCAGGCATTTTTGATATTGTATTAAATGCAGGTTTATCAAACTATCCAGCTATAGCAGGGAATATCAATGCAAATAATATTTATGTTGCAACCGGAGCCACCATAGAAGTAACAGCTTCCGGTATGCTTTCAATTACCGGTACCTATTTTAACAGCGGTACACTTATTAATAATGGGTCGGTCGTTTTAAACGGCACCGCTTCTCAAAGTTTCCCTGGCAGCAGCGCTTCTATTACAGCCATGAGTAACCTTGAGGTTGATAATGCAGCTGGTGTATTGATTGATAAATCATTTTCTATCTCAGGAACACTTACATCAACATCCGGTTTAATTGACCTTACGGACAAAAACATTACTTTATTATCTAATGCTGCTGGTACAGCAAAAGTTGCACCAGTGGGAGGAAGTTTTGATTATACCGGGGGTGGTAAGTTTATTGTTCAGCGTTATGTACCCGCAAGAAGGGCCTGGCGTTTAATGACTGCACCGGTTACCAATTCTAATTCAATTTTTGATGCCTGGCAAAATGGTGGCGTATATGCTCCCGGCGCAGGTGCATTAATCACCGGTGCTGCTGGTGGTTCCGGAATGGATTCATTTGCTACGTCTTCTTTTAAAGAGTATGATGTAGCTTCACAGTCATTGATTCCTGTTATTAACACCAGTATAGCTATTTCTTCCGGAGGCAGCGGCAGTGCAGATAATTCAGGCTATTTTATATTTATTCGTGGAGATAGAAACAGGTCTAATTTTGTTGCTCCCAATACAAACGTAACAGTACTTAGCAGTGCCGGCGAATTGCAAACAGGTTCGCAAAATTTTCCTGCGGCTTCAGGTGCCGGTAAGTTTACATTAATTGGAAACCCATATGCTTCGCCTATCGATTTCAATGATATAGTAAGGGCAAATCTTGTAAAACGTTTTTATGTTTGGGATCCTTCTTTAAACACAGTTGGCGGCTATGTAACGCTTGATGATATTGATAATGACGGGATATTTTCCAAATCAGTGGGAGGTAGTTTGCAAACAAATATTATTGAATCTCAACAAGCATTTTTTGTAGAAACAATGGCATCAGGGGCAGCTTCATTAATTATCAACGAAAGTGATAAATATGATACAGTTATTGCTGTAGGTGCAAGGCCACTTTCAATCAATGAAAGTTTAACTGCCGATTTATATTTGCTGAATCCAGATAAAACTTCAGTGTTGGCAGATGGTGTTAGAGCTGAATTCAATGATAATTTCAGTGACCTCGTAAACTATGAGGATGCATTAAAATTTGGCAACGTGAATGAGACTTTTGCATTGGTAAGAAATGGGAAAGCACTAACTATTGAAAGAAGATCAATCGTAAAAGTAACTGACACTTTTTTCTTTAGATTAACAAAAACTGTACAACGCAATTACCAGTTTAGGTTTACCACAATAAATATGGATAACCATGGATTAACAGCTTACCTTGAGGACAGTTACCTTGCCACCAGCAATCCTATTGATTTAAATGGTTTAACCAATTTAAATTTTTCAGTAACACCTGATGTGGCCTCAGCCGTTGCTAATCGCTTCAGGATTGTTTTTAAATCAATGAGTGTTTTACCGGTTAGTTTTACGAGTGTAAAGGCTTATCAAAAAAATAACCTGGTAGCGGTAGAATGGAAGGTGGAAAATGAAACAGCTATTAATAAATACGACATTGAAAAATCAATTGATGGAAATAATTTCTCAAAAATTAACTCAGTAGCTGCAGCAGGAAATAATCACCCGGCAATTAGCTACAATGTTATGGACGAAAAACCTGCAATCGGCAATAACTTCTACCGGATTAAAAGTATTGGATTCGGCGGAGAAATCAGGTACAGCCAAATAATAAAAGTTGCATTGGGAAATACAAAAACTAACATAACGGCATACCCCAATCCTTTACAAAACAACAGCATTAACCTGCAGCTCAATAATATAAAAACCGGTATGTATGCGGTGCGTTTAATTAATGGCAGCGGTCAGGTTGTTTATACAAACGAATTGAATGTTACAAGCAGTAATACAACCCAGGCGGTTACTGTACAACAGCTGCTTGCAAAAGGTATGTATCAACTGGAAGTAAAAGGCCCGGGAGATATCCTGATGCAGCAACAGGTAATCGTTCAATAATTTATCAGCTTTAAAATATATTACCGGCACAGCTTAATTAAGCCTGTGCCGTTTTTTTGTGCGGCCGTTATCCTCAAAGCATATAGCTATCTTTTGCCACTCATAAAATAATTACACCTGCCGTAAGAATATACATTGAACTTTCTTATTTTCATTTGCTAAACCTGGAGCGTAAAATACTATCGATATTTTCTCAAGGTAATGAAAAAGATAAATCCCAATTGTTTCACCATCTTTCAACATGACGCTTAAACAAAAAATATACAGCCACTACCTGCAGCTAATAAATGATAAAGTAAAATCCTTGCAAAACATACTGGCCGATTTAAAGGAAAGCGGTACCAATGAAACTAAAAGTACCGCTGGTGATAAACATGAAACTGCCCTGGCCATGTTGCAAATAGAACAAGCCAATGTGCGTGGCCAATTAAAAGATGCGCTGGAACAAAAAGCTATCCTGGAAAAAATAAATCCTGCTTTATCTCCTGCCAGCATTGTAAATGGCAGCCTCGTTAAAACAAACCGGGGTTATTTATTTATGAGTGTAGCATTAGGCAAAGCAGTGGTAGATGGAATCACAGTGATTACGCTTTCTCAACAATCGCCCTTGGGTAAACTTTTAATGGGATTAAAAGAAGGTGGATCAACAATTATCAACAACAACAGTTATGTGATTGAAAGTATTGAATAGCAAATTGAATTTACTTGTTTTAGTCCCTGATAAATGGAACTGACATCTTTTTATAAATATCTTTTTTTACCTGCAGGCGAAGGTTTTTAAAAGTTTCAAAAGGTCCTTTTGTCGAAAACATATTTATGAGCCAGGCCGGCACAATTCCTCCCGCATCTACCTGTAAATAATATTCAATTTGTACCTGTCCGTTTTGCAATGGCATTATTAACCATTTTGTGTACGATTGTTGAATCCGTACAATATTTTTTACTGCAGGTAAATAAGTTGGCTTGTTTTCTCCCACTACAGTAACTGCTTTAGTCTTTTCATCCTGCGATACTTTCATGAGAACTACAAAGTCCCTGTTGCTGGCAGGCCATGGTACAGATACTTCCGAATAATAATACAATTCTGTTGGATTGGCTTGTTTTAATAAGGTAGCTTTTTTGGTAGAATAAACCCAGTCTGCTGCTGTATTAATATCCATCAGCACCGCTGTTAATCTGCTTAGCGAAGCATCAATTACACAAACTGTTTTACTTACTTTTAAAGATGAATTCTCAAGGCCTTTTGTATACACCTTAATGCCTTCTTTATCCGTTTTCAAAACCCAGTCATCCTGCGAAAAAGTTTTGGCTGATACAAATGTTATTAAGCCGAGTGTTACAAAAAAGTATTTCCAAATCATTACGCAAAGCTAACTGTTGCATAGTGAACTGCTGGTATCTTATGAATAAAATAACGTATCGTTGTATGAATGGGCAATGGTGAATGGGCATTGGTGAGTCGTGAAAAATTGTCCCTTGACCATTGATCCTTGACCATTCACCATTCACCGTTTACACTTTACGCTTGTTTAAGTGGCAACGGTTGTACTACAATAAATAAGATTTATTTGTACTTACTAATGCAAATAATATCACCGTACATATCAGGCTTTTTTATTGGCAGCTACCAATACAAAAACTCCGGCACCCACTACAATTATGCCTGCATACAGAGGCCAGTCTACAGATTTTTTTTGTTTTTGATTGATTTCCAGCGGACCAATATCAACGATTTTCTTTTCCTGCGTAAAGCTGAATCCTCTGAATGCCAACATTAAAATACCTGCGGCGATTAAAACTATTCCCAGAACTTTCATATTTGTTTTTTTATGGGTTAAAAATATTGCTGTGTCTCATTATTTTTTTACTAACTAATAAAAAGTATTTAAAAAAGTTTTTACAGCAAATAAAAAGGTATTTGAAAATATAGTTTTCAATACTTATAATCTATGTAAAAGCCAAAGGATTATTTCATTAAGTATGCCAATTTTACAAGGCTGTATATCTGTGATTGTCGGGAATAATTAATTTTTTCAAAATTTCAATTATTGGGTAATAATTTCCCCAGGAAAAAATGCTCCAGTGAGAATTCAAATTCTATCAATACGGCTGTATAATTTTCTTTCGATGAAGTTGCTCCAAATTCTGGGATAATTATTGGAATCATTTAATTAGAGAGAAATCAAATCCCTTTTCTAATGTTGGTTGTTACTATCGGGATACGGTATTTAAAGGGGTACGGTATTTGAAACCATTACTATGCTGTACGGGGCCTCAAATCGGCGCTATAATAAGTGCAGTATTATAAACTAAAATATTTTTATGAAAAACATTATCGGTTTTCTGTCAATGGCAGTTGTATTCACTGCAATGTCTTGCACAGATAAAACAAAAGAAACTAAGAAAGAAGTGATTGTTGTTCCTGCCCAACCAACTATCATCGTAAAAGACCCTCCTGCAAAAGCTACCACTATAACGTTAGATAAAAACGGCGTTAAGGTTGAAACCAAAAAGGTAAACGTTAAAATAGATAATAAATAGTCAAATTAAGGTTTGTTAAAAGTCTTTTCAAAAAAAGCATTTTCTAAACCTGGAAAAATTTGTCGTGAATTTTTATTGTATACATTAACCCTACCGGATTTTAAAACTCCGGTAGCGTTAATTGTATCAATTTTTTACTTTGTGTGGGTTTACTCGTTTCTTACTTCATCGAAAAAATTGTCTTCTGATTTTTTCTATTATTGTTGCTGTTATAATTATTGCAAGCCGTCTTACCCAACAGATGGTTTTTAAAATCCTGAATTAATCTGCCGTATAACCATGTTGGTCAATTTTATTTCAAAATAAGATTTATATTTCCGGTCTAATTAAATTTTCAATGAACAAACAATCACTGCTTTTTCTTGCGCTTATTTCGTTTTATAGCTGTGCCAATGCACAAATAAAAAATGATTCCGTCTTAAATGAATTTAATAACTTTTTTAAACCTGCAAAATGGAGATGTATCGGTCCTTTCAGAGGCGGGCGTTCTGTAACTGCAACGGGAGTGGTGGGTAATACCAGCACCTACTACATGGGCACCACCGGAGGAGGCCTCTGGAAAACAGAAGACATGGGTATTACCTGGGGTAATATTTCGGATGATTTTTTTAAAATGGGGTCTGTTGGTGCCGTAAGTGTTGCTGAAAGTGATCCCAATATAGTGTATGTGGGCATGGGGGAACATGCTGTGCGAAATGTAATGACAAGCCACGGTGATGGCGTATATAAATCAACAGATGCTGGAAAAACATGGAAAAAAATGGGGCTTGATCTTACCCGGCAAATTGCCCGGATTGTGATAAATCCAAAAGACCCTAACATTGTTTTTGTGGCTGCACAAGGAGCATTATATGGTCCATCTCCCGAACGTGGAATTTATAAATCAACCGATGGCGGTGTAACCTGGAAGAATGTGTTGTTTGTAAACAATAAAACAGGTTGCACTGATCTTTCAATGGATATGAGTAACCCCGGAATATTGTATGCATCCATGTGGGAGCATGGCCGTTTACCGTGGCAGGTAATTAGTGGCGGACCAGGTAGTGGCTTGTATAAATCAACTGATGGAGGAGATCGTTGGGAAAGAATGCAAACAGGCTTGCCAAAAGAAATGGGCAAAATGTCAATTGCTGTTTGTCGTTCCAATTCAGAAAAAGTGTATGCCCTTATAGAAAGCGATTTTACCAATGAAGTACAAGGTTTATATGTTTCTGAAGATGCAGGTAAAAGCTGGACACAGGTTTCCAGCGATCATCGCCTTACACAGCGGGCATGGTATTATACCAAATTATTTCCGGATCCTTTAAATGAAAATACGCTGTATGTAATGAGTGCGCAGGCATTGCGGTCAAACGATGGCGGCAAAACATGGGAAGATATTTCGGCTACACATGGCGATTACCATAACCTTTGGATTAACCCAACCAATAGCAACAATATGATTATTGCTGATGATGGTGGAGCTGCAGTTACATTCAATAAGGGCAAATCGTGGAGCAGCCAGGATAATCAACCAACTGCACAGATGTACCGCATAAACGTTGACAATAAGTTTCCCTATAACATCTATGGAGGACAGCAGGACAACAGTTCTGTAAAAATTGCCAGCAGAGCATTGGCTAGTGGGGGTATCAGCACTTCCAACTGGACTTCTTCTGCTGGTGGTGAAAGTGCTTTTTTAGCTTTTAATCCGGATGATCCGCAATATGTAATGGGAGGAAGTTATGCAGGCACTATTGAAG
>Ga0163148_10007290_pt1 | contig 10441 bp, 9 predicted proteins | sample OliLakLV19MP7P2_FD_148606 | JGI IMG/M metagenome (GOLD analysis project Ga0163148, IMG submission 148606) | Freshwater microbial mat bacterial communities from Lake Vanda, McMurdo Dry Valleys, Antarctica- Oligotrophic Lake LV.19.MP7.P2 | ecosystem: Environmental > Aquatic > Freshwater > Lake >... | reverse complement strand
GAGCTGGCGGGTATGTTGACGGTCTCATCGGGAGTCCACTCGCTACTTACGCGTACGCCATTGGCGCTGCGGGAGCCGCTGGGGCAGGTGGCGCTGGGTTAATCGTAGTCACTGAATTCCGTCAATAATTAAAAGAGGACAACTATATGAATTTTTTAAACAATAAAGAAGGTAAGTTTTCTGTAACAAGAACTGCCTTTATCGTTGGATTTTTAACTGTTACAATAAAACTATTGGCATCGGGCATTACAATTAACGGATTAAAGTTGGAAACGTTTAGCGGTATTGACTACGGCGCAGCACTGGCTGCACTGGGTGGAATTTATGTTATTAACAAGAAACGAAAGGTTGAATAAACATGTCAATTAATCCGAATATATCGCAACTAGATTATACGCAAGCCATTAAGCGGACCATAGATGCTGTAAACGATGCGACTAGAGTTACAATTGCTGCGGCTAATGACTTTGAAATCGAACTAGACGCTAACGACGGCGATTCGGTCCTTTCGCTCAATGACCAAAATACCGCAACAACGACGGTGACCAGTGTACAAACTGACGAATTACTTAGTGTAGCATCTGCACGATATAGCAAAGCTCAGTTATATGTGAGAACAGATACGACGATAAGCTCACCTCAGTCTATCGTGATACAGCAAAGTCCACTATCTACCGGAAATGTCTGGGTAAACACGGCAGTAACCGTCACACCGACAACAGCCGCCGGACAGTTAGCCGTAAGCGGCGTCCTCGATTTTTGCGCACTAAGAGTAAGGGCATTTGCCACTGTGGCTCAGGGCACCGGATCAGCGACTATATTCCTAGTTCTAAAGGCTTAATATGGGAAAGGCTAGATGTATTTCAAGATAAAATAGTTAATGTCCCGGTTGAGGTCGTGAAGATTGTTGAAATCATTAAGGAAATAGATTTACCTAGGGATGTTATTATCGAAATAATACCGACCTGGATTAAACTGTCGCTTTTAACACAAACGCTCGTTATTTTAGGATTACTTTTTAACATATTAAGGAACTAGGGCTATAAATGAAAGATTTAAAAATGAAAATGAAAATGGGTAAAATGATGCCAATGAACGATGAAGATGTCGATATGGGACTTAAGGCTAAAAAAGACGTTCTGAAGTCTCTCAAGAAATTGGCTCAGGAAATGATGCTCAAAGACATGGATAGCGAAGACGACGGGGAAACCGGCGCGATTGTAGCTAAGCTAGACGTCAAGAAGCTTGTACCAGTTGGTGAAGAAGGCATGGAAGGCATGGAATGCCTGGAAGACATGAAAGACAGTGGAACCACGGTTGAAGACACCGAAGGGTATATGTCTGGTGAGTCGGAAGAAGAAGAAGAAGAAGAATCTGAAGAAGACAAGAAACTACAGAAACTACTCGCTCAACTCAAGTAAGGATTCTTAAATGGGGTCGTCTAGAAACTATACTACGGTTGATTTTCTTGAAAGTGTTAAGGCTAGAGCTAACATGCCGGAAGGTCAAATTACGTTTAAACCTGCGGACATTCTTCGATTCGCTAACGAAGAAATGGATGAAAACGTTGGTCCACTCATTCTCGCAGCTAGAGAAGAGCATTACCTTACGTATAAAGACATCACGTTAAATCCTGTCACTAATGTGTATCAAATACCATACCGCGCATATGGTTCTAAGGTTAGAATCATTAAGCCGGTAGACACTAACGGTAACGTCGGTAGGTCACTTCCACATATACCTATTGACCTTGCTCTAGACGCCAGTGGAACTTACAACTCGACAAGTGTGTCCGGATTTTTCATCCAAGCTGATGAAATAGTTCTTACTCCTAAGAATCAATCTCCGGGCTTCCAAACTATGCGAGTTTATTTTTACATTCGACCTAATGATTTAGTCGAAATTGATAGAGTCGCCCGGATAACATCTATAGACGTAGCAACTAGGGTAGTTACAGTTAACGCAATTCCTAGCGGGATGACTAGCACCGAATTATTGGACATAGTCCAAAGTCTACCAAACAACACGATATTAGATTTTGATCTAGCTGCGGTAATTAACCCGGCTACAAAAACTATAACATTTAACGAAACTCTACCTCCACGATTAGTGGTTGGTGATTTCATTTGTTTCGCCGGAGAAACGTCGGTACCTAACATGCCAGCTGACATCAGGCCGCTTTTGGAACAGGCAACTGCAAACAAAACACTTGAAGCCAATGGTGACATGGAAGGCTTAAAAGCCGGATTAAATCGCTTAGCTAAGCTTGAAAAAAATATAGGTCGACTTATTGACAATCGAGTCGAGTCACCCGGTAAAAAAATAGTAGGAACAACCTCACTACTCAGAGGCGGCTTTAACAGACGACGCTCTGGGTTCTAAAAGGATTAAGATGGCCAGGACTTACGCTTCCACTCAGTCAAAGCTACACCTAAAAGCCGCTGGGCTATACACTGTTGACAACCAATTATCTGGAGTTCCAGACGGTGCATTGTTAATCGCTAAAAACGTTAACATCAACAACGACGACATCGTCGAACCGAGGCCTGGATTTAAAATCTTCGGCGATTCTCTGGGTCCACTGTCAACAAGTAGAGCGAAATCGTTTCTCGAATACAGGAATCGAATATACCGCCATTATCTACAAACCCCAAATCTTGGGTACATGGATTTTCAAACCACGCGAACATCATCAACTTTCGAAAGATTATTTCGATTAAAGATGAACTTTTCAACATCACTGACTGCCCTGTCAAATGTTGCTACGTTTGTTAGTCAAAAACAACACGGTTTAGTTCTCGGCGATTTGGTCGAAATCGATAACGCAATACCGAGTAGTTACAATGGTATATTTACTGTCACATCTGTACCCAACGGCTTAACATTCACCTACGGCCTACTGTCGACACCCGTCGCTGCGACAGGGGACCCGGTACTCTATAGGGCAACAATGAATGACTTATTTGAAGTAGCCTTAGACTACAGATTAAAGAAAGTTGAAGCTAACTCGAATCTTTATGTGGCGTCCAGCACTGGAGTTTTGAAAATAGATAACTTCAACTCGACCGTTAGTTTGTCCGGTATTTCGGAAGCACTAAACATAGAAGCGGAACTGGCAAATGAGCCGGGGTTTTTTAATCAGGACACTCAAGTCGGCTATCGAGTTCTTTGGGGCATAAAGGATTCAAATGAAAATTTGATTCTAGGTGCGGCATCTTCTCGTGCAATCATAGCAAATAGTGGACTAACTCTTTTCATATCGGATTTTAATGCCACACAAACTACCCTGGATACGGAAGCTGCACTAAGTGGTATATATCCTTTGGTCGCCACCACAGCATCTTTTAGTGTAGTTAAAGCTCAATTTTCGGCGACGCTAGTTACACTGTCAGGTGAAACCATAACTTCACCGGCATCATATACCGCACTTAACACCACCCTGACTGCGGCAACTACATTGCTAGACATGCAATCGGTTTATGATGACATGATATCCCTACTGTCAGCAGACGCAGCTTTAAATGGTACATATGTCGATTCGAGAAGAACGCAACAAGCTGATGTAACCATCACCGTTCCCCAAAATATCACACCCTCTCATTTCTACCAGATATACCGAACTAGTCTTTCGATAGGTCTAGACGTTTCCCCGAATGAAGATTATCAACTAATCTATGAGAGCAACGCAACTTACTCGCAAATAAAGCAAAGGGTTTTAATCGTCAGAGATATCACACCCAACGCTTTTCGTGGCGTTAGTTTATATCAAAACGAAAACCAAGAAGGTGGCGCTCAAGCCAACAATCAAGCACCTTTTGCTAGAGATATAGCTCTGTATAATGACATGGTTTTTCTTGCCAACACGAAAACCAAACACTTTACCGAAATATCATTAACTGGTCTTGATTTCATTGTGAATGCTAGCTCAACGTTAACCGTTACGCAAGGGGCGAATTCTTTCGTAATAAACATCGGTGCCGCAGAAAACATATCAACGGGTACGGCTAAGAAATTTACAGCTGGTACTACTGCGCAAAACATTGAAGATACTGCTAGAAGCATAGTTCGGGTTATAAATCGATACGTATCTAACATTATAATTGATGCGTTTTATACATCAATACCCACCGACCCTCCCGGTAAATTCGTGTTGAGAGCCAGGGATGTAAATACTGTAGCATTTACCACCATAGCCGCTAACTCAACCGGTACAATATTAGGTAACGTAGTATCCGCATACTCACCGTCGCTAATAACTGCTACACAATCCGAAAATGAAGAAAAAACAAATGGTGTCTATTTTTCTAAGTCCAGGGAGCCGGAGGCTTTACCGACATTAAACTTTTTACCGATCGGCGGCGGACGAAACGTTATCCATAGAATAATCACGTTGAGAGACAATCTCTACATCTATTCTGATGAAGGTATTTTTAAAATTAACGGTGACTCACCCAGTTCGCTAACCAGGACCTCCGTCGATAGAACGGTTGTACTTAAAGCACCAGATTCTTTGGTTTTAGGTGACAACCAAATATTCGGCTTCACCAACACAGGCGTTTCAGTTTTATCGGAAACTGAAAACAAAACAATCTCTCGAAGATTAGATAATATCTTTTTGAAATTACTAGACCCTTCCTTTACCGGCTTTGTTAACAAAACATTCGCAGTGTTTTATGAATCAAACAATAAATACATGCTTCATACTGTCAAAAATAAGGCAGATACCGTCGCAACGATAGTTTACGTTTACGACACTAGTACAGATAGCTGGACTACACATGACCGCGTTCAAACTGCGGCGATGGTAAAAGTATCTGACGATAAACTATACTACGGCGCTAACGATGTAAATTTCATAGAAGAAGAACGAAAAGCTTTTGACTTCACCGATTATTGTGATAGAGAATACACCAGAAGTATAACCTCAAACAACAAATCAATCACGTCGATAGCTATAGGAAATCCCTCTCTTATAACAGTACAGAACCATGGTCTAGAGAGCGGTAACGTGATTAACATCACCGGCTCGAATTCAACACCCGTTATAAACGGTGAGCATTCTGTGACCGTCGTTACCGCGAATAATTTATTAATAAACGTAACCGTCACTACAGCCGGAACATCCGGGTTAATTGATGTCATAACCGGCAATGACGAATACTGTATAACGTTGAACAATTTAAATAACGTAAAAGTTGGCGACGCCATAGTTCAGGAAATCGAAGAAACCGTCGACGCTGTTACGTATACATACGCAAACGAAGCGTCAATTATATTTATCGAACCGATAACTAATTTGATAAAAATCAGTAATAAAACTGTCTTTGAAGTGGCATCCACATTCATCTTTTCCAGCTACGAAACTGAACTGCTTTGGGTACCAATTCATGCCGGTGACCCATCGATAAATAAACATTTTCGCGAGATACACTTAATGTTTGACAACTTTAGGGGTAACGACATGGACATCACCTTTTTCAGTGACGTAGAATCGACCAACGAGCCTGTCAAGTTTACTCAACTCCAAAGTGTCAGCGATTGGGGTACGTTCGAATGGGGAGACGCTCCTTGGGGTGGGAGTGCTACGGTAAAGAACATACGTACTTACGTCCCTCGCGGTAAGCAAAGAGCTAGATTATTGTACACAGGGTTCACCCAACAGACCGCGCGCGAATATTGGAAGTACGAAGGCACTGCCATATTCTACAGGATCCTATCTGAGAAAACGAACAAGAATCAATAATTATGGCTAAAATTCAGAAACTAAGAAGGATATCTAGCCAGGATTTTTCACCGGATGACAGGCCGTTTGTGGACAAATTAGGCTACGTCCTAAATCCATTCCTGGAAAGCATAGTTAATGCTTTAACCAAACAATTGAATTTTTCAGATAATTTTAATGTTAGCGAACTTTCTGTCAACATTACAGCACCCGTAGTTCAAACTAATAAAATTAAACTGTTAACTGGCCTTAACGTACCATGTAGATCGATCTTAATTTTGCATGTTCAGAACAATACTAACAATAACACACTGTTAACATCTGCACCATTTATTGAGTTTAATAATATTTCAAATAATCAAATTGAAATAAAAAATGTCCTAGGTCTGGTACCGGGCAACAGCTACACGATAAAGATACTAGCCCTACCTTAAAGCTTAAAAATAACATAGAGATATAGTGATGAAAAATAGCAATACCATAGACGATGACGACGAAATGGGACAAGAGCCCACTACACCATCGGGTGGCATATCGGGGTTTGGCCAACAGGCTCCCGTAAAAGAAAAAAAGGGTACGGCTAGCGGAAGATTCGTCAACCTGCAGAACTATGTGTCGGGAAACCGAGGCCCTGGTAACACCACAGGTAAGCTCTCCGGCGCTCTGAATACTCAGATTCAGACTAATCAAGCTAAGGCAACCGGGGCCCTCTCAGATACTAATACTGCGGTAGCTGAAGAAAAAGAAAAAAAGGTCGGTATGTTAGGTGCTGGCACTGCAGCCGTGCAAAGGCTGGGTGCCGGTGTAGACGATGATGGTGCAGGGATAAAGACCGGACTCGGTATTACTTACGAAGGACCAAAGGGTGTTATTGGTAATAATAACGTCATGGCCGGTATCCAACAGCAAAGACAAAACGCTCAAGCTACTAGGAACGCAGATGGCCAAAGGGCTCTTTTAAATCAAAACTTTGGCCGAGCTAACTACAATACCGGTGCTCAAAATTTAGATACATTATTCCTAGGTTCAAATGAGGGTAATGCTAGACTGCAAGGCGTAAGACAGGCAGTTAACAAGCTCGGCACTGGTTATCAAGCGGGTAGCATGGCTGCCGATGCTAACATAGCAGACACAGAATCCGGCTTAAAAACCGGGGTGGATGAGCTGAGAACCTTTGCGACTACCACTGCCGACAATCTGGACACAAATCTGGGCGAACAAGTCCAAAGTAGACAAGCTGAGATAGACGCGTTGAACGCTAACGTGGGGACTGACTCTCAGGAAGTTATCAAGTATTTACAAAACAGTGGGCTAGACCCTCAGCAAGTACCAGGTACGGACATGATTACCGTTTCTACACCTAGTGGCAGAAGAATACTAGTTAGCGTCACAGATTTAGCTCGTGGTCTAACTAGCAGGGCAACTACTAACGTAAACAAGAGTAACGTAAACGCTGCTCAACTCGGTAGATTTAACACACTCAGGGGCGCAATGGGTTTAGGTCAAACCGCAGCTACTACCTTAAATGAAAACTTGACTCAAGGTTTAAGTCCTGGTATGATTGGGAAGATTATGGAATCTGGTCAACAATTAGATTCATTAATCGCCAATCCAAACGAGCATGGCACAAGAAGAATCGACTTGAGCGGTAAAGTTACAAATCAAGGCGACATAGATGCGTTTGATCGCAGACGTGACGCCGGATCTCAAAAAGTGATCCAAGACGCTTTGAACGAAAAACTTAGAACTTTGGGAATAAATTAAAGATGGATCCATTAACAGCTGCAGCAATAGCCGGTGGTGCAATCAAAGGCATAGGTGCCGTAGCATCTTTCTTCTCCGGTAGAGGTTCACGTAAAGCTCAGAAAAAGGCTACCGAAGCCTATGTTAAAGCGATACAAGCGCAACCTGACCTTACGCCTGAAGATTTCGTCGTTAATTACCAAAGACTTAATCCTGAAGACTTTACCTTCACCGCACCAGAAGAGGTATCTGACAAATTTACACTGGGACCTTCCGCGATTGAGAACATCCGAGAAGACCTAGCCCTCAAAGAAGCTAAGTACAATGTCTTAAATCGAATACAAAATCAAGTGGATCAGGGTGGCTTAGATACCCAAGATCTAGCCGCAAGTAACGAAATACAAAGAGCATCTGACACCAAGCAACGCGGTAACCAGGAAGCAATCACGCAAAGCTTCCAGCGACGCGGTCTAGCTGGTGCAGGAACAGAGCTAGCTGCACGAATGGCAGCATCGGGTGACGCCTACTCCGAAGCGTCGAGACAAGGTGAAGCTTTAGCTGCCCAAAAAGCTAAGTCCTTAGATGCTAGACTTGAGGCATTAAATCGTGTATCTCAAGGTATATCTAATGACGCATACGGTCGCGATTTAACGAAAGCGAAGGCTAAAGATGCAGTTGAAGAATTTAACGCTAAGTATCTATCTGGTATAGATCAGCTCCGCGTCGGCGGTCGCAACAGATTTAACGCCGACAGGGACCGTGTCTTAAATGATATTCACGTAAGGAACCAAGGTCTAACAAACAGAGAACTAGATTTAGTATCTGGCGGCCGCCGCGCTATCAAACAGCAAATCGGTCAGAAAGGGGTAGATGCGGCGGGAGCTGTCGTCGGTGCCGCTGACAGTGGGGCAAAGCGTGCCGGTGTCACAGCTGGAGCTATTGGGGACGTAGCGGGTGGTGTCGGTGACCTGGTAGCAATCGGGGGCACGGCTTATGCTAATAGTCAAGCTAGGAAAAATAACCAGGTTGAATCTGAACGGCTCGGAAACATGTCTGACGAGGAACTCATTCGAGAAGGACGTATAGCTAGAATCAAGGGATCGCGATAATATGGACGATTTCGATATGTTGGCGATAAATCAAGAAGAAGATGAGTTAAGTTTTCTCAATCAACTCCAGCAAGACTTGGCCGATGATGATTTTGGTAATGATGACGGACTAGATCTTTCTTCCCCACCTGAGCAACTTATGGCCGCGCCTCTACCTCAAGTTGCACCTGCACCACAAGTTAACCTCGCTCCAGCATTTGCTCAAGAACAAAATCGACCCCCGCTCAAAAGTGCGCAACCAAATTCACGTTTAGATGAAGCCCAGGCTAGAAGAGAGCAAGGCGAGTTAGCGGCTGGTATTATGAATGTTGGTGAGAGATTCATCGGCGCTGGCGTACAAGCTGCAGGTGGTACATATACGCCTAACGCTGGCGGTGCGAACACCGTTAAAGCGCTAAGTAGCTTACCTTTAAAAGATTTGACAGAAGATCTAAGTATGCCCGGCACGCTCAATACTATCGAATCCGGTGACATATCAATGGATAATGAGCGAGAGTTCAACGATCCGAAAAGTGCGATGAGTATTATTTATCGAGACACTGCTAAAAAATTCTTACAGCTCAATGTCCCAGAAACTCTTTCGGCGCAAGACTTGGATAAGCTCATCCCGTCACTGAAAAGTCTTATATCGTCGAGTGGTCAAAGGACCTTCAAGGGAGACGTGATGAAAGGTCGGGACTTTAATGATAAATATCCGACAGATTCCTTCGGGAAACCTATTGACCCGAATGCTATGTACAGAATGCAGGCTAACGGAAGCCCCCCCACTCCGTTTACTCAAACGCAAAGCGTAGTAACCGACAATCTGGGTAGAAAATTTACAAGGGGTCAATTTGATGGTGTAAACTTATCCGGCACTTTCGCTCAAGATGGCGAAAAAGAAATTGAAGACTTCAAACCTTTAATGGAAACTATGACGGCACGAGCACCCAAAGACGTTCAAACGTTCACTGCGATTGAAAAGGAATTTAACAAAGATGTCAGCAAGGACATCAAGAGTCTTCGCACAATGAAAACCTTGATGGATCAAATTGAACTCGGTCGAACCAACCCCCAAGCCAAGGTCAACGCTGGAGCGCTGGCAAAAACTGCGTTTGAACCGACAGGTGTCGCTACCGATGCCGACGTTATCCGTTATGTTACAGTTACCGGTGGTATCGAAAAATATAACAGCATAAGGAAACAGGTACTTGAAGGTACGTTTACTGATACCGCCGCTAAATTTATTCTTGAGTCGCTAAAGGCCGTTGAAAAGACTAGAACTAATGTCATACGAGGTATGGCTAATAGTTACGATGCTCGTGCGCGAGATAGTATTGTGTCGGCTAGAGTTAAACCTGGCGTTATCAGTGATTATCTGCTCCGTGGAATCGACAACCAAAACGACACACTTGTACAAGATACTAAATTGAACATTAAACTTAAAACACCGTTAAAGCCAGGGATGCCCGTCAAATACAAGGGTGTAAAGTATAAAGTGGATCCTAGCGGCACGACCGCAACTTTGGAGAAATAATGGCTAAAAATGAAGAATACATAGATATCGATGATAACGTCATTGATGATGATTTTAGCAGTGCAGACTTTGTTCAACAAAATGCACCGTTAGATATCAGCAAGACGCGATCTTTTATGCAAGGTCTTTCTGATGCCGCAACTTTTGGTACGTCAGATGAAATATCCGGAGCCATGTCGTCTCCGTCGGGCGCTATAAAACAGGCAGCTAATCTAACCGGCTTAACCGATTTCAGCGATAACGATATTGCGGAGTATAAAGCCCAGCGTGATTTTGCTCGTCAATCTATGAGAGACGCACGCGCCACTAACCCTAACACATTCACCACTGCCGGATTAATCGGTGGTGTAG
>Ga0163148_10007289_pt1 | contig 10443 bp, 19 predicted proteins | sample OliLakLV19MP7P2_FD_148606 | JGI IMG/M metagenome (GOLD analysis project Ga0163148, IMG submission 148606) | Freshwater microbial mat bacterial communities from Lake Vanda, McMurdo Dry Valleys, Antarctica- Oligotrophic Lake LV.19.MP7.P2 | ecosystem: Environmental > Aquatic > Freshwater > Lake >... | reverse complement strand
TTAGCGAACTGGGTATCGAAGTACCGGGTTGAGCACGTTGGTGACGAGCCGACGTTGACTCTCACGGAGCGGGCCCGGTTGCGTGAACTGGAACGCGAGAACCGTGAGGTTCGGATGGAGAACGAGTTCCTGAAAAAAGCGGCGGCGTACTTCGCGCGCGACCCTCGGTGACCGAGCGGTATGAGTTCATCGACTCGTGCCGTTCGGGTGACCGAGCTCGTGGCTGGAAGTACGCCTACCCCGTGACAAAGATGCGCTCCTGGTTGGGTGTCTCGGCGTCGGGTTTCCACGACTGGCGGGCCGTCCGGAGTCGGCGACCGCCCGCAGGCGCCGTCATCTCACCGACCTGGTGGCCACCATCCACGCCGACTCCGAGCAACGCTGCGGCTACCGGCGGGTCCACGCCATGCTCGCCCGCGCCGGTGTGCGCACTGGTCTGGGTCTGGTCCGGGATCAACCCACCACCACCAGCGGATTCGGGTCTGAGCAGATCCTCGACGATGGCTGCCAGTAGGTGGACGGGCCGGGTCGCGTCGAGCTCCACGGTCGCGCCGCGACGCAGAAGCGGTTCGACGTCGCGGAAGTTCGCACGGATTTCGGCCTCGTGCTCGGGGGTTCATCCATAGGGGTTGTTAGTCCGGGAGCGCACTCGCGCGAGGAGGACGTCTAGGGGCGCGCTCAGCAGCACGACCTCGTGGAAGGAGCCGTAGAACCCCACCTGGTTCTCGACAGTTCCGCCGACGGCGACCGTGTCGTTGGACGCCAACAGTGCTGCCATCCGCGGCTCGTCCCACAGCCCCTGGTCGAGCGTCCACCCGTCGTAGTCAGTGTCCACAGTGGCATGCCCGAGCGATGCGAGCGCATCGAGCAGAGTTGTCTTCCCCGCGCCCGACATCCCGGTAATGAGGACCCTTGCCATGACCTGGTCAGCGTAGGCCGCGATTCCCGGCGGCGCGGACAGCTACGGTGCTGTCGGGGGCTGCCAGGACTGCGTGGGTCAGAACAGGGCGGGAATGCTGCGGGCCGCGGTGTAGAGCGCGACGGCGACGAGCAGGACGGCAAAGGCCCTCGTCAGATGTCGGGGCTCGACGCCGGAGGTGATGCGTCCGCCGAACAGACTGCCGACGATGGCGGCCGCCGTGAACCCGGCGATGAGAGCCCAGTCGAGGTCAGGGGCCCCGGCAGAGAGGCGGGCTGTCAGGGCAGTGGCGCTGTTGACGGCAATGACCAGCAGTGAGGTGCCGACGGCCACGGGCATGGGGAACGACAGCGCGAGGACGAGGGCCGGGACGAGGACGAAGCCTCCGCCGACACCGAAGAACCCGGTGATCAGGCCGACCGCGGTCGCGGTGAGGACGACCTTGGCAAGGCGCGAACAGGCGCAGGTGAGTGGGTGAAAGGTCAGGATGGGCTCGGCGGTGGGGTCCTCGGAGCTTCCGACAGCCCCCGGCCGTAAAGACCGCCGAAACATGAGGGTGGCAACTACGAGCATCAGCCCCGCGAACGCGGTCAGCAGGACCTGTGGGGCGACGCGGGAGGCCAGCGCGGACCCTGCGAATGATCCTGTAGTGCCCAGGGCGCCGAACATGAGCCCTTGCCCGAAGCGGACCCGTCCGGCACGGCTGTGTGGGACCAGGGCGATGAGGGAGGTGAGGCCGACGATGAGCAGCGAGCTGGTGGTGGCCGTTCTCGGGTCCTGGCCGAGGACATAGACCAGGGCTGGGACGGTGAGGATGGAGCCGCCGCCGCCGAGCGCGCCGAGCGCCACGCCGATGAACAGCCCCAGGGGGATTGCCAGAGGTGACACGGGCGGTGCTGCCCGGATCAGCCGCGGCCGAAGAGTCGGTCGAAGAACGACCCGCCGCTGGCGGCAGCCTTCTCGTCCGCGCTGTGGCCGGGGCAACGGTCAGCGTGGGGGACGCCCGCCATGACCTGGTCGACGTGCTGGCCGCAGCCGGCCCAAGTGGTCTTGCCGCAGACCTTGCAGTTGGCGGGACGGCACATGGTGGTTCTCCTTCAGGTGGTGATGATCAATCCGGACGCCGCGGCGTTCTCGCCGAAGCTGTCGTCGACGGTGACCACGGGGATGCCGCGAGCGGCCAGGACGGATGCGGCGATGCAGGCGCGGTAGCCGCCGGCGCAGTACACCCACACCTCTCCGCCCGGAACCTCGTCGACGCGTTCGAGGAGTTCGTGCAGGGGGATGTTCACGGCACCGTCGACGTGTCCATCGGCGTACTCGAGTGCGCGGCGGACGTCGAGGACGGTCACCGGTCGGTGATGGCGGACCTGGGCGAGGTCAGCGAACACGGCGCGCCCGAACGCCCCCAGCAGGTCGTCGGTCCACTCGTCGGGGGCGCCGGTGGCAGCGCCTGCGAGGTGGTCGATACCGATGCGGACGAGCTCGCGCTGCGCTTCGGCGACCTGCTCCGGGAAGTCCCCGAGGAGGGTCAACGGGGTGCCCCAGGGGATCAGCCAGCCCAGGTAGGTGGCGAACTGGCCGTCGAGCCCGAAGTTCAGCGTGCCGGTCACATGGCCGGCGGCGAACGCGGTGCCGGTGCGCAGGTCCACGACCCACTCACCGGCATCGATGCGAGCAGCGAGGGTGTCCTTGTCCGCGGTCTCGGGAGCGGACAGATCGGGGGCGCCCGGGCCGTTGCTGTTGGCCGGGGCCATGTGGGCGTAGTAGGCCGGGTAGGCGTCCAGGCCCGCCAAGGTGTCGGCGACCCAGCGCTCCTCGTCCTGGGTCAGGGCCGGGTTCTGCCGCTTCTCCGCGCCTATGGTGGACGCCGTCGCGTCCCCGGTGGACCCGGCTGAGCAGAACGACCCGAAGCCGTGGGTGGGCAGGACGTGGGTGTGCTCTGGAAGCTCGTCGGCGAGGCGGCGCGCGGAGGCGAACTGGTGGTGGACCAGGTCGTGGGTGTGGTCGTCGCCCAGCAGGTCCGGTCGGCCGGTTGCCCCGAACAGGAGCGATCCGCCGGTGAACACGCTGACCGGCTCGAACCCTTCGCCGGAGGCCTGCGCAGCCTCAAGGGCGTAGGCCAGGTGCGTGTAGGTGTGGCCGGGAGTGGCGATGGCGCGCACCCGCATGGTGGGCGAGGCGTTAACGATGTCGCCGGCGCTGATGGCGGAGCGGTCGAAGGCGACGTCGTCGGTGGCGTTGACGTGGTACCGCGCACCGGTGGCGAGAGCGAGGGCGAGGCCGCCGGTCACGTAGTCGTTGTGGATGTGCGTCTCGAACACGTCCGTGATGCGCACGCCAGCCTGCTCCGCGAGGTCCAGGACGCGGTCGATGTCACGCTGCGGGTCGATGACGATAGCCACCTGCCCGTCGTGCGCCAGGTAGGAGCGGTCACCCAGGGTCGGGGTGTCGATGGGGATGATGACCGGCGTCGACACGGACGTGGTGGGCGCGCTCATGGCTGGCGTTCCTTCCCGATCAGCAATCCGAGCAGGGCTCTGGGTGGACGAAGCGACAGCGGGTCGGTCGGGAACCGGTCACGACCAGACATCGCCTCTGATACCCACCGGGGTATCTAACGTGGCCAACGGTAGTACCCCCCGGGGCATTCCGTCAGATTGAGAGCGATGGTGTGATGTACCCCACGGGGTATCCAGCGAGGATCCGGGAAGGGTCCGGGCCGGTCCTGCGCTGTATACCCCGGTAGGTATACTCAACTCGGTAGACCAAGGAGAAAACGTGAGCACCCAGACCCTGACCGGTCAGAACTTCGAATCCACCATCACCGCCGGGAGCATCGTCCTCGTCGACTTCTGGGCGTCCTGGTGCGGCCCGTGCCGCCAGTTCGCGCCGGTCTTCGAGGCCGCCTCGGTCCAGCATGAGGACATCGTCTTCGGCAAGGTCGACACCGAGGCCGAGCAGACCCTCGCCGCTGCTGCCAAGATCACCTCCATCCCCACCCTCATGGCGTTCCGCGACGGCATCCTGGTGTTCAGCCAGCCGGGCGCCCTCCCTGCCGCAGCGCTTGAGCAGGTCATCGACGGCGTCAGCGCCCTCGACATGGCTGCCATCCGTGCCCAGCTCGCCGCCCAGACCCAGCCCGCCTGACCATCCGCCAGGACCAGCACCACACCAGAACCTCCAGACAACACCGAAGGAGCACGTCGTGGACTACGCCATCAGGACCACCGTTGAACAGCCGTTCGACCAGGCGCTCGCAGCAGCGCGGGCCGTCCTGGCCGACCAGGGTTTCGGAGTCCTGACCGAGATCGACCTCGCGGCCACCCTGAAGGCCAAGCTCGACGTCGACATCGCGCCGCAGGTCATCCTCGGCGCCTGCCGGCCCCCACTCGCCCACGCTGCCATCCAGGCGGAGCCGTCCATCGGGCTGCTCCTGCCGTGCAACGTCGTCGTCCGGTCGCTGCCTCACGGTGCGACCCTGGTCGAGGCCATGGACCCCGAAGTCATGGTGACGATGACCCGCAACGAGAACCTCGTGGACGTTGCCACCGAAGCCCGCGAGCGGCTCACCAACGCCCTGATCGCCCTCCACGGCACGCTTACCGACTAGACCTGCTCTAGCCACCGTCCCATCGACCCACGCTCCCGTGGGCGCCATACCGAAGGACACCCGATGGTCACCCTCAACACCGACGACATGACACCTGTCATCAACCGCCTGCGCCGCGCTCAGGGCCAGCTCGGCGGCGTCATCCGCCTCATCGAGGAAGGCCGTGACTGCAAGGACGTCGTGACCCAACTGGCCGCGGTCAACCGTGCGCTCGACCGCGCTGGGTTCGCCATCGTTTCTTCCGGCATGCGCGAGTGCCTCACCTCACCCGACGGCATCAGCGCCGAGGATCAGGCGATGATGGAGAAGCTCTTCCTCACGCTCGCGTGAGCGGGCCTCTGACTGAGGAGCTCGGCACTCTGGGTCGTGGCAATGGACCTGTTCGTCGGTGATGGCCCCTCCAGGTCATCCACAGGTTGAAGCATGCTCCACGTCGACCTGAGCAAGATCAAACCGACCCTGGTTGAGGCGGCTCCTGACGACGGCGCCACGCCGTGCTGCATCGCTGTGGAGGCGCATGCTCACAGCTGACGCGCGGAGCCTTGAAGCAAGCGCCGGACGGCCGCCCTCGACAACAACAGGGTGATGATCAGCAATGTCACCGAGAAGAAGCCGCCGAGGCTGACGCGGTCGCCGAAGATGAGGTTGACGGCCTCCAGGACGAGGAACTTGCTCCCGAACACGACGGCCTACACCATGATCGCCGCCACCACTTTGCCGATCGGTCTCGACGCTCGGCGAAACCGCGCGACGACCAGCTTCTTGGCCACGAGGACGACCTCGATAACACCTTTCAGCACGACGGCCGTGAGCAGGGACAGGGTGAAGGTCTCGCTGACCACAGTGGGTAGGTACTGCCCGAACAGGTTCAGGACGACCACATAGACGAAAACGTCGATCACTGCTGCCGCGCCTCGCGGCTCTACTGGCGCGACAGCGTTCTCGTCCCGAGCAGGCATGTGATCATCGTCTTCGGTCGTCGGCGGAAAGATGCGCGCAGCGCCGTCGGTTCGTGTTGCGCCCACCCTAGCCTTGGTCCCGATCACGGTCGTGCATCTTGGACCCAGGCCGACCGACGCATCTCACCCCTCGTAGGGGATATGGCCTCGTGCACCCCCATCCCTGATGCCGGGGGTCGGAACCTGTCCGCTCGTCTGAGGGGGCCGCAGCCCATTTGCGGCCCCCTCAACGGGTCCAGCAGTCCCGACCGGTGGGCGAGCACGGCGGCTTGCGTGCGGTCACGCGCGGGCAACTTGACCAGAACGGCACGTCTCAGCACCTGAGCCTGCAGGCTCAGGGCGCTCAGGCCGTGGGAGACGACGTCGTGAATCTCTCGCGCGATCGCCAGTCGCTCGTCGGCGGTGGCCCGCCGGACCATGTCCTCCCGGCTCGTCTCGGCCTCGACGGCACGTCTGCACGCGGCGGACGCCCGGCCCGCCGCCTCTTGGAGCGCGAGCCCCAACAACCAGGGACCGATCGTGAACACCAGCTTGAAGACGAGCGAACTGGGGAAACCCTCCGGGTCCGCCACCAGCACGGCGGCGGTGTACGCGACGACGACTCCCCCGAGCCACGGCTGCCGGGACGCAGCGGCCCAACGTCCGGCGGCGAGCATCCGCAGCATGAGAGACAGGATGAAGGGGCTGTCCCCGGAGGACTGGGACTCCCCAGCACGGCAGGCGCCACGATGGCGACGAGGGCGAGCCCCGCCGGCCACACCGCTGCCCGCAGGGCGGCAACGGCGATCGCCATGACGAGGATGGCGCCGACCCTCACTGCGGGTTCGTCCGCACGCGGCGTGTCGATCAGCGCCCAGGCCACCAAGCTCGCTGACGCCACCGCGCAAGCCACCCGTTGATCGGGCCTCACGAGCGCGCGTACCTCCATGATCATGAGGCTACGGAGCGGCAAGTACGGGAGTCACCCTCGGTCGACGGGGTCGACAGCGGGCTCGCGCCCCGATCGAAGGAGGTCGGCCACGGTCCCGCGACCGTCGGGCCGCCGAGGCGCGCGGGTCGCGGTCCTCCCGGACTCGCGTCATGACCACGAGCATCGCTCCCGCCGCCGAACCTGGCACCGCCCGGCCGATCAGAGTCGCCCTCGCCGCCTGCGCCCTCGCGGTCGCCGCAGTCTGGCTCCCGGCCGCGTTCTGGCAGGCCGTGAACCCGACATGGACCGCCGACAACGAGTCGGCCGTCGGTCTGACGCGTGAAGTCCTGATCACCGCCTACCTCGCGCTGTCGGCGGCCGCCGCGTTGCTGGCCGCGCGCTGCGGGCTGTTCCCCGCGTCCCGGCCTGGCTGATCGCGGCCGGATACGGCCTCGTCCTCGTCGGGGTCGTCGCGGGCCCGGTGCTGAGGAGCCGGGCTGGTTCTTCGTGTTGGCCGGGCCGGGGAACCTCGCCGCCATCGTCGGGTTCGTGTGGGCCGGCATCTGGGGCTGGAGGCGTCACGTCATGCCCGTCTGGGCCGCCCTCCTGCTGGTCCTGGGCGGGTTGACAGCCGTCCTTTTGAGCGAGTTCGGTACCGGGCTGCTCATCGGGTGCTTCTGGGTGTAGGCCGCCACATGGGCACTTCGTGTGCGCGGCGCGCCCGCGTCATGATCGCACTGGCCGGAGCGCTGCACATGATCCAACGGGGTCCCCCCAACTCCTTGCGGTGGTGCGGTTGCGCCCACACCCGCTCGTCGGGGCCCAGTGGGACGACGCCGGTCGGGTTGATGTCCCGGTGGGTGCCGTCGTAGTGCTGCTTGATCTGCACGAGCGGGCCAGCATCGCGAAAAGTCACCTGCCGCAGGCCTGTCGACTGCCAGGCCGTCAGAGGACCCCACGCCGGGTCGATCATCGGGACTCATGATCGTTACACCCATGTTGCTTGGACACCCGCCACGGGCCGGTCACGGCCGTCTACAGCCGGACAGCACTCGGGCCCCACCCTGAGTGCGGAGTGGGGCCGTGACCTGGTACTCCGCGCTGTGGTGCTGGTGGTGTCAGGTGATGGATTCGAAACGTAGGCCGAGCCTGCGCTTCACCGACCGGCGGCTAGGCGGCTGCCCCGCCTCTGTGACCTGCGGCGATGGCGCGTAGTGCGAGGTTTGGCACCAACCTCGTGGGGCGGATGTTGCGCGGCGCCCCGATGAGCGCCGCCGGATGCGGATCTGACCCGGTCCCGATCTGCCGTGACACACTTGTGTGTGTCGAAGGGAGACCCTAGTGACCGCCGATCCGCAGCATGTGCCCGACCAGACTCGGTGGGAGGACCTCTCCACCGAGGAGCTCGTCCGTCGCTCCGGCGTGCAGCCCGTCACGGACATCGACGCCATGGCCCACCCCGAGCTGTGGGATTCCGACGAACAGTTTGAGGACTTCATCACGGACTTGTACGCCTCGCGACGCACCGACCTCGGCTGAGCCTGGGTGCCAGGCGCGCAACAAACACCACCGTCCTCTTTGTCGCCCTCGATCAGCAGGACCAAGGTCCCTCCCTTGCCGCCCTCGATCCAGAATTCACGTACCGTTCACCCGATAGGTGGAACCACGTAGATGTTGAGCTCAACCATCCCCGCCGGGAAGGGCTCCAAGAGCCTCGCGAATTCTTCCGGTAGATGGTGGATCCACAGCGAGAAGGCCGGCGTACCGTACTGATGAACTGCTCCGGTGAATCCAGAGAGTAGCTCTTCTGGAAAGGTGGCGATCACTTCTTTCAAGCTGTCGAACGTCGGGATATGCCAGGGGCTCGGCTGCACCCTGAACGGCCACCGCAGCACCCCGTCGAGTTGACGCGAGACACGGATGGCATCCCCGGCGGTGATGACAATGACAGCCCCTTTCGCCTCCATCCGAGAATTCCAACCGTAGATTTCCTCGCGCGAGAGCATCTGCCGCAGTGTGTCGGACTCCTCGGCCGTCAAGGACGGGAGCCATACTGGAACGGGTGGGAGAACGACAGTTTTCTCAACCTCTACTGGCCACGGCTGGCCGTCGCCCAACTGAATAATCGTGTCCGCATGAAGGATCTCGCCGTCCCATGTACCCGTGACCTCGGTTCCCAGACCATCGGCTAATCCCTCCAGGGCCGCCGAACTTGTCGCATCTGAAATTTCGAGAGCCCCAGCAGCAGGAAGAACAACGGGCGGATCGACGGGATGCCCCTCCGAAAGAATTACGGCGCGTCGAGAACCATTGCTGGATAAGATTCCACGAGCGAATCCGCGACCACTCGGGTGCAGGATCAGATGCTCAAGCCTCATGCAGGGTGCCGGCTACGAGGACTAGACACCAAAAACTGCAAGCTGCCGGGGGCTATTCTTACCTCAACGGTTCGGGAAGTAATTCCGCTGCTGCGACAGCGGCTTGCTCGCAATCGGTGGGCGACCGGTCGGTTGGAAACGTGGTTGCGGCCGATCAGCAACGCGCTCACAAAGATCAGGACCAGCTTGATCAATTGCGAACTAACCATGTGGCGCCTGCGACTCGGCCGCTCATCTTCGGACCTGCGACCCCTGACCACCATCTCGCGATCTCCCCTCATGATTTGCGCTCATGGTTGAACGCCACGCCAACGCTCCCCCCCCTCGGATGATTGTCAATAGGACCCCTGAAGATCAATTGGCGCTTTAGCCTTTTTTTCTTCGTGGGGCGTGTCAGGAACTTTGTGGGTGGGGGTCGGCGTGACCTCCACGGCCTGCGGCTGTGGGTTGGAGATGATCACGTATGAGCACACAGACTGTGACGATGACGGCGGACCGTTCGGCGGGTGATGTCGTCGTTCCGGATGGTGTGGCCGAGCAGTTGTTGGCCGCGGCGAAGGCGCAAGGGGTCTCGTTGACGGGCCCGGGTGGGTTGTTGACCGGCCTGACCCGGCAGGTGTTGGAAAGCGCCCTGGAAGCGGAGCTGACCGAGCATTTGGGTCACGCCCCGGGTGGTGTGCCGGCGGGGTCGAATATGCGGAACGGGCATTCGGCGAAGACGTTGCAAACTGAGGTTGGTGATATCCGCATCAAGGTGCCGCGGGGTCGGGCTGGGTCGTTCGAGCCGGTGGTCCCGAAGCATTCGCATCGGTTGGCGGGGTTCGACGACGCGGTCATCAGCTTGTACGCGAAGGGCATGACGACCGAGGACATCGCCAACCACCTGCAGGACTTGTACGGGACGGAGGTGCCACGGGACCTGGTGTCGCGGGTCACCGACGCCGTCCTTGATGACATGGTCACGTGGCAGAACCGGCCGTTGGATGCGGTGTACCCGGTGCTGCTGATCGACGCGATCGTGTTGAAGGTCCGCGACGGTCAGGTCACCAACCGGCCGGTGTACGTGGCCATGGGCATCACCGTCGACGGGGCCCGTGACGTGCTCGGCATGTGGGTGGGGCCGACCAGCGGGGAGGGCGCCAAGGGAGTGGATGACCATGCTCACCGACCTGAAGAACCGTGGCGTCACCGACGTGTTCATCGCCTGCTGTGACGGGTTGAAGGGCCTGCCGGCGGCGATCACCGCGACCTGGCCGCAGGCCACCGTCCAAACCTGCGTCGTGCACCTGGTGCGGAACAGTCTGCGGTACGCGTCGAAGGCGCACTGGTCAAAGATAACCGCTGACCTGAAGAATGTCTACCGGGCCACGACCCTGGCGAACGCCGAAACGGCGTTCGCGGAGTTCGCCGAAACGTGGCGGGGTAAGTATCCGGCGATGGTGCGGATGTGGGAGAACGCATGGGGGGAGTTCGTGCCATTTCTTGACTTCCCGTGGGAATACGTACACTCATCTCTCCCCCAGCCCCAAGGGGGCCGGGAGGTGCCCCCACCACCAACGGCATCGAGTCCCTCAAAGCTCGGTTCCGGGCCGCGATCCGTCGGCGGGGGAACTTCCCCACCGAACAATCCGCCATGAAAATCCTCTATCTCACCCGTCAAGGAA
>Ga0163148_10007288_pt1 | contig 10444 bp, 15 predicted proteins | sample OliLakLV19MP7P2_FD_148606 | JGI IMG/M metagenome (GOLD analysis project Ga0163148, IMG submission 148606) | Freshwater microbial mat bacterial communities from Lake Vanda, McMurdo Dry Valleys, Antarctica- Oligotrophic Lake LV.19.MP7.P2 | ecosystem: Environmental > Aquatic > Freshwater > Lake >... | reverse complement strand
GGCGCCGGCAACTCAAGATCCTCTTCTAGCTCCTCCGGCGCGAGATCCTCGTCTGGCTCCTCCGGCAGCGCGGCCTCTTGCGGCGGCGCCTGTTTGTCTTGTCCGCCGATAGCGTGATCTTCGGCCCACATAAGAATCTTTTCGAGCGCTGCAATGTCAGCTTTGCTGATGTCCATATTATCGTCCTCCAAGTGCGACACCTGCGACGAATCCGCCGAGTGCGCTGGCTGCGGTTCCAAAAACGATCAGTAACGGCGCCCAGCGTTTCCACCACCCGGCGCTATCCGCTGCCTTTTGGTAGCTATCGCGCTGGGCCTCTACGACGCGGCGATCGCCAGAGCATTGAGCGATGGCGATCGCATGCTGCGTGTCAGTTTCGATTTGACGTGCCAGCAACGCACGCACACCACGCTGCGTGAGTGCGAATTCACCAGCGACGCCAACGCATGCGCCAGGCGGAATTAACACAGCATCGATCATTGGATCGACTTCAAGCGATGACGGCGCCGGTAGTAGAGGGCGCTGACTATTTGCGCATGCTGTTGCGCAAACGAGCCAATAAGCCAACGTTGTCCGCATTTGCCACCTCTAGTTTTTGCTTATCGCTTTCCTGAACAATCGCTCGCGCGTCTAGTTTGGTTTGCTCCTGAATTCGCGCCTCGTCCGAAGTCGGCGCACCGGTAACCTTGGCGCTGCCAAAGGCACGGCGCAGTACGTACGAAACCAAAGCGCCAATCGCGACGCCGCCAATGATGAGGTAGATCACTTCGGTGGCTCCTGTGCGATTGGCTTGGCGTCGGCAGACATGATTCCCTTAAGCCCGCTCGTGAGTGCGAGCATGACAAGCCCCGCCTCTGCGTCGGTGATCGCAAGCTCGTGAGTCAATTTGAACAGCACGAAGCCGGCCGCGCCGAGCAACTGTAAAATACCGAGTCCGGTTGTCTTGAGGTTCGTCACGCCGCACGCTCCTGTTGCTGGTCGAGGTTCGCCAACAACTGCTCGATCGCTTGCTTGATGCTCGCTGCAGGTGCGTACGCGTGCGCGGTGCGCAGCGCCGTTACTGTCTCGGTGACCGGATCGCGTGGGCCGCAGCGACAAATCGTCTTAAACTTGCGGGTCTTGTCCGAGTCGTTCACTGAGCGTGCCCCTTCAACCATCGCTTGATGCCCGTGGCAACGAGGATTCCGTACGCGTCTGCGCCGCCCGTTGAGAGCCAGTTTGCTTGCTCCTGGTTCGAAATAAACAAGCCCTCGACAATGAGGCACGGCACCGATGTTTTTTGCAGGAAGAACAGGCCGCGATCGTCGGCGCGCGCCCCATGCTTCGGCCACGATTTGTGGTGACCCTTCGCGAACCCTGCCGCGAGCGCATCGGTTATGTGTATAGCCGCGCCTCGTGCCGGCGACTGGTCGTTAGCGTAAATCACTTCACTGTACTGCGCGCCGGGCGGGCCGGCGTTGCAATGAATCTCGATCGCTAGGTCGGGACGGCACTGATTCACCCTGGCGACCTTTTTCTCGGCGTACTCACCAAGAGTGAGGGGGCCTGCGTCGTAAAGCTCGACTTCGAATTCGCCAGACAGCGAACGCCAACACGACTCTGAGGCGCGCAAACTCACGTAGTACTCAGTGAGCGTGCCGTCAGAGCACACCGCCCCTTGGGCCTTGGCCGAGTGTGCAACGCTAATGAGGATGCTCATTGCTTCGCGCGCTCCTCAAGACGCACGACCTGAATCGTCAGCGCGTTGATCTGCGCGTGAAGCGCAGCAACCTTACTTCGGTAGTCGTCAACCGTGACGTAGTTTTTCAGCTTCGCGGCAACGCGCGAATAGCCCGCCAGTGTCGTGACGCCAGTGACGGCCAGGCCGACAACCTGCATTGCTTGTTCGAACGTCATCAGTACGCCGCGACCTCGCCCCAGTCCACGCCGACCGCGAGGCGCCATGTACCAGTAGCCGGCACTGCGACACTGCGGATAGAAAAGCCTTCATTGGCGCCGAGCACAAGCGGGTGCTCGTCGTCACCCGCATACGCCTGCCATAACGCGGTACCTGGCAGCACGATCGTGCCGTCAAGCGCTCCAGTAATTGGCCCCGCAGCCAGCACGGTCGCCAGCGCAAGACCTTCTAGGGTCTTGGTACCAGCGCCGAGTGCCGCCGTTGTAGCAATGCGGATGTCACCAGACGCGATCGCGGAACTGCCCATTCGAACGCGGCGTTTGAGCAGTGCAGCAGGTGACAACGCCGTTCCGCCTGTGCCGGCTGCTGACCATGCCGTTGATTTGAGGAGGTCCAATTCAACAGGCACACCGGCCGCGAACATAGTTGTCGTGACGCAGGCCGAGATCGTAACCCTGTTGATTCGCACGAGTGTGGTTAGGCTGGCGTTGCGAAATTGAAACAGTTCCGAATTAGCTGCCAGCGCGGCGGCAATAACGCCGCTTGTGACACCAAGACTAAATTCGTTGCCGATGAGCGGCGTTGCCGGATCGAATTTTGACACTCGAATTCTCCTAGTAAGTGAGCCAAGCAACACCGTTGACGGTGCAATATTTGACGCGGGTTCGTGCAGTTTGAACAAACACGGCATCAGCGGCGGCGCCTGCGATCGTATCGTCGTCGCTGTTGTGACCGAACACGTTAAGGGCGCTGGTAATTGCTGACGAGTAAACTGAAATGCATCCAGGAAGTGCACCGGTGAGCAGCGTGATCCCAGCGGTGCCATTGGCGCCTGTCACGACAACCTCGGCGTTCATGTTCACCGACGCGAGCGCGGTGCTCGTCGCCTGGGTTGTCCCTGCAGCTGCGACCGTTGCTTGTCCACCAGGCGTAGACAGGCATGCCCATGCGGTGCCGGTATACGCGGTACAGTCTAGCGTTGCACGTGGAGCGACGACCCATCCGGCGTCGGCGGCCAGCGCGGCGAAGTTATCTACCTGCAGTGTGTCGTCACCGGCGTCTAGCGGGTAGACGACGAACGAGACAGCCGTTTGATTTACCACGCGCTGATGAATGCCTGCAGCTGCCGTGAGCAAGCACACGCCCTGAAGCGCCGTCGCAGTGGTGACAATGTTGTTTTCCCGCGTCAGCGCAGTGCAGTCCGTCTTGGACGAGCCCGCAGCCGTAACGGCCGCTGTCATGCTGAGGGAGACTGTAGTGCCAACCGTTAGCGCACCGTTCAGTGTCGTGTTCCCGGTGACGCCGAGTGCGCCGCCAACGTTGAGCGCCCCCGTGTTCGTCTGCGCCCCGCCAACTGTGAGCGCCCCCGTGTTCGTCTGCGCCCCAGTTACTGTGAGCGTCCCGCCCACGGTAACGTTTCCGGTCGCAGCAAACGAGCCTTGCGTGACAAGGCTCCCCGTCGCATCGGTGAGCTGCTTCTTGCCGCTGCCAGCGTAGATGATACCCTTGAGCCAGTCGCTCTGGGAATTCTGCGTCCAGCCGACAAACAGCGCCAGCGATGCCAGCGTTATGACGGCCGCCGGCTTCATGCTAGGTGGCAGATCCGATTACGCAGCCCCAACGGACAGCGGTAAATGCGATGCAGATCATGCACTCACCCGCAGCCAGCGCGATTGCCGTGTCTGCGGTTTCTTTGTTAATTGAATCGCTCGTAAACGGAAACACATCGATGGCGTTCGCCGCTGCACCGTTGCAAGTGACTACGACCAGGCCGGCGACTGCAGATGGCAGCGTGAGTGAGTCGCCGGCTGTAGCGGATGAGGTTGCCTGCGTCGAGAGCGTGGTGACCAAGCCATTCGCCGCGATAATTCCCTGGGCGCTGGTAGTGCTGGCAGCTACGGATGCGACGCTAGATAGACTCAGCGATGCATTGCGCAGCGTCGTCGCCCCGGTTACGGCAAGCGTGCCAGCGACGGCGACGTTGCTCGAAAACGCGCCGCTCGTGGTCGACAGGTTGCCGGCCGCGTCGGCCAACTGCACCCGGGACGTGCCGAGATACGTAAGGCCCTTAAGCCAGACATCGCCGGCGCGTAGCCAATCGCCCGCAAACGCCGTGCCCGTCGCCAGAGCGACAAGCGCGATCGCCGCAAAATAGATTTTCTTCATAAGATATTCTCTCCCGTACGTAATAGGTGCGCGAGGCGGCGCCCGGGTTTGGACCGGGCAAGCCGTCCCGCAGTTTGATTAGGTTCCGCCGTCAATACCGTTGCGGATGTTGGTAAATTTCACGTTGCTGCCCGCACGAGGCGTGTAGTTGGCAAAATTCGCCCAGCTGCGGAGCTCGTAGCCGGCAGTGTTTTCAAGGTGCATGTAGAAGTCACCATCGGACCCTGGCACCTGGAAAGTTACGTCAGAGGTACCAAGGCGTTTCCAGCTGCCATCCTGAATGAGGCCGTAAGCCTCGCCCTTCTTGCAGTATGACGAGACCTGGATCTCGAACGTGCCGTTTGGCGAGTACACGGTCATGCTATCGGCGCCGCGTTTAATCTCGGTGCCACGCATGCCGCTGGCGTTGGCGCGCGACGGATCAGTACGTGCCGCTTCCACCTCATCGACCAAATCGGGAAAAGTGAATTCGGAACAATACAGCTTGGCTTTCTTGCTCAAGCCCTTCGCCCGAGCCTTCGCCAAGCCGTAGAGCAGCGTCTTAAATTTCAACGTGCCGCTGGCGCAGCTTTGTGTGACGCCCTTCAGCAGGTTGTACGTAGATGGCGACTGGCCAAATTGGTCAGTGGTCTCGGTGATAATATCGCTGATGCCGCGCAGCGTGTTGCCGTAGCTGCCAGCAACGTGCAGCACGTCAGCTGCGGTGATGCCAGAGGCGCTGTCTACGGTGACCACTCCGCCAACGTTTGAAGCGAAGTCCAGGTCATACGACACCACTGAAACGGTCTTGGTGTACGTGGTGGCGGTGTACACGTCAACGCGCATACCTTCGGAGCCGACCCAGTTCTGCGGCGCCCAGTCGAGTGCCGTAAGCGTGAGTGCGTTGGCCGATACCGAGCCGACAACGCCGATGCCACCGGTCACGTTTTGACCGTTCCAGAGCATCATTTCGACGTAGTGAAGATGAGACATGCGCAGCCACATTGGCAGATCGCCTGTCTCGCTGATGTACGACGCATCGTCGCCCGCCATGCGGTCTGCCGCGTCGTAGCTGACGCGGTCGCGCATAATGATCTGATACGCGTCAAACGTCAGCTCCTTGGTCTGCGCGGCAATCGGTGCGTTCAGCGTCGGAGCACTGTCCGAGGACGCGAACGTGATTCCGTGCGGACGGGTCAAGTAGACGGGCTGCCGGAATTGCTGCCCGAGCTTGACGCCCGTTTCAAATGGAATGTCTTTGGTGAGGATGTGATCCTCTCCGACGAGGTTCTCAAGTTTCTTAAGGTGGGTTTGCTTGAAGGAGCCATTCAGGCTCGTTTGGGTTGCAACAGAATATGCCATGTCGTGACTCCTTTTTTAGAATCGTGGTTGTGATTTTGCGTAAACGACGTGGATCCAGAAATCGATCGTGCCGACCGCTGAATCCGAATCGACGCCCGTTAGCGTCAGGGTGAAGGCAATACCGCTGGTTGAGGTAATGCCCGTGTTGGACGCTCCGTAGAGGATTGGCGTGACTGCGGTAAGGTCGCCAGGCGTGCTGCCACTGACGAGCACCTGTGAGGCTGCAATTGCGTCCTTACAGAGCCGAATCTCAATCACTTCGGCCGCGTCGCTGACGTTGATGTGAACGCCAACAATCGCCGCCGCTGCGTCGTCGTCCAGGTTGGTTGTGGTGAAGCCGAGCTTCGTCGCGATCGTTTGGGCGTCTTCGTCCGAGTACCCCTCAACATCCGATGAGTTGACGCAGAAGAATTGGATGCCGGCATCAGCTACGGTCGTGCATACGAGCCGCATCTTTAGATACAGCTCCTCTCGGCCGAGTTGGTTTTGTTCTACAGAAGTCTTTGGTGCAGCCATTGGCTACCTCCGTGCCTCCGCCTTCGCTCGTTTGGCCTGTTCCATCGCTTTGTACTCATCAAGCGTGTGGTAGGTTTTGTGGCTTCGCGGAACATCCGGAAGCCGTGCCGAGCGCTGGCGTGGCTGTGATTGTTGTGGTGCAAATTTCGATTGTGCTTCTTGGAGGATTTGTTTACGCAGACCGTCCATAATCTCTGGTCCTAACGCCCTCGCCAGTGATTCTGCGTCGCCACTGTAGTGCGAAAGCAGTTTCTGCAAGCGTGGTGCGGCCTTCTCGGTGCTGTCGATCTGTGAGTCGTAAAACTCTTGCTCGGCGGCCACCTGGTGTGCAACGCGCGCGGCTAGCTCGGCCTTCGGAATTTGAACTCCCTTGCGTGCAGCGGCAAGCATCAACGTCGCCATGCGCGCAACCGTTTGCGGGTTGCGAGGCAGGTTCGACGCAGCGAGCGCTTCGTGCATTTCGGAGGCAAATTCGTCAGCACGGGCGTCTACTCGCGCGCTGTGTTCTTGCTCTTGTCGGGTTTGGTCCTCGCCCCGAATGCGCTCTTCGCGCTCTTGCAAGGTCTCTTCGCGTCGCTTGAGGTCAAGCTCGCGCGGATCCATCTGCGCCTCTTCGATTTGGCGCCGGACGTAGTCGTGTGTGTACTGGCGTACTGTCTCCTCGGGGTTCTTTGCGAACGCCTCGGGGTCAATGCCCAGCTTTTTTAAATGTGCGGTGTGCTCATCGAAGCGCTTATGCGCCTCGGATGCGCGCTTGGCCTCGGCCGCTTGCGACTGGCGCATGCGGTTGAAGTCTTCGACGACCCTTGAGCGTTTGGCCTTGCGACCTTCGCCGAAATCGAATTCGGGATCGTCGTCGGCTTGCGGTGTGGATTGGGTTTGGCGCGCCTGTTGCTTAGGCTCGTGCTCGGATGAAGACGGCGACGCAGCGCCGGCAGATTGGCGCTGAGTAGGTGAGTTTTGGCCAGCGGAATTGCTAGCCTTGCTTGGAGACGATGTTGAGCCGCTCTGGGCGCTCTCCGTCCCTGCTCCAGTTGATGCTGGTGCTGCGTTCGCCGTTGCTTCCAATTTTGTCAGCGGAGTTACGCAGCAGAAGGCTCAACATGCGCTGACGGTACAGAAGCTAAAAACGCTGTCAACAATTGGTGGGGTTATTTTGCGTGATCATCCTGCGCTTGGTGTCATTTCTGCGACCGCCTTCTCTTCGAGCAGCTTCTTCTCGACATCGTCAACGCGCCGATTGGCCATGCGCAAGAGCATGTTGAATCTCTCGCTGTCGCTTTCGCCTTCGAAGCGCTGCATCTTGAGGTACTGGTCCATTGGGATCTTGACCTTGACCGCCACGACGCGTTGCCCGCCGCGCACAAGCACCTTTTGCGGATTCAGCCCGCGCTTGGCAGCCTTCTTGGCTTGGCGCGCCTCATCTTTGAGCTGTAGCACGTTCGCGGGCAGGAAATCGGCTTCGGTCATCGGCTCGTTCATTTCGTTTCGTCCTCGTATTGGGCCACGTAGTCGATTGGCGCGGTTGACGCTGTGCCGTTACCTCCCGATGGATAAGCCGAGGGGTTTTGCAGCTCGGCAATGCGCCCCTTCAGGTCCCTGATCTCACGACGCAGGCACTCAATGCAGTCCGTCTTCGTGCAGTCGATCATGACGCGGCCTCCGCGATGGCGATTACCTTCGCCGCGTGTTCCCGCACGGCCTCCCACAACACGCGCCCGTGCTCTTCCTTCGACAGGTGCAGCGGGCTATGCGTGTACATGTCGAGTTTCGACACGTCGCCGGCTTCGAGCGCCCATATGAGCTTGCGGCACTCAGTGAGCAGGTACTGCACGCGTGGGTGGCAGGGGTTGTTGTCGTAGAGCGCATACGTGATCGCCGCCTTTGTCTCTGCGACTAGCCCCTGCCACAAATCGTAGCCAACCCGAAAGTCCGGGTGTTTCATGTCGACGCTGAATATCTGGTCCGACTTTCGGTAGAAGTGCAGGTGCTCGACGTCGTTGAGCGCGGACGTGCGACGCACGCGACGGAGCGAGCCAACGAGGAAGTCACGCTGCTTTTGCCACGTCGGGCGCTCTCGATCTTTCTCGACCTCGGTAATCACGCGCTCGCACTGGTCGTTAAGCGTGGCGATAATATCCGCCGCGATCGCGCCACCGTCAGCGCCGCTTGCGTTTTCGGCCACGTGCGCGGCGTTACGCCATAGCTCATCAAGGGCGCGTCTGTCGCCACCGGCCACCGGGCCGAGCGTATCGATTGCCCAGATCGCGCGGTGGTATTTCTCGATGACGGCCGCTGGCATTGGTCTCATGCGGTCGCGGTGCACGGTGCGCGTGACGTCGAATGCGCGCTTGAGCTTGCGAAAGGCTGACACGAGGGATTGATTCACGATGCCCATCTGATTCACGCGTTACCCATTGCTGCTTGCTGCAGCGCCTGCAGTGCGGTTGGAGCGGCCTGCGGAGGCTGAGCGGCCTGCGGAGGCTGAGCGGCCTGCGGAGGCTGAGCGGGAGCGCCACCCTGGGGGGGTGGTTCAGGCGGCGCTCCCTGGCCTTGCGGTTGCCCGCTAGGCGTGCCTTGACCTTGCTGTTGCATTTGCATGGCCTCTTGTTGTTGTTTCTGCGCCTCCGCGTGCTGAAATTGCTGCACGGCAGGCGGGTACTCCTGGCCTGTTTGTGGGTCGACGCCCTGCATGTAGTGCACCCCCATGGCCGCCATTTTGTGCCGCGCCACGTGTTCGAGTACTGCGATTGCTACAGGAGACTGCGGGTCGCGCGCCTCTGGATCGGCAAGGCACGCCTCGTGATCGGGTATGTGCACCTCGTGGTTGTCGGAGTCAAGCACGGTGGGAGCGTTGCCCTTCATCAACATCTGATTCTCGCGCTGCACGAGATTGCCCGTCGCCAGCACCTTGCGAAACAACGGCTCGTCGCGGCCCGTTTTGATAAACATGATATAATCATAAGCCGCAGTCGGGCCCGAGAATGCGCCGAGTTGCATCAAGTCCTTAGCGCGCAGCTCGCGCCCCTCAAACGTCTGAGACAGCGGGTCGACTGGTTCGGCCTCGACGTTGGCCACTTGGGCAAATCGTTCGCTCGCCTTGTAAGAGATTACCTGCTGTGACGTGCCAGCGCCTGCCGCCAGCTCTGCTACCTCTTCGGCGGTCGAGAACCTCTGACGCAGTCGGATGAGGTAGTTACCAAGCTGTTTGTTGACCGCGATCACACTCTGTTGCAAGGCGGACATAAACTGCACGGCCATTGATTGCATGGCCACGACCTTGCGGCCCGAGTCGCCATCACCTGGCTCGCGCACGAGCCCAGACATACCGCTGTGTTTCTCGCCCAGGTCGAGCACGAATTTCATGGCGCCGAGCAACGCGTTTACCGACCCCTCGTCAAGGAGGCTTAGTGGTTCTATTTTGCCCTGTGTGCCGGCAACGCCGAAGTAGCGCCCGCCGCCCACCATTTGCTGGATCTGCACGCTCTTCTCGGGCGGACCGGTGAGGTTAGGGGCGCCATACGCCGCGAGCAGCGTTGCGCACATCGTGGCCATTAGGTTCAGCCACTGAGACAGCGGCGAGAGATCATTCATCGTCGCGTAGCCGTAGACGGAGCCAAGCGAGCTCCCAGCCGTAACCGGAAACAGTCCAAGCCGCTCGGGGTCGACAAGCGCATACGGATTGGAGCCGTCGCGCAGCACGGTGCCGTCTTCGAGCACAAGCGCCAGGCGCCCCTCGGGCAGAAACGACGTGTTGCCAGCCCGGTGCATGTATCGCAACAAAACGATATCGTCGCTGTCTTTGTCGTCGTAGCGAAACGATTTGAATTCGCTATCGGAAACGCTCGGGACGGCCATGATCTCGTCGGCTAGGTCAGGGAACTGTGACGCCAGCATGTAGCGGTTGCCTCGCTGGAGCACGACGCAATCGAGCACGTCTTTCCAGGCGCGCTTGGAGATATCAAACGCGACCTCGTCTGGCATTCGCACCGTCATTTTCGGCTTGCCGCTGTAGTACATGCCGCCATCGTCGGTTGGCACGTACGCCTCGCCTGCCAGCTGGTCCCATTCAGCGTCGATAAATCCGCACGTTACCGCCAAGGCGAGTTCGACGCACTCGCGCATGAGTTGCCCGCCCTCGGTGGGGTCGAAGTCTTTTCTCAGCACGCTGTCGGAAATCTGCGCCGCCTCTAGGGCTTCGGGCTTCGCGCTTTTTGCGACACTGCGCAGGGCAACCGGCTTCGAGCACGCGAGATTGGCCATGCGGGTAATGAGCGTGCGCGGTTCTGACACTCGCACGTTCAAAATCTCGCCGCTGTCGCCGAGGATCTGAAACGAGTCGTCCCAGCCCCAGCCCTTGTCGTCGCCGCCACTCGCTGGCCCGTTGAAAAACTGCCGGTAGTTGCGGCGCCACGTGTCGAGCAGGCCGTTACTGGCGATCCCTTCGCGGAAGCGCCGGAAGCGCTCGACCACCGCGCGGCCAAAGTCCTCTGACTCGTCCTCGATTGGTTGCCAGGTTGGTGG
>Ga0163148_10007281_pt1 | contig 10449 bp, 10 predicted proteins | sample OliLakLV19MP7P2_FD_148606 | JGI IMG/M metagenome (GOLD analysis project Ga0163148, IMG submission 148606) | Freshwater microbial mat bacterial communities from Lake Vanda, McMurdo Dry Valleys, Antarctica- Oligotrophic Lake LV.19.MP7.P2 | ecosystem: Environmental > Aquatic > Freshwater > Lake >... | reverse complement strand
GTACAATGTACGTGTCTGGTTTCCTTTGAAATATAGTTTCTCGTCTTCAAATTGTGACTTCCTTGCACTGACCGCCTTTCTTGACGACGCCATCCTTTTGGCTCGCCGATGAATCGATAACCATGAAAAATCAAAGGCGTACCTTCGTGCCAGCCAATGACTGCTTAGTGTACTCATTTTATCCATATACGTTAAGCTGCGTAAGAAACTACACGTCAGGGTGCACTCCTCCTCCGACACTGTCGGACCGTGTAAGATTCGACTTGATTTGGGATAATGTGACCGTAAGTGGCGACATTGCGGATACCCCGTCGAATCGAACCGGCTTCTGTGACCATCAGAATTACGCGCCAAAACAGGTCTTTTTGGGAGACTGTTCGACTTGTCCAGACGGCATGCAGCGTCTTCGAATGATGGTGTACACGTGCGGCCCGCCGACAAAGTGGAAGTTAGTCGACAACAGCGATTCCTCGACGCTTGTTGCGAATTCCTGCAACCAAACAGACCCCTTCGGTGAGGGATGCCTTCGCTGGGAGTCGCTGTGCATCGATGCTGACAGCTGTTACACCTTTTCCGTCGGCGAGAAACCTTCTGGTAGGGCATTGCAATCTAATGACAATGGTGTCCGCAGTGAGTTGACGCCTCTTGATTATTACATCTTCATAGACGGCGAGCTAGTCGAAAGTGGCGGCGCCGTACCATATTCGGAAACCTTCGAGTACTACCAAGAGGAGAGGATTGGGAAATGCAACGGTTGAGAACATAACCGAGGAGGACAGGGAATAACTTCAAGCCAAAGTCCAATAACGCCAGCAACCACCGTAGAGTTGGCCCCCAGCTTGGATACGAAAGATGGGTACTTGGCCGATCTTGTAGCTGTGCCGGCAACTACCGTTGTCGCTACTTAACCGATACTCTAGGTACACTACTACTAGCTAGTCTGCTTCTGAAGTAGCTGTACTCTACCACCAGCTAGCGGAAGTCCGAAGCAGCGAGGCTACTAGCCGGCTTGTAAAGACAGCTTGATTACAGTCAGTGATGTCATACTAGTACATACAGGTATCACATACACGACTCACTGGGGACTGGGACTCACCGAGACCCGAACACCCACGTTTGGCGAAACACTAAACTGACATGGCTGACCCAGAACACAAACATCGAAAAACTTAGGTTCTCACAAAATCAGAAAAGAAACAACCCAACGAAACACCAACAAAACAATGAAGAAAGATGCAGCAAAAAACACCAACAATACAAATACAATTCAACGACCCTAGCTGGAAGCGCGTCCCATCGTATATGATGGGCGAGACATCTCAGGCTAATGACGTCTGGTATGACCCCGAAGGGATTTATCTGTCGTACCAGGAAGACAGTGTGACAACGATGAATGCTGGCATCCTGATGAAAGAGTTGGATCTCGATTTCAATGCACTCCAAACAAAGCAAGATGCGTTGCGTGAACTCTACCGACAGCGGTTTGCCGAGGATGGGCTAGAATTGATCGACTTTCAGATCAGCCAGCAGGCCTACAACAATGCTATTCCCGTCATAGTTTCTGTTATCGCCAAGGAGTCCCTTCCCGGTGAGTCCACCTCCTTCTTTGCTTCCATCACAGTTTTCCCCGCAACCATGAAAGCGTACGACAACGACTGGCCAGCGGAGATTGCAATGTGGACCCAAGAAGACAGGAATGATGCCGGAACCCGGGAGAAGTATGTGCGCCAAAAGGATGGCACCGGCAACCCTTTTGACTCTATGTACGACAACCAATTTGTATTCCATGCTCTATCAAAGCTTCGACAAAAAGTGGAAAATGTATCCAAGAATATCAGAGTTACGTACTCGTAAAACCGCTCCTATTAGCAGCAGATAATTAGAATTATTTTTCCACCCGGCCGGGGTTTGTTCAAATACTAGAAGTTCATCACTTTGGACTTCTTGGAGGCCCCCTGTGGGCGAGATTGGCAGGTTGCGCCTCCCTCTTTCGTCGCAGTGACGTTGCAGTGAGTGTAGCATTTAATTTTACTATATAGTTGGCTACTCCACTAGCTAGCTGACAACTACAGAACACGCCCGACCTGGAAATTAGATTTTGCGATTGTAATTAACGGATGTTTGCTGCGCCCCTAACCCTAATTAGTTCCTCGTTTTGTCGGTTTATCCCTAATTGGTCATTCGCAAGAGATCGATCTTCTAAATTGATTGGTTGTCCTGCGTCACAGACATGTCTCACCATCACTCGTCATTGGTTATTACCAAGCCCATCACCATGACGTTGCCCGGCCCATCACCATTCAATTGATCTACATGTAGCTCCGCCGTTGTTTTGCTCACGACAAAAGCAATGACATACACGCAGCAGAATCCAAAAATCAAGACACTTCCTTTTAGTAATATTGGCAATCAATGCCAAAAATATTATTCTTGAGGCAACTTGTTTATCTGTTCCTCTCGACTTCTAACGTAAAGAAAATCAACAAAAGCACTACTTGCAGCTCACTCAGTTTATTCGACGAGTCAAACCCTTTTAACGCCATGACCAGCAAAATCGAAGCTGGAGATTGCCTCGATTTTCAGGTAAGAAATCAAAACTTCGATCGCTTGCTTGTCCCTCGTGCTGAAAACTAATATCCCGGAAAAAGCAAAGAAATCCAGTCTATCCTGGGTATCATGTTCTTTACCAGTGAATTGAACTCGTACTCAGAACCGCCCCTAAAATTCTTTATCCTTGCTAATATCTTTCTCTTATGTTTTCCTTTTCCTACTAGGGCGACCCCGCCTTGCTCTACCTGGCGGATGACAGCCCCCCCATTGAAGGCCGGTCCTTTGGAGCCCCCGCTTCGGTTTCCGGAGAAGTTGTCTTTAACACGGGCATGGTGGGATACCCTGAAGCCCTGACAGATCCTTCTTACCGCGGTCAGATTTTGGTCTTGACTTACCCTCTCATTGGAAACTATGGAGTTCCGGATGATAATATTCGAGATGAATACGATTTGCCCAAATATTTCGAGTCCAATAACATTCACATTTCGGGTTTGGTGGCGAGCTCGTACTCGTGGCATCATTCTCATTGGGCGGCACAAAAGTCTTTGTCAAAGTGGCTTTGGGACAATAATGTTCCAGGTATTTACGGTGTGGATACCCGAGCCCTCACGAAAAAGCTTCGAGAACATGGTTCCATTTTGGGGCGTTTGCATGTGGTACGTTTGTTTTCGACGATTGTTTTTTATTTTGTTTTCCTTTTTCATTTAACTCACCATCTGCTACGTCAAACAACCTGGCAACCAACTGAAGAATCCTGAAACATACGAGCCGGTTCTACCTTTGGATGTGTTTGAAGATCCCAACAAGCGCAATCTCGTGGCAGAAGTTTCCACGAAAAAAGTCCAAATATATGGCAAAGGAAATTCTCCCAGAATTATTGCCTATGATTGTGGAATGAAATTCAACATCATTCGTTACCTCGTCGATATCCACAAGGTTGAACTCATGGTTCTCCCCTTTGATTACGATCTGGAAGCCAATGCTGCCGAAGTAGGAGATTGGAAAGGGCTTTTCTTATCCAACGGTCCTGGCGACCCCGCGATGTGTAGCGCCACCATTAAATCGATCCAATATGCGCTCGCTTTGGACCCGCCTCTTCCTATCTTTGGTATTTGTTTGGGAAACCAGCTCCTAGCGTTGGCGGCAGGAGGAAGTACCTACAAGCTCAAATATGGTAATCGAGGAATGAACCAACCCTGCATTGATTTGCGCACGGGTCGTTGCTACATTACCCCGCAAAATCATGGGTTTGCGGTCGATTCGGATTCCTTGCCACAGGATTGTTGGAAGCCTCTCTTCTTGAATGCGAATGACTTGACCAACGAAGGTATCGTTCACACGAGCAAGCCATTCTTCAGTGTTCAGTTCCACCCCGAAGCCAGCGGAGGCCCGGTCGACACGGCATTTCTGTTTGACAAGTTTGTCGGTCATGTGCGAAACATCCCTCAACCTTTGGTACTTCATGATGGACTTTCCTATCACCGCAAAACTTACAAGAGGGTATTGTTGGTCGGTAGTGGGGGCTTGAGTATCGGCCAGGCTGGTGAATTTGATTACTCTGGCAGTCAGTGTATCAAAGCACTCAAAGAGGAAGGTATTTATGTTATCTTGATCAATCCTAACATTGCGACAGTTCAGACATCACAAGAACCGGAGGATGTAGTCTCCCGAAGTGCCGACAAAGTGTACTTCCTTCCTATCCAACCCGACGTTGTTATGGACATTATTGCCAAAGAAAAGCCAGACGGTATCATCGTTTCCATGGGAGGGCAAACAGCTTTGAATGTAGGATGTCAGCTGTGGCGTGACGGTCGGTTGCAGGCGGCTGGAGTCGAAGTCTTGGGTACACAGATTCCTGTCATCGAAGCCACCGAAGATCGTGAAATCTTTAGCGAAAAATTGAAGGAAATCGGAGAAACCATTGCTCTATCCTACAGTGCTACAAATCTCGAAGAAGCCAAGACAGTCGCCAACAAGATTGGCTATCCGGTATTGATCCGAGCAGCGTATGCTTTAGGAGGATTGGGATCGGGCTTTGCTGAAAACGACGAGGAATTAAGGGTCATGGCCTCCAAAGCTTTCACGACAAGTTCGCAGATTCTGATCGATCAAGACCTCCGTGGATGGAAGGAACTAGAGTATGAAGTTGTGAGAGACTCAAGTGACAATTGCATCACGGTCTGTAACATGGAGAACTTTGATCCACTTGGCATTCACACAGGAGACTCCATTGTCGTTGCGCCCTCTCAGACGCTTACGAATCGGGAATACTTCATGTTGAGAACAACGGCGCTAAAAGTCGTGCGACACCTTGGCATCGTTGGTGAATGCAATATCCAATATGCGCTTCATCCCGAGAGTGAGCGTTACTGTATTATCGAAGTCAATGCTCGTTTGTCGCGTTCCTCGGCTCTCGCCTCTAAAGCCACTGGATACCCTCTCGCCTATGTGGCCACCAAAATTTCTTTGGGAAAGGACCTCGTGTCAATTCGCAATTCCGTCACAAAGACGACAACAGCATGCTTCGAGCCAAGTTTGGATTATTGTGTTGTGAAAATGCCTCGTTGGGACTTGAAGAAGTTCAAACGTGTGAGCAACAAGCTTGGTTCTTCCATGTTGAGTGTTGGCGAGGTCATGGCTATTGGCCGCTCATTCGAGGAAGTGATCCAGAAGGCTTGTCGCATGGTCAACCCCGCCTTGGATGGTCTTGGGGGACAAGATTCTAACCTCATCGATGATATTGACGATTTGGAATTCCAATTGAAAACCCCGACAGACACTCGCTTGTTCGCAGTCCAGTACGCGCTCGAACTTGGATGGTCCGTTGACAAAGTCCATGATCTAACCAAGATCGATCGTTGGTTCCTGAACAAGCTCCGCAATGTCGCGATGATGCGTCAAGCATGTCTTGATAAAAAGAGTCTTGAGGATTTGGTGAGCGAGAATGGCTACCAACGTATGCTTTCTCTCAAGAGGGCAGGCTTTAGTGACCGCCAGGTACGTTTGATTTTGTATTCGAATGATCCATATGTTGTGTCTCTTCATCGCTTATACTCATCTCTTTGTCACATCGATTGTCTCCCGTTAGATTGCACGTTACGTTGGTCTTCCTTCTGGACTTGACGGCGAACAGCGTGTCAGGGATAAGCGTAAATCCATGGGCGTGACTCCTGTCGTCAAGCAGATCGATACACTTGCCGCAGAGTTTCCAGCCCATACCAATTATCTATATGTCACCTACTCTGGTGACGAAGACGATATTGAGGGCACGTTGGAGGACGTTGGTCACAATTCACGCCGTTATTCGCATATTGAACGTAATCGCGATAGTATGTCTCCCGCAGATTTCAAACAACGTGCAAGAGGATTATCCACTTCAGGTGGCATGGAGCTCCTGAAAACCAAGAAAGAACGTGGTGTCATCGTGTTGGGCTGTGGCGCCTATTGCATCGGTTCAAGCGTTGAATTTGATTGGTGCGCCGTGTCTTGTATCAGGCAACTTCGCCGGGACGGCTTCAAAAGCATCATCATCAATTACAATCCAGAAACTGTGAGTACAGACTACGACGAGAGCGATCGTCTATACTTTGAGGAGCTCAGCTTGGAGCGTGTGCTAGATATCTATGAAAGGGAGAACCCGTATGGGCTTGTTGTTTCTATGGGCGGCCAGATACCAAATAACCTTTCAGGTCCGCTTGCAGAGTGTGGGGTGAAGATCCTCGGAACGTCTGCGAGAGACATTGAACGCGCCGAAGATCGTCGTCAGTTTTCAGACATGCTTGACAGTATGGGAATCAAACAGCCAGAATGGTCGGTCCTGACTTCAAAAGACGAGGCTGTTGAGTTCGCTCAAAAAGTAGGCTTTCCAGTGCTTGTTCGCCCCAGCTTCGTGCTTTCTGGTGCAGCGATGAGGGTGGCAGCTGATGAAACCCAGTTGAAGAACTTCCTGACACTTGCAGCTGATGTTGCTGCTGACAAGCCAGTCGTAGTCACCAAATTCATTCTTAATGCCAAAGAAATTGAATTTGATGCCATTGCTAACAAAGGAAACATCTTGAACTATGCAATTGGAGAGCATTTGGAAAATGCTGGCGTCCACAGTGGTGATGCTACTGTTATTCTCCCAGCCCAGAAATTGTATGTCAAGACGATTCGTCAGGTCAAGGCTTACGCTGCCTGGATTGCCAGAGCTTTGAGAATCACCGGTCCTTTCAATATCCAATTCATGGCCAGGGGCAACAACGTCCAGGTTATCGAGTGCAATCTTCGTGCCAGCAGAACTATTCCCTTTGTCAGCAAGACCCTAAACCACAACTTCATTTCGCTGGCCACTCGCGCTATGGTTGGAATGGAAGTAGAGTCTTACAAGATTTCTCTATTGGACATTGATTACGTCTGTGTCAAGGTACGTTCCGGGGTGGCCAGATGCTTTTGTACTTTTGCTCGTAGTGTTTGCTTTCCGACCACCATCCTTTTCGGGCTGCTGATTGAATGTTTTCTAACTTGCTGCTTCAATTCAGGCCCCCATCTTTTCTTTCACGCGTCTTCGCGGAGCCGATCCTACTTTGGGCGTCGAAATGGCCTCCACCGGGGAGGTCGCCTGCTTCGGCGAGAACTCTCACGAAGCCTTCCTTCAAGCTATGTTGTCGACCAGTTTCAAGCTCCCGAACAAGACAAAAAGTATTCTTTTGTCCATCGCGAGCGACAAGTTCCGTCTGGAATTTCTCGAAGCTGCGGAGATCCTGACGAAGCTGGGGTACAACCTTTATGCGACCCCGGGTACTGGCGAGTACTATGAAAAGACCAATGGCATCAAGATGACTGTCGTAACGAAGCCCAAAGATGATAATGACGACAAAGAAGGGACCGCCCTTCATCTCATCAAGGAAGGCAAAGTCGATTTGGTAATCAACATCAGCGAAGGAACCGATCGCAAAGATGAGATTACGCAAGGTTATGTTCTCCGTCGCGGTGTGGTCGATTTTGGTGTCAGTTTGATTACGGATGTCAAATGTGCCATCAAGCTTGCCGAGTGTTTTGACCTTGGAATGGGAGACGGTAAATTTGTCCCTCGTAATGTTGGCGAGTACTACACGAAACCAACTATTGGTTGGACCAGCAAGCAAATTGGAGCGTCCGACATGTAAATCTAGGATGATGCACATGCATAAAGGGATAAAACGGAGCATCCAGTGGTCGTGCTATGATCATTTGTTATTGCATACCGAAGAGAACAGTTTATTGACTGTGCATTTCGATTAAGAGGAAAGCTTAATTTGTCATCTCGAGAGTATAATTACCGACGAGTTAAAATATTAAAGCGCCACGAACATAAAGGGATTATTGGTAGACTGACTACTCGTACTACTAGTGAAGTTCGTCGCCTCAAATCCTGCTCCCAATACTTAGATCGCGCTACAACACAATACAATACACTAGATTCCAGTTCCTAACGATATCATACTATCATTTTAGTCTGCGCTATAAAAGACGCCCAGCAATCGAATCCAATGTGTTTATTTTCCTGCCATCTTCAAATTGTCAATAGCGGTCTTGGCCGATTGTACTCCCTCTGACCAAGTCGATGACTTGTAGGTGAAACTCTCTTGAGCCATCGCCTTGACGTGCGCAGGCTCCTTGAGGGCACCTCGCAAGCTGCTGGCTGCCAAGTTGACATACTAAAACAGTGAACAAATGACGTCGTGTTAGAGAAAGCCGCATCGGTTTTTACATTGAAATACAATCCATGGGGGGACAAAGCGATCTCAGTGTGTGGAATGCCCTGAAGGATCCATTGCTGTGGCCTCAAATCGAGTCCAGTCACGAGTTGTATAGCGAAGGCAACAGCCGATGCTGCTAATCTTGATATCCCAGCCTGTAAACAGCCCCTTTTGTTGCGTCTTGCTCCATGTAGACGCCTCTATACATTCCTCCCATCGCGTTTCCTTCTTCTCAAAGGTTCATGATCCAACCCGCGGTCCTCTTCTTGGTGCATACCATGCCGCTACACGTGCGTAATGCACTGAACCCCATTGGGTGGTCCTCGCTAACAACACAAAAACACCATCGAGATTGAAAATAATAAGAACTTACTTGAAGATAAGACATGCCGGCAAGGCGCCAGAAGGTTGTTACAGGTGGTGACATGATTACTTTTGTACTAGTAGTAGTAGCTATTAGTTAGATAGATAGTCAACAACGTGAACAACAACTAATGAATCAACAATCGGAGGCTTGTCGAGAGAAAGCAGCGGTTGTTGTTGTATGTCGGCGGTGACGATGCTTTGTTGTGCTCCAAGCGTGAGACGGGCAGACGATATATGCTCGTACGTCCATCTCCCGCAAATAAATTGGTTAAAAAAGAACGAGACCTCGAAGCACAGAAGAGCGCAAACAGGGAAGGTTTTTTGAATACTTATCAAAAAAATTCGAACTGGCGCCCCTGTCCGTAATGTTATATATCTGAATGTAGACAAACATTAAGACGTTCGGCGTGCGGATTTGAAAATAATCAGCAATCTCACAATCAAACCCCTACGGTATGGCGCGAAGTCAACTGCTACTCAGCTGCTTTAAAATACCCTGATTGAATGATTGCCCTCACAATTTTCTTGTTGATGATATGATATCATCAGCAATCTCACAATCAAACGGTGGGTAAATAAAGAGAGCATCCACATTCAACCAGTTTTGGGTTTGAATTTGGATAGATTTGATTGCAGGTTTTGGTTTGTGTAGGTAGCTAGCGCCAGGATGACGACGACACACGCAGCAGTAGTTTTGAAAACGATGGGAACGCAGACAGATCTTTGTCTGTTGGGATTTGAAACAGCAGGAGTTGCTGGAACTGCTTCGGGATCTCGCGCAGTTGACAACGGTTTAAGCATGTTTGCAACAGGTGGTCACAATACTGCCTCTGGAGGAGCAGAAACAAAGGAGGCAGTATATCCCTCCAACACCACTTGTGACAAGAAGGCACACGCGACAAGTGCATCTGCTACCAACAACACCGATAGTAGCGCTTCCAAAAGCAATATCACCACTTCCACCTCCTCTAGTAGCAGTAGTGCCGCCATCTTTTCTCCCAAGTCCGCAGCCGTGGCGTTGTCTAGTCTCTTTAACTGCCACAACACTGCCAATCGTCCTCGCAAGGTCTTCCCAGAGGAATCTGCAGAAGAGTCAACCACCAGTACTGGTACTGAAGCGACTACGCCATCAGCCATGACTTCAGCCACATTTACGGATCCTGCTATGGAGACAGATCCCTCCAGTAAAAGTGATACCAGCTCCACCATTGGCACTTGTACGGATGCCGAAGTGGCCTATCATCCCGAAGAAGAAGAAAATCAGGCAGGACAAGGTAACACCATGGTTGCTGAAAATGAGCAGGCACCAACCGAGAGTTCAGCCGCTTGGAATGGGCACGAATTAGCTATGCCCATGCCACCAACAAGCAACAGTTTTTACAACAACAATGGGCAGCAGTTGCAGCAGCAACCAGTTTCTCATCCTCACCATCAATCTCATTTGCAGCATCATCATCATGGTGCACCGTCTCCACCTGCTGGAGTCTACTTTTCCAACTATGGTGGTCCTCCACCACCAGGTCATGGCTACCATCCTCGTCACCCTCATTCTCATGCTCCTCCTCCTCCTTCATGGCGGCATCAGCAGCAGGGTCCATGGACACCCATGGTTGGAAAGCCAGGACATCACACGGCGACGCCAGGAGCAACACCTCATCAGCATCCTCACCATCCTGCCCAAACAAGGCCCTCAGGATACACCATGTGGGCGCATGGACCAGGCATGGAGGTGCGTATTCTTCTGATTTCTTAATTACATTTGTTTGGCCATTTAAGTAACTTACAGAACCTCTTTCTGGCTTTTGACCTCCTT
>Ga0163148_10007279_pt1 | contig 10450 bp, 7 predicted proteins | sample OliLakLV19MP7P2_FD_148606 | JGI IMG/M metagenome (GOLD analysis project Ga0163148, IMG submission 148606) | Freshwater microbial mat bacterial communities from Lake Vanda, McMurdo Dry Valleys, Antarctica- Oligotrophic Lake LV.19.MP7.P2 | ecosystem: Environmental > Aquatic > Freshwater > Lake >... | reverse complement strand
CACGACATCGACGGCATGGTGCTCAAGCTCGACGATGCCGCGGCCTGGGACGATCTCGGCGAGACCGAGCACCACCCGCGCTGGGGCATCGCCTACAAATTCCCGCCCGCGCGCGTCGCCACGGTGCTGCGCCACGTGGTCATCCAGGTCGGTAAAACCGGGCGGCTGACGCCGGTGGCCGAACTCGATCCGGTGTTTGTCGCCGGCAGCACGGTGTCGCGCGCCTCGCTGCACAACTTCGGCGAGGTCGCCGCGAAGGATGTGCGCATCGGCGACACCGTGCTGATCGAAAAGGCCGGTGAGATCATCCCCCAGGTGGTGCGCGTGGTTCGCGATCGGCGCCCGGCCGATGCCGAGCCGATCCCCTGGCCGACCCACTGCCCGGACTGCGGCACGGAAGCGCTGGTCGAACGCCGCACCGATCCCAGCGGGAAAGAAAACGTCGGCCATTACTGCCCGAATCCGGCCTGCCCGGCCCAGGTGCGCGAACGCCTGCGCCACTTCGCCAGCCGCGGCGCGATGGACATCCAGGGCCTGGGCGCGGCGGTGGTCGATAAGCTGGTCGAACAGGTCGGCGTCACCCGCCCCGACCAGCTTTACCACCTGCATGCCGAGCGCCTGGCGACGATGGAGATGGAGGAGTCGAGCAACGGCGTGCAGCGCTCGTTTGGCGCCAAGAACGCCGCCAACCTCATCGCCGGGCTGGAAGCGAGCAAGACGCGCGGTCTGGCGCGCGTGCTCGCCGGCCTCGCCCTGCGCGACCTCGGCGAGAAGATCAGCGAGGACCTCGCCGCGCGCTTCGGCGCCTGGGACCGCCTGCACCGTTTCGCCGAAGAGTATGTGGCCGGCACGCCGTCGGCGGTGCTGGCGGTGCGCAAGGGGCTGAAGAAGGCGGATAAAGCCGAGGCCGAACGCCTCGGCGTCGAGCCGCTCAAAGGCATCGACGAGACCACCGCCGATGTCGTCTTCACCGCCCTGACCACACCCGCGGTGGTCGAGGTCATCGAAGCCCTGCGCGCGGCCGGCGTCGCGCTCGTCGCCGAGCGTGCCCCGGTCGCCGCCGTTCCTGGCGTCGCCGGCAAGACCTTCGTCCTCACCGGCACCATGCCGACCCTGAAGCGCGAGGAGGCCGAGGATCTGATCAAGGCCGCCGGTGGCCGCACCAGCGGCTCGGTCAGCCGTAAGACCGACTTCGTCGTCGCCGGCGAGGATGCGGGCAGCAAGTTGGCCAAGGCGGGCGAGTTGGGCGTGGCGGTGCTTGATGAGGCGGGGTTGCGGCGGCTGCTCGCTGGCGGCTGAAATTAGGAGAGCCGAGTGCAACTCGGCGACCCTAGGATGGTGCTGGGCGGTCAGCGCGTGGCGGGTAGCCGCGCCGAGGCGCGCTCGACGCCGGCCGAGCGCAAGCGCTCTAACGGCCACGGTGGTGGCAACGGCCCGCCGCCGAAGCGCGCGGCGAGGTGCGCGTCGAGGAGCGGAGTGAGGTCGATGCCGGTGCGCTCGCTGAGCCGGGTGGCGAGTTCGCTGAGCGTGGTGTGCGGCGCCACCGGCACGCCGAGCTGCTGGGCGAGACGCACCAGGTTCTCGTTCTGACGCATGAGTTCGGCCTGCGCCGGGTCGATCCTAACCCGGCGCTGGCGGCCGAGCATGGCCCAGCTGGCGATCACCGCGATCGCGCCGAGGGCGAGCCAGGCGGCGCCCCGGTGCCTGCTGGTACGGGCGATCGGCGGCGACGGTGCGACGGGTTTGCCGGGCAGGACCATTGCCGTCTCGTCGGTGGGCTGGGTGGAATACGCGGGTTCCAGGCCGTGTTCGGCCATCACCGCCAGGTGGCCAGCCGGAGTGGCGTCGACGCGCAGCCAGCGGCCGCCGGCGTCGCGCACTTCGACCCAGGCGTGCGCGTGCAGGCCGCGGAAGGTGTAGCCGTCCTGGTCGCGCTCGTCCGAGGCATAGCCCGAAACGCAGCGCGCCGCGTAGCCCTGGCGGCGCAGCAGGATTGCCGCCGCGGTGGCGAAATACTGGCAATGCCCGCGGCGGTCGGTTTCGGCACCGAAGAGGAAGGTGCGCATGATGCCGCCGGGCCCAGCGGCCGGCGACGGCAGATCCTTGAGGTCGTAGCTGCAGCGCTCGCCCAGACGGGCGCTGATCGCGGCCGCCGCGGTGCGCGCGTCGAGTCCGCGCCACGCCGGATCCTCGATCAGCGCCCAGGGCAATTGGTCTAGCTGCGGCGGCAGCGCGGTGGAGGTGGCGGGGTCGGGATCCTCCTCCTCGGGGCTCTCGGGCGGGTCGAGGTTCACCCGGTAGGCGCGTTGGATCTCATCGAAGCCAGTGATGTAGAGATTGCCGTGGCGATCGGCGAGCAGTTCGTCGAGGTCGACGCCGCGCGCGCCATCGGCGTGCAGCACGGCGTCGCTGCCCATTGGCAGGCGTACCGCCCAGGCGAAACGCGCGTTGGGGTCGAATGCACCCGGGGCCTGGCGCAGGCCGTCGAGGCGGCCGCCTTTCCAGCTGACGAACGAATCGGTGAGGGCGATGGTCGGCAGGGTGAAGGCACGCAGATAGGCAGTGCCTTCGATTTGCGGTTGGGTGGGATCCTCCCACAGCAGGCGCGCGCGGGGGGTCGGATCCTTCACCACCCATTGCGCCTCGCCCGGTTGGATCTGGGGTTCGCGCACGCCACTCATCGCCGGCAGCTTCACCGGCACCCGCTTGGCATGCCGCACCACGCTGGGGCCGACGCTCAGCAACAACGCTGCCAGGGCGATCACCGGCAGCACCGACCAGCGCATGAGGGCGGCGGCCGCCGGCGGGCGCGGGCCGCGCACGCGCGCTGCGGCGACGCCGGACAGCCAGCCGTCGACCGCGACGCTCCCCAACCCGATCGGCACCAGCAGCAGGAGGGGGCTGGCGATCAGCGCGCGTCCCATCAGCGGCAGGGAGAGACCAGGCAGATCGAGGAAGCGCGCATGGCCCGCGCCCAGGATCAGCAGTTCGCCGATCACCAGGGATAGCAGCCAGCGCAGCATGCCAACTCGGCTCGGCACCAGCATCCAGTAGGCGAGCACCATGCGGATCCAGCCCTGGAAGCTCTCGGCGCGCACCTCGACGAAGGCGACGTAGGTGGCGAGCGAGGCGACCACCAACAGCATCTCGCCGAACAGCCAGCGCTTCCACGCTATCGGACAGGTCTCGGAAACCACCGCCGTGCCAAGCAGGGCCAGGACGGGCAGTGCCGCGCCAGGGTAGTAGGCGACGGTGTAGAGGGCGACCAGGGCGAGAAAGCCGAGGTGGCAGCCACCAGCGAGGGAAAGCGCGAAGTCGCCGCGTGCGCGCATGGGGGAGCCTACCCGCGAAGCGGCGAGGTGCTGCCCGCCTCCACTGCCTGCTGTCGGGGGGAGGTGAGACGGTTCGCTCATCCGAGGCGCGCTCGACGAGGGAGGCGCACCAAGGCGTCGCAATCGTCCAGGCTGAGCACCAGCGGTCGCGGTCCGCCCGCAGTGGCGTCGACCGCCAGTGGCCGCGAGGTCAGCACCACGCATGGCCGGCCGGGTGGCAGACACTCGCCGAGGGGGATGGTCGGATCCTCGGGCATGAGCAGGGCGAGCGTCTCGAGCAGGCGCGCGCGGTCGCCGACGATGCCGGCCGGGGCGAAGCGACCGTGCAGGCTGAGATCCCAGCCGCGCCGGCCGAGGTGGTCGACGAAGGTTGCGGCGACGCTGGCGAGGCGGTCGAGGCGGCGCGGCGTGACCAGAGTGCGGTCGGTGTCGACTACCAGCGCCAGATGGCGCGCCGCTGGCGCGTGGCGCTCGGCCACCAGCAGGGCCCGCGCGCGGGCGCTGGCCCGCCAGTGGATGCCGTGCGGCGCATCGCCGGGGCGGTACGGACGCAGGTGGGCGATCTCGTCGTCGCCACGATCCTCGCCGGCGGCGAGGCTTTCCAGCCAGCGGTCGAGACGCTCGCGCAGGTCGCGCCGCAGCAGGCCGACCGGCGGCAGCACCACCGCCTCGCCGGGCGGCGAGATCGCCCGCCAGGCGGCGACTAGACCGAAGGGTTGGTTGGTCGACGCCACCAAGGGGGCGAGCGTCACCGCGCCCCGGCGCGGAAAGCGCACCGGCCACGCCAGGCGCGCCGGCGTACCGCCCAGGCCGGGCACGTGGCCGACCACCTCGCGCCGCTGTCGGGTGGGTTCGACCGCTTCCAGCGTGAACGGGGCGCTCCCCCCAGCAGCGATCAGACGCGCGCTGAGCATGGCGTCTTCACCGGCGATCGGCGGCGCGCCGGGCAGGTGTTCGGCGCGCAGGGCGCGCAGGCGCCGCGGCGCCAGCACGGCGTTGCAGGCCACCGCCGCCAGCAAGCCGACGCCAAGCACGGCGCCGAGCGGGCGCTGCTGCCAGGCGATGGTGCTGACCAGACCGAGGCCTTCGGCCAGCACCAGCCAGCCGAACAGCGTCGGCCGCAGGCGCCAGCGCGACGCCGGTGGCGCACGGCGCGGGGGCGTGTCGTCGTTATCGGGGCCGACCACAGGCCGGGCGGCCATGCTCACCTCGGCACGGGCAGTGACTCGACCAGGCCTTGGATGATGCCGTGCGCGGACTGCCCCATGCGCGCCGAGATGCGGTGCGCGAGGGTGACCGCGGCCAGCGCCTGGACATCATCGGGGATGACGAAGGCGCGGTTCTGGATCAGCGCGCGCGCCTGGCAGGCACGCTGCAGGCCAAGGGCGGCGCGCGGGCTGGCGCCGACCTGCACCGCCTTGTGCCCGCGCGTCGCCTGGACGATGGCCAGCAGGTAGCGGCGCACGCTCTCCTCGACGCGGATCGTGCGCGCCTGTTCGCGCAGGCGACGCGCGGTGGCGAGGTCCATGGCCGGGGTCAGCCGGGCGAGGGACTGCTCGGCGCCGTCGCCCGAGAGCAGGTCGTACTCGGCGGCACCCTCGGGGTAACCCAGCTTGTAGGTCATCAAGAAGCGGTCGCGCTGGCTGTCGGGCAGGGGGTAGGTGCCGGCGTGGTCGAGCGGGTTCTGGGTGGCGATGCAGAAGAAGGTCTTGGCCAGCGGCATCGCCGTGCCCTCGACCGTGACCTGACCCTCGCTGAGCGCCTCGAGCAGCGCCGACTGGGTCCGGGGCGGCGTGCGGTTGAGTTCGTCGGCGAGCAGCACGTCGCAGAACAATGGCCCGGGGTGGAAGACGAATTTGCGGTCTTGATCATCGAAGATGGAGACGCCGGTGATGTCGGCCGGCATCAGGTCGGGGGTGCACTGCAGGCGCTTGAAGCCTCCGCCGGTGGCCTGGGCCAGGGCGCGGGCCAGGGTGGTCTTGCCGACCCCGGGAATGTCCTCGAGCAGGACGTGGCCACCGGCGATGAAGGCGATGACGAGCAGGTCCACCGCCGGGCGGTTGCCGCGGTAGACGCCGGCGATGGCGTCGGTGAGGCGAAGGATCTCGGGGGGGCTCGGCATGCTGGCAGGGGTCGCCCGGGTGAAGGGGATCGGATCGGCGTAGCGCACGGTATCTACAGCACTGGGATGAGGTCGGATAGGGGGCAGGGGCGGCAATCTCGTCGCGGCGATGGGCTTGTGTCCGGTGAACGTCTGCGCGGGGTGCAAGGTTCGCCTTGCTTGCCTGACGGCCTATGGGTATAAACGCACGTAACTCTACCTTCTCACTCCCGATACGAGGAGCGGACTCATGGCCAGGCAGACTATCGCCAAGCGCACAATCGCCGAGCGCATCGCTGAGCGTCATGGCCTCGGCCAGATCCAGACCCTGCAGATCGTGCAGGCCTTCCTCGACGAGATCATCGAGGAGCTCGCGCAAGGCAATCGCCTGGAATTCCGAGACTTCGGCGTTTTCGAGACGGTGGTGCGCAAGGCGCGCACCGCGCTCAATCCCAAGACGCTCGAAAAGGTGCAGGTCTCGAGCAAGGTCGTCGTCAAGTTCAAGGTCGGTCGGTTGATGAAGGAAAAAGTCGAAAAGCTGCTCGCTGATGAAAGGCTCGCCAATGGCGGTGCCCTTGATGCCCCGCGTGACGAGCGCGACGAAGCCGCTGGGTAGCAACCTTCGTCAAGCCGCGGCCGTGAGCCGGCTTGTACCGGGACGCGCGCATCCACCATCCGCACACCCGTGACCATCCTTCCGCTCATCGCCGTGCTGTTGCCGCTGGCCCTGCTCGCCGGCGAAGATCCGACGTCCTCCCCGCTGCCTGTGCCGCTGGCCGTCGGCGTGCCCTTCCGCCTGCACTACAACGGCGGCCAGCTGGCGCTGAAGCCAGGCGACCTCAGCCACCTCGATGGCGGGGTCGAAGCCTGGTATGAACAGGTGCACCTGCACAGCCAGGCCCTGGAATGGACGCAGACCGCCTACCCCGGCACGACCATGGCGATCCTGGATACCCTCACGCTGACCGCCGGCCCCGACAGCCACACCGCCGAGAAGGTGTTGCTCGATACCCGGGCCAGCCGCCTGCCGCTGGTCGGATTCCGCGGCCTGCTCACTCCGGCGGGGATCTCCGTCGTCCGACTGCCGCCGGATCCGGCGGATTCCGCCCACGCGCGCTGGAAGGTGACGCTCGCCAAGCCCGGCTATTTCGCCGGCGATCTGCTGACCAAGACCGGCTGGATCCCGCATGCTGGTTGGGCCGAGGAGATCGAACTGGAGGTCATCGCCGACCTCAGCGCCGCGGGCATCGCCGCGCCGCGCTTCACTGCCATCCACTTCTTCGGCCGCCAAGCCGCCCAGGCCAAAGACCGCGTGCGCTGCCGGCTCGATCGTCTGAGCAAGCCGTTGGCGCGGCCCGAGGATCTCGCCGACACGCCGATCGACGCCGTCGAATTCGGCTACCAGGGCCTGACCCTGACCATCGCCTTCGATACCCAGGGCCGATACGCCTACACCGTGCCCGGCCAGATGGCGATGCAGTACGGCGTCGTCCCGACCGATACCCCGCTGCGCGTTCGCAGCTCGCTGGGCGCGACCAAATGAGGGCGGTTCCTCACCCTGCTAGGGCTGCCGGGCGGTGAACGTCCTGCGTCACCTGCGCCCGGAGTGCATCGCCCTCGACCTGCCATTCCAGCCGCACGAGCCACCCGAGGACGAAACCGAGGCCCAGCGCGCCAAACGGCTGGAACGCGATAAGGATGGTCTGATCACCGAGTTCTCGGCGCTGCTCGACCGCAGCGGGGTGATCGTTAACCGCGCCAAGCTCGAACGCGACCTCGTCCACCGCGAATGCAAGGCCACCACCGGCATCGCCCCCGGCGTCGCCATCCCGCACGTGCGCAGCATGCAGGTCCGCTCCTTCATCATGGGCTTCGCGCGCTCGCCCGAAGGCGGCTGGCCGTTCCTGTCTCTCGACGGCGATCCGACCCGCTTCTTCTTCCTACTCGCCAGTCCGCCCTGGGACGACCGTGTCTACCATCAGGTCTATAAAGAGCTGGCCGAACTGATCCTCGACGACGAAGTCATGGAGGGCCTTGCAACGGCGGCGACGGCGCAGGAGGTGATGAACGTGTTCCGGGGGTATTTCGTCAGGTAGCGGTCGTTTCCCCCGCCCGTGGGTGCCCGCCCGAAGTCAGCTTGCATCCCCCGACACGCCTTTAGTCTTCCAACCCCGCTTCCGAGCGGCCCCCCGGATGTCCCGGGCGGTGCCCGGCAGCAGCACCGGCGCTTCGCGCGCCATAACCCCGCGGCGGCGCCCCCGGCCACGCGGTGAAAACGAGTGAATCCATGTCCGTCCGCACCGAGCGCATCCGCGTCGTCGATGATATCCTCATGGCCAATGAGATGGCCGCCGTCCTGGGAGGCGACGCCGAATCAGCCCTGAAGCTCGCCCTCGAGAGCGAGCACAACCGCTTCGAGATCCGTTCCATCGTCACCGGCTTCGTGGTCGGCGACCACAGCGACAACATCGTCGTCGACGTCGGCTACAAGAGCGAGGGCATCGTCCCGCGCGAAGAGTTCAGCGAGAACGAGATCGCGACCGGATCCAAGGTCCAGGTCATGATCGTCGAGATCCTGCCCAACGGTGAGATGGTGCTGTCGAAGCGCCAGGCCGACCTCGAGATCGGCTGGAAGGGCGTGCTCGGCAACAACAAGGAAGGTGACAAGGTCCGCGGCAAGGTCGTGCGCAAGATCAAGGGCGGCCTGCTGGTCGACATCGGCGTGCCCGTGTTCCTGCCCGCCAGCCAGGTCGACCTGCGCCGCGCGCCGGACGTCGGCGAATACATCGGCCAAGAGATCGAAGCCGAGATCATCAAGATCGACGCCGAGCGGAAGAACATCGTCGTCTCGCGCCGCAAGGTCCTCGAGGAGGAGCGCAAGAAGAACCGCGAGAACCTCGTGAAGGAGCTGCACGTCGGCGACCTGCGCGAAGGCCAGGTCAAGAACATCACCGACTTCGGCGCGTTCATCGACCTCGGCGGTCTCGACGGCCTGCTGCACATCACCGACATGTCGTGGGGCCGGGTCAACCACCCCAGCGAGGTCGTCTCGCTGGGTCAGAAGATCGAGGTCGTGGTCCTCGATTACGACGCCGAGCGCAATCGCATCAGCCTCGGCCTCAAGCAAAAGACGCGCAACCCGTGGGAAGACATCGGCGATCGCTACCCGCTGAACTCGGTCCACGACGGCGAGGTCGTCAACCTGATGAACTACGGCGCCTTCGTCCGCCTCGAGCCCGGCATCGAAGGCCTGGTCCACATCAGCGAGATGAGCTGGACCAAGCAGGTCGCGCATCCGAGCGAGGCCGTCAAGGTCGCCGACAAGGTCAAGGTCATGGTGCTCGACATCAACCACGACAAGCAAGAGATCTCGCTTGGCATGAAGCAGGCCGAGCGCAATCCCTGGGAAACCATCACCGAGCGCTTCCCCGTGGGGCGCAAGGTGAAGGGTTCGGTCAAGAACGTGATGAACTACGGCGCCTTCATCGAGCTCGAAGAGGGCATCGAGGGCCTGCTGCACGTCAACGACATCAGCTGGACCAAGAAGCTCACCCACCCCTCGCCCGAGATCAACAAGGGCGACAATCTCGAGTGCGTGGTGCTCGAGATCGACAAGGAGCGCCAGCGCATCTCGCTCGGCCTCAAGCAGATGCAGCCGGATCCCTGGACCACCGACATCCCGACCAAGCTTCAGAAGGGCATGGTCCTCGACGGCAAGGTCACCAAGATCACCAACTTCGGCGTCTTCATCGAAGTGCTCGATGGGCTCGAAGGCCTGCTCCACGTCTCGGAGATCTCGGATCAGCCGGTCGAGAAGCCGGAAGAAGTCCTCGCCATCGGCCAAGAGGTCAAGGTCAAGGTCATCAACGTCGACTACGAGCTGCGCAAAATCGGCCTGTCGATGAAGGGCGCCTAGTTTCTCAGGGGCTTCGCCCCTACGGCCTGCGGCCTACCCCCGGGCTTTGTCGGGGTTCGATGTCGCCGGAGCCGGCGACATCGTGGCGGAATCGGCTGCGCCGATGGTATTCCGCCACCACCCCTCGGCGCCCGCGATCGCGGTGCGATCGGGGACAGGGGGAGCCTGGGAGCGTCCTTGAAATTTCCCGTGGGGGTGGCCGATCGGCCACCCCCACGGTTTTTTTCTGGGTGGATGGGCGGGTGATGCAGCCGGTCTACCCCAGCAATGGGGGATATTGCGACGGGTGCTCTCGCCGTACCCTGCGGGCTGCGCTGCCCCAGGTCGCGCTCGCTCTTCCGTTAACCCAATCAGAGCAGGCACCTGGCCGCCCCGTGGCTGGTGTCGAACTGGTCGTGAACCTTCGCTGGTCACGCCCGTTCATCCCTGCTCTAGGAGAACCACCCATGGCGCGCCAAGACGACGATCAGATCGACGACCAGGACCAGCTCGACGAACAGCTGGAAGAGGCGCCGCCCGAGGAAGACAATGAAGTCAAGCGCGCCGTGCCCGCCTGGATCATCAGCATCGTCGTCCATGCCGTGGCCCTCGGCCTGATGAGCCTCGTGATCTACGCCACCACCGAAATCATCGACGAACCCGCGATCAAGACCACCGCGCTGCCGCCTCCGCCCAAGGTTGAAGAGCCGAAGCTGGAGCGTGAGATCAAGCCGACGGAAACCCCGCTGGACGTCGAGGTCGAATCCGAAAAGCCGAGCCCGGTGAGCGAGCTCGACGTCCCCGTCGAGGAATTCTCGCGCGAAGAGGAGAGCGACGCCGAAAAGCCCAAGGGTCGCGAAGAGGCCAAGGCTGACAGCGAGATGGGTGGCCAGGGCGCCTTCATGGCGATCGGTGCCGGCGGTGGTTCCTCGGGCATGTTCGGCTCACGTACCGGCGGCGGCAAGAAGCGCGCCCTCGGTCGCTTCGGTGGCTCGGCGGGCGGCGAGAGCGCCGTCGACGCCGCTCTGCGCTGGTTCAAGAAGCACCAGAGCCCGAACGGCCAGTGGGATGTCGACGGCTACGCCGCCAACTGCACCGATGCCGGCGAGAAGTGTGAGCCAG